>OLNF01001401.1_pt1 | contig 20609 bp, 14 predicted proteins | sample 1673061 | NCBI WGS metagenome assembly OLNF01 (sample SAMEA3136751, study PRJEB25190) | human gut metagenome
TTTACCTCCGTAGCTAACAATCGCTTACGGAGGAAAAATACCACGTTTTCTTTATTTAATTAAAGCAACATCTGTACAAAGGACACAAATAATTTTATTCCGTATCCGATAATGATCACGCCACACACGATATTGATCCATCGCATAACTTTTGCATTAAATTTACTGCTAATCAGTGAAATCAAAAATGTAAGACCGATGAACCAGGAAAAGGATGCACATGCAACACCTGTGATAAATGGTGTCTCCTGTCCGGCTGCTAATGTTACATGGAAAGCGCCAAGCATCATAGTGCCGTCGATGATCGCCTGTGGATTAAACCAGGTTACGACACAGGCGGATGAGATGGTTTTTTTGATGGACATGGTAGGCTGATCCTTTTCCAGATCCTGTGTCTTTGCACGCAGCAGGCTGATACCGATATAAATAACGATCAGACTTCCCACACATAAAATAACCATCTGCAGCCATTTAAACTTCTGCATGATCGTTCCGATTCCAAAAAAGCATGCAAGTGACAATGTGATGTCAAAAAAGATGACGATCAGTGCTGTCAGCAGTGCACGCTTTCGTTTGTTTGTCAATGCAGAATTAATGACAAATAAGTTCTGCATTCCTATGGGGGCCACATAGGCCAGTCCCATAGTTAACCCCTGTAAAAAAATATTCATATACCTTTCCTCCATTTGATATGATACTATCATAATAGAAGATTTTATGATGTATGTAACCAACCAAACTAAGCTGAATGATACCAACCAAGGGGGATTTTTACAATGAAGAAGGCAACACCTGTTCAGATAAACTGGAAGCCGGATAAAAACAATCCGGTTCCTTTGTATCAGCAGATTGTAGATTATATTTATCAGAAAATATCCAGCGGTGACTGGCCGGTGGGGACACGCTTGCCGTCTCAGCGCACACTGGCAGAGCAGTTTGATGTAAACAGGAGTACGATAACAAGTGCTTTGGACGAGTTGACAGCGTTTGGAATTATCCGGAGCGGACATGGTGCCGGAACGCTGGTAATTAATAATACCTGGGGACTGATGCTTCCGGAATTTCAGAAATGGGAAAAATATGTTACTTCCGGCAGTTTTATGGAGAACAACCAAACCATCCAAACAATCAACCGGATGGAATTTGAGGAAAATATTATCCGACTGGGAACCGGGGAATTAGATCCGCGTATTTTTCCAAAGGATAAGTGGAATCAGGTACTGAAAAATCTGACACCACAGATCCAGTCGCTTGGATATCTCGGTCCGTTGGGCCTGCCGGAACTGCAGGAAGCTTTGGCACGGCACCTGGCGAGCTGTGGCATACATACGTCACCTTCCAATATTTTAGTTACATCAGGAGCGTTACAGGCATTACAGTTGATATCGGTAGCGCTCTTAAAACCAGGATCTACGGTATATACAGAAGCACCAAGTTATATGAAGTCTCTGCAGGTATTTCAGTCGGCAGGTATGCGCCTTTCCGGGGTTCCGATGGATGAATACGGGATTCAGTATTGGAAATTACAAAATAAAACGTCCCTGCAGAGCGGACATCACTCCAGTATTCTGTATACGATACCAACAAATCAGAATCCAACCGGTATTACGATGGAGGAGGGAAGGCGGCAGGAATTGATCGATTACTGTGTTTCCTGTCAGCTTCCGATCATAGAAGATGGAGCATATCTGGAACTTTGTTATGCGCAGGAGCAGCCAAAGACGTTAAAGGAACTGGATCAGTCGGGAATGGTTATCTACCTTGGTACAGCTTCCAAAACACTGGCTCCCGGGCTTCGGATTGGCTGGATCGTTGCACCTGAACCAATTGTGCAACGGCTGGGGGATGTGAAAATGCAGATGGATTATGGTGCAAGTTCAATTTCACAATGGATTTTTGCAGAATTTTTAAACAGTGGGCTTTACGGGGAATATTTACAGGAACTGAAAGCAATTTTACTGCACCGGAGAAACTGTGCATTGAAAGCATTGCAGGAGCATTTTTCAGATCTTGCCACCTGGCGTATACCAAAAGGAGGATTTTATATCTGGCTGACTTTTAAGAAAGAACTTTCTGTGGAAATGATTTTTCAGGAAGCTTTAAAGCATCGGATCTTATTGAATCCCGGAGACATTTATGGATTTGAGAAAACAAATTCACTCCGGCTTTCTTTCTCTTATGTTACTCCGGAGGAATTTGCACTGGCAGCAGAAACGCTGGCGAAAGTTGTACGACACGCAGTGTAGGGTGGTGTAAAAATTTACAATATTCATTGTGTAGATAAAGAACTCCTGGAATTTTTTCTCAAGGAGCGATTGTTAGCGACTGAGACAAAATTCCAGGAGTTCCTATAAAAACTTAAATGGTAAATTTTAAGCCATCCGAAACAAGATTTATTCGTAAGTTTTCGGCTTGATGAAAGAAATCAGAATGATGGCCAGTACGGAGAAAGCGAAGAATACAAGATAAGCTGTATTCAGATGCTCTACTCCAATGATACCGATAATGATCAATGCTGTGGAACGAACAGCTGTGTTGACTGGTGCGATGATGCGGTTGGCCTGAATGAAACCAAATCTTCCGAAGCAGGTTCCGATGATGGATGGGATCAGATTTCCGATTCCGCCGATACCGAATCCGACGAAGAAGGTTGCAAGTCCGATCAGAATCATGGAGCCGTTCTGGAAAATCATCAGTAATAATGCGATGAGATACCATACACCGTAAATCAGGGAAGCATTTTTCGTTCCAAACTTCTGATCTAACCAGCCCCAGATGTAGCTTCCGACAATACCCACAATAGCAGCAACGGTAAGCATTGTAACAGCGAGTGTAGGAGCAGTTCCTACCATAATTAATTTTGTGACAAAGTTGGATACAAGACCGATGGTTGTCATCCATAAGAAACCATGTCCGAATCCGATGAGCCATGTGTTTTTATCTTTTGCGATAACGCCCATAGTCATTTTTGCAGCGGCTGCTTCCTGTTTTTCTTTCTGAAGCATTGCCTGCTCATGTTCAATCGGTTCATTATCCGGTGTAGCACCAACTTCTTCCGGAGTATCTTTTGCCCAAAAGATGGAAAGCACTGCGACAACAAAACATGCGATGCCGATGATAATGTAAGCAGTCTGTGGATTTCCGATTGCATTCAGAATCAGGATAATGGTTGCTGTACAGATCGGAAGACCCATAGAAGCCCATCCCAGTGCCAGACCTTTTTTGTGTGGAAACCAGATGTTCATAATGTTGTTTGGTACAACGTTCAGCTGGATATTTCCGGATACAAATGTCAGACATACAACGATAACAAGAAATACCCCCATATTTTTGGTTGTAGCAAAGATAATACAGAGAATACCGCAGATGACATTTCCAAATACTGCCATAAAACGGCTTCCTTTTTTTGCTGCCATGATACTGAAGATGATAGCAGCTGCGACACCGATCCAGCCACCAAGTCCGGCCATAGCGTTACATAAGTTTACAAATCCCTCGCCCCATCCTCTTAATGAAGCAAATGCGGATGGATACCAGTTCAGTGTATCTGTGGATAATACGGCTGCCATATAATAGCTGATGGCACAGTAGATGATCATGGCCCAACCCCATTTGCCGAAGTTGCTTTTTGTGTTGTTCATAAGTCTTGCCTCCTCATAGGTTTTTTATGAAATATTTATAAAAATATTATATTTAGACAGGGAAAAACTGTCCAATGAATAAAAAAGACAGAATTATTCCATCCGGGAATAAATCAGGTTGAAAACAGGGGTATAAAAAGATATAATTCAATCATATGAGAAAGTTTCCGGATTCTATTGCAAAAAGCAATAAGCAGGGAGAATTAAATTTGCAGCGTAAGCGGATTTGCGAAGGCTTGTTTTACATGAATATTTGAGACGGAAGAGGGGGCCATAAGACATGGATTTTTCATTGGCGGGTATTTCCATTCAGCAAATTATTGTTTTTTTATGTGTGGCGGAATACGAAGGATTTGCAAAGGCAAGTGATTATCTGCACATGACACAGTCAGCGGTGAGCAAAAGTGTAGCAAAGATGGAAAAGGAACTTGGAATTGAGCTGTTTCAGAGGACGACGCGGGAGATACATCTGACGGAAGCAGGTCGGATTCTGTATCACGACTGGAAAGAACAGGTGCGGGCGATGCATGACAGCTATATCCGGGCGGCATCCCTGTATGCAGAAGAAGAAGCAGTATTGCAGATTGGATTACTGAATACTGCACGACCGGAGCGGTATTTCTGGAATCTGGAGGAGCGTTTTAAAAAAGAATATCCGGGCATTCAGCTGGAACTTTCCAGCGAATATATGACAGATCTGGAAAACAAGCTGTTGGAAGGAAAGTACGATGCGATCATGGTGCCGGATTTTGAACGGTTTGCACTGGAACGAAAAGGGCTGGTCTGGAAATGGGCGGCATGTTCCAATGCACAGATTATGATGTCAGAAAACCATCCATTGGCGAAAAAGAGCAGTCTGACCATGGGTGATATTATATATGAGGAGTTTGTGACACTTGAACATGGGAAAAAAGGGTCCCATCAGGAGGACCTGGAAGAACGTTTTCAACCATATCATGTGGAACCAAAGATTCGCAGCCGTTACAAAAATGCTTATGAGATTCAGTATCTGTTCCGCAAGGACAATTCGGTCATTTTGATGGTAGATGATTATTTTGCATTTCCAACCAGAAATGATATCGTGCAGATTCCTCTGGTGGATCAGAAAAATGGTATTATCTGTGCCTGGAATCCGAATAATCAGAAGGAATCGCTGCAAAAGTTTATTCGTATGCTGCGACCGACGATAAATGGTGAGTAATATATAGCTGACAGTTTGCAAAATGTATATGGGCTTACTTTTTTATTTCAGATACTCACATCACAAATATATTACAAAATGGAATATATATGATAAAACTATTCCTGCAAGGCTATCTTGCAGGAATTTTTTCATGATTTTATAATAAAGACATCGAAAAAACGTGCGTGACAGACGCAACGAAATTCATATGATTTCAGGAGGAGAAAAACGATGGCAAAGAAAGTACCATGTACAAACGAAGACAAACAGAAAAGCTTTTATAAATTCTATGCGCAAGACATTTATGCCGGTGAGCAGGAGAAATATGACCGCATCCCGAAAGAATCTCTGGATCCGAAAGATGCTTTAAGAATTGAAGACAGAAATAAATTGTTTGATGGCCCGATTGATGTTGATTTCGGATGGTGGCAGCTGGAGAATGGTACAGCGATGACAGCAAATCCTACCTTTTTCCCGGGTGTAACCGGTGAAATGTTTGACTGGTGGTTTGCATGGCATCCGATTGACAGACTGCGTTATGCATGCTGGGATAACGAGGATCATTATGATGTATATCTGGAAGATCCGGCTCGTGCAGTAGATATGTCTTTATCAATGAGAGAACGCCACTGGGGCAGTGTGCATCATATCTGGGAGGATATCGGTCTTCCGGGTGGAGCAGGCATGCTTGTAATCAGTTTTGAAGAGCCAGGAAAACTTGGTTATGATACATCCCGCATCGATACAGATGAGTGTAATGCACTGGTTTGTGCAAATGTAAAAATTGTTGGTGACGATGAGACACCGGACATTCCGGTTGTTATGACACATTTTCTGCGTCCGGTAGAGGGTGGCTCTCAGTTACAGTCCATGTTCTGGTTCGGATATCAGATTATCGATGGCAAGGCTGTAAAATGCATCCCGGACGGAGTTACCATTCCGAAAGAGGGACCAATGTGTCTGTTAAACCACAACGTAAAAGAATTCTCAAACCTTGCAAAAATTCTGCCGGAATTATACGCACAGGAGAAAGATCATTGGGAGAAATAAATTTTTGAAGTAACGAATATCTGCTTTCAAGAAAAGCAAATATTATAAAAGAAAAATGTATATACTATACTGCCAACAGGCAAAATGATGAAATGTGTTCACCGTAATGCAGCAAAAACCCCAGAGTTCGCACCTCTGGGGTTTTTGTTCGTGTCTGTTTAATGGAACTGCCAAAGTGTATGCAAGCAAAAACCTCCGGTTTCTAACCCCCTAGGTGGCTTGTGACCGTCTGTCTGTTTTGCTAAAATCATTTTGGTAAAATGGCACGGAGATAAGCCGTGCGTGTTGTGGGTGAAAATAGAAAAAATGTACCCTGGAATCTTGCGATAACGATGAATTTCGGGCATACATGAGACATATCGGGAGGAAAGCTATGAAAAAGAAACTATTAAGTCTTCTGCTGGCGACAGCCATGATCATGGGACTGGCAGCTTGTGGAACAGCAGGAAACACGGATAACAGCGTGTCTGGGAATGCGGAAGCGGCACAGACAGAATGGAATACGGACAACACGATTGTGTATGGATCGAATGATTATGTCCGCATCAATCCGGCCATGGATGAGCATGGAGAAATCAATGCACTGATCTTTGACGGACTGACCGATCATGACGGGAATAATCAGGTGATTCCGCGTCTGGCAAAAAGTTGGGACTATGATGAAGAGACTTATACCTATACGTTTCATCTGGAAGAAAATGTAAAGTGGCATGACGGCGAACCGTTTACCGCAGAAGATGTAAAGTTCACGATTGAAGCTATTATGGATCCGGAGAATGAATCAGAAAATGCACCGGATTATGAAGATGTGGAAGAAATTACAGTAATTGACGATTACACCATTGCGTTTCGGCTGAAAGCACCGAATGTGGCATTTCTGGATTATATGACCATGCCGATTCTTCCGAAACATCTTCTGAAAGGCGAAGATATGCAGGAGTCGGATTTTTTCCGTGCACCGGTCGGCACAGGACCATATAAACTGGATCACTGGGATGATGGTCAGGCGATTGTTTTAACAAGAAATGACGACTATTTTGCAGGTCCTGCAAAAATCGAAAACATTGTATTCAAGATTGTGTCGGATGATAATGCAAAAGCATTGCAGCTCCAGTCCGGAGAACTGAATCTGTCACAGGTGACGCCGAAAGACGCACAGAATTTTGCAAACAGTGATACTTATACGGTATATGATATGAAGACATCGGATTATCGCGGTATTCTGTATAATTTTGCAAATGAATACTGGCAGAAAAATGCGGATCTGATTCCGGGTATTAATTATGCGATCGACCGGCAGGCGATTGTAGACGCAGTACTGCTGGGGCATGGGGAAGTAGCATACGGTCCGTTGCAGCGCAATATTTACAATTATGAAGATGTGGAAGATTATGAGTATGATCCGGAGAAAGCAGCCCGGGTGTTTGAGGCGGCAGGCTGCACGAAAGATGCGGACGGTTACTGGTGCAGAGATGGCGAACGCATTGGTTTTACCATCAATGCTTCCTCGACTGATCAGGTGCGTATCGATATGGCACAGATCGCGGCACAGCAGCTACAGGCAGTGGGACTGGATGTAAAAGCAAATGTTCCGGCAGAAGGCATTGACTGGGGCGGTCAGGAATGCTGCATCATTGGCTGGGGATCACCGTTTGATGCGGATGACCATACATATAAGGTATTTGGAACAGACAAAGGAGCCAATTATTCCGGTTATTCCAATCCGCTGGTGGATGAATATCTGACAAAAGCGCGGGAGACAGATGACCCGTCAGAGCGGGCGGAATATTATGCACAGTTTCAGAATGAACTGGCGAAGACACCGGCATATACGTTTTTCTGCTATATTGATGCCATGTATGTGGTGAATGATCATATCAAAGGAATCAGCAGTGATACGGTACTTGGACACCACGGTGTGGGCATTTTCTGGAATGTCTGTGACTGGACGATAGAGTAGGAGAGATGGCAATGTCAGAACTTTTGAATATAGAACATCTGTCAGTGAGTTTTGCGGCAGAAGAAGGAAAAATGGAAGCAGTCAGGGACGTCAGTTTTTCCCTGAAAAGCGGGGAAGTTCTGGCAATTGTCGGAGAATCCGGTTGTGGGAAAAGTGTACTGTGCAAAAGTATCATGAAACTGCTTCCGAAAAATGGATGGATTGAGAATGGGAGTATTGCCGTTAACGGGGAAGACATTGCGGCATATCCGGAGAAGAAAATGCAGAAACTGCGGGGAAGCATGTTTTCTATGGTATTTCAGGATCCGATGGGTGCACTGGATCCGACGGTCCGTATCGGCAGGCAGATCGCTGAGGCTATCCGCATGCATAACCGGACACTGAGCCGGGAAGAAATCGGGCGCAGAGTGACAGAACTGATGGAACTGGTGGGAATCGATCATGTACAGGAGCGATGTGAGTGGTTTCCACACCAGTTTTCCGGTGGAATGAGACAGCGGAGTGTGCTGGCGGTTGCACTGGCTGCGGATCCGAAGATTCTGATCGCAGATGAACCGACAACAGCACTGGATGTGACAATTCAGGCACAGATTTTGCAACTGCTGAAAGAGATTCAGAAACAGTTGCATACGGCTATGATTTTTGTGTCGCATAATCTGGGTGTGGTGGCAGATATTGCAGACCGGGTTGCGATCATGTATGCAGGTAAAATTGTGGAAATTGGAACAAAAGATGAGATTTTTTCAGATCCGAGGCATCCGTATACCAGAGGATTGCTGCAGGCGCATCCGTCCATGGCCCGGGGGAAATGCAGCCTGAAGACGATACCAGGCATGCCGCCGGTTCTGATCAATCCACCCCGGGGGGATGCCTTTGCGGCACGGAATCCGTATGCATTGCCGATTGATTTTGAAGAGCAGCCACCAATGTTTCCGGTCAGTGATACACATTTTGCTGCGACATGGTTACTGGATCCGAGATTTCGCGGGCAGGAGACAATCATACGAAATCAGGAGAACGGGGAAACAAAATGGCAGGTTTCCCCTGATTTTTGCGTATCGGAGGAAACGCTGGTGGAGGTCAGACATCTGACGCATGTGTTTGCTCATGGCAGCAATCATCCCGCCAAAGCAGTGGATGATGTGTCATTTACTATGAAAAAAGGTGAGATCTTCGGTCTGGTGGGAGAATCCGGTTCCGGAAAATCTACGGTAGCAAGGTGTTTGATGAATATTTATCAGCCATCGGGAGGGGAAATCCTTTTTGACGGGATCAATATCTGTGATAAGAAAGAATTCCGGTCACATCGAAAAATGCTGCAGACGCAGCGGCAGATTATTTTTCAGGATTCTGCATCGAGTTTAAATCCGCGTATGAAAGTGGCTGACATCATTGCAGAACCGCTGCGGATCAGCCACAGGAAAACGGAGCGGGAGAGCACACGTAAGGAAGCAGAATTTCAGCTTCGTTATGTGGGGATGGAATCCATGTATCTGGATAAGTATCCGGCGCAGCTGTCGGGAGGTCAGCGGCAGCGTGTGGCGATTGCAAGAGCGCTGTCCATGGAACCAAAACTGCTGGTGGCGGATGAACCGGTCGCGGCTCTGGATGTGTCCATTCAGGCGCAGATTGTGAATCTGTTCCGCCATTTGCGGGAGGAACACGGATTTACGATTTTATTTATCGCACATGATCTGGCAATGGTAGAATTCCTGTGCGACCGGGTGGGGGTCATGAATCATGGACAACTGGTGGAAGTCGGGACTACAGAAGACATTTTTTATCATCCGACGCATCCTTATACGAAAAAACTGCTGAAGGCTGTGCCGATGCTGCCCGGCAGCAGAAAACGCTATGGCGGGGCGGAGGAGCAGAGAGAGAACGGATAATGAAATATGCAAGTGAACGCCGGTCTGCCGGCGGACAAATAAGCAGATACGGGTCGCGTGACTATGGAGGAATTATGAAGTACAGAGAGCAGTTTTTTTATATTGGGAAAAAAATAGTGGTATTTTTATGCAGTCTGCTGGTGCTTTCTGTGCTTGTTTTTACGATTTCGCGTCTGACTCCGACCGATCCGCTGCAATCTTATTATGGAGAGCGTGTGGAGAAGATGAGTGTGGAGGAAAAAGAAGCGACCCGGGAAAAACTGGGATTGAATGATCCGGTTCCGACGCAGTATTTTCGGTGGGTGCAGAATGCGTTGCAGGGTGATTTTGGTGTTTCCTACAAATACCGGCAGCCGGTCACGCAGGTGATCCGGGGGAGAATCGGAAATACGGTGATCCTTGGCGGAATTGGATTTGTCATTACATTTGCAGGGGCATTGCTTCTTGGACTTCTCTGCGCAGCAAAAGAAAACAGTGTATTTGATCGTGTGATGTGCAAGGTTGGTACTTTGTCCAGCTGCATCCCGGAATTCTGGCTGTCGCTGGTTTTTATCCTGCTTTTCAGTGTGATCTGGAGAATCCTTCCAAGCAGTGGTGCTTACAGCATCGGGCAGGAAGCGAATCTGGCAGACCGTATCCGCCATCTGATCATGCCGATGGCGGTGGTGATACTGGAGCATCTCTGGTACTACGCCTACATGATCCGAAACCGGCTTCTGGAGGAAACCAGACGGGATTATGTGCTGCTTTGTAAGGCAAAGGGCATGTCCCGGGGACAGATTATGCGCCGCCACTGCCTGCGCAATATTATGCCGACTTATATCAGTCTGATGGCGATCTCTGTTCCGCATATTCTGGGAGGCACCTATATCGTAGAGACGGTATTTTCCTATCCGGGCATCGGAACGCTGTCTTACGAAAGCGCCCGTTACGGCGATTACAATATGCTGATGGTTCTGTGCCTGCTGACAGGTGCAGTGGTGATCTTTTGCAACATGGTCGGACAGATCATGAATGAGCGGATTGATCCGAGAGTACGAAGTGAACGGGGATAATTATGATGAAGAGAAAGAGAGATACAGCCTGTGGAAAGAAAAAGATGCCGGTTGCTTCGTGCATTATATTGCTGGTCATCGTGCTGGGCTGCGTTTTTGCAGATGTTATCTGCAAAAAAGATCCATCCTATCTGGACCTGATGAATTATACCAAGGCACCGAACGCAGAATTCTGGTTTGGAACAGATACGCTGGGAAGAGATATTTTTTCCTGCATTTGGCACGGCGGACGGGTCTCTCTGCTGATCGGTGTGGCATCAACGGCGCTTTCTACCGTGATTGCCATTGTTTATGGTGCGATCAGTGGAATTGCCGGAGAAAAAGTGGATACGTTGCTAATGCGTTTTACGGAGATTATTTTAAGCATCCCGAATCTGCTGCTGATTATTTTCCTGCAGGCCATTATGGGAAAGGCAACAATCGGCTCGATATCCATTGTCATCGGACTGACAAGCTGGTTTGGAATTGCAAAAATTATCCGTACTGAAGTCCGGCAGCTGCGCAGCAGTGAATATGTGATTGCAGCAAAATGCATGGGAGGAAGTTTCTGGCATATTTTATGGAAACATCTGGCACCGAATTTTGTGTCATCAATTATGTTTATGGTGGTAATGAATGTCCGCTCCGCGATCGTGGCGGAGTCGACGCTGAGTTTCCTGGGCATTGGATTGCCGCTGGATGTGATTTCCTGGGGCAGTATGCTGTCTCTGGCAGAAAAAGCACTGATGTCGAGAGCCTGGTGGATCGTTCTGATTCCGGGAATTTTTCTGGTGGTCGTATTGATGTGTATTACCAGTCTGGGGCACTGGCTTCAGGTGAGAGTCAGTCATCAGGAAGCAAAATTATAACACCTTCCATCTGCGATGGGAAAAGAATGATAGAAATCTTGCAATGAATAAGGAGCAAAACGTTACAATGTGGAACGGCTGTGCCAGATGGTCAGACATATCAAAGAGGATTGCTATTTGTGCATTTTGTATAAGAACAGATGCCAAAATAGCGGTCCTCTTTTTGTCACATTCTAAATATTGTAAAAATGCATGAGTGGATGCTCTTTATTTGCAGCAAAAAATGTATTTATCTAAAAAGTGAAACAAATATAGATGAAAAATCACATAAATCCTGTTAAAATAAGAAAAATATGATCGGCATAAAAATGTTTTGCAGGATTTATGGAGTTGCGAAATTTAGACTTGCAGAGATGCGCTGGAGAATATGTCATGCATTGCATGAGGCGTATCTGGGAGCAAGAATGCCGGAACATTCCTGATCATACAGATGTTGGAGGAAAAAAATGGACGTAACATATTTATCAGATATATTAAAAAAGGTCTCGGACAACAGCATAGATGTGGATACAGCATTAGAATCTTTGAAGCATTTGCCGTATGAAGATATTGGATATGCCAATATTGATCAGCACAGGAACCTGCGGACCGGTGAAGCGGAAGTTATTTTTGGTCAGAGTAAGACACCGGAGCAGATTGCAGGTATCGTTACACATATGATGCATGAGAATGCAAGGATCCTTGTGACCCGGGCATCAGAGGCAGCTTATGAAGCGGTAAAAGAAGTTGCACCGGAAGCAGTATATGAAAAACTTTCCAAAATCATTATGGTAGGAAAGATACCGGTGCCAAAGGAGGAAAAAGGGACGATCGCAGTTGTGACAGCTGGAACCTCCGACATTCCGGTGGCAGAGGAAGCTGCATTGACAGCTGAGTTTTTCGGGGATAAAGTAGACCGTGTATACGATGTGGGTGTGGCAGGAATTCATCGTCTGTTTGGTAAGATCGATCAGATCCGGAGTGCAGATGTGATCATTGTAATTGCCGGTATGGAAGGTGCGCTGGCAAGTGTTGTTGGCGGTCTGGTGGAAGTGCCGGTGATCGCAGTGCCGACCAGTGTTGGTTATGGTGCAAGTTTTGGTGGCCTGGCAGCATTACTTTCCATGCTGAACAGCTGTGCGAACGGAATCGGCGTAGTGAATATTGATAATGGATATGGCGCAGCATGTCTGGCAAACAAAATTATGAAGAGGTAGGAACATGGCAAAGGCAAAAAAGTCAATGGTGGAAAAACAGCAGAGTGCCGATGTGGCAGAACAGGCGCACAGACTGGCACATGAATTGGGGCTGGCACATGGATCGCTTAATTGTGTGAACTTAAGAATTTAGTTAGATTTGCTTAAGATAAAGTAGAAATGCATATATTATCTTAACATAATCTTAATGTGTAGATAGGGATATGGAGAAAAAGGATTTAAGACATTTAAAGCGAAAAGAGTTGATTGACCTCATTGATAAGATGCAAACAGAAAGTGATCTTGTATCTAATGAGGAGGTCAAAGAAGAGCTTGGTCGATTAAAAGAGAGAGAAAAGTATTTAAAGCATTTACGTAAGACTTTGAGTGTACTCGTTGTTGTGGCTGCCATTTCTGTGTTGGTGGCAACACTGTGGATGCCTGTATTAAAGATTTATGGTTCGAGTATGAATCCAACTTTAGAAAATGGGCAGGTTGTGGTGTCTATAAAGACAAAGAAATTAAAGTCTGGAGATGTTGTAGCATTTTGGCAAGGGAATAAGTTGTTGGTAAAACGTGTTATTGCTTGTCCTGGTCAAAAGGTAGATATAGATGTGAATGGAAAGGTGTCTGTGGATGGTAAAGCTATTCATGAATCGTATGTAGATAGTGAGTCATTAGGAAATACAGACATTGATTTTCCCCATCAAGTCGAAGAGTCTCGTTGGTTTTGTATGGGTGATAACCGAGAGAGTTCGATTGATTCTAGAAGTGCTGCGATAGGGGATATTTCAAAAGAACAAATTGAGGGTAAGGTATTATTTTCAGTTTGGCCTTTGAACAAAATAGGTATTGTGAAATAACAGAAAGTAGGTGTGATTGTGCAAGAGTATTTAAGGCGTTTATTAAAAGACAAAGCGCGCTTAAGAAAATGGAAAAGGATCATGATAGCACTTTCTTGTATTGTGGTTGTTTGTACGGTCTATGCATTATCTTTACCAGCTCAAACATTAACTTGTGATAAGGAAGAACATACACATACGGCTGAGTGTTATGATGAAAACAATGAATTGATTTGCGAAAAAGAAGAGCATACGCATACGGATGATTGTAACAAACAAGAAGAAGTAAATGAACAAGAAGAAGTTGTCAAGGATGAACCAGAAACTCAAAATGATGATGAACAAGTATCTCAAGAAAGTGAAGAAGAGACAACAACGACTACCACTACAGAAACAACAACAGAACCGTTTGATTTAAGTTCAGAAGCAAATAAAGGTAAGATTACAGACATTCAATTTACTTATAAAAAAGATGGTGTGGTAGTTAAGCCCAATCAGAGTGTTGATGTGAGTAAACATGATGATTTAAGTATGACTTATAAATTATGGTTTGAAGGTATTCCCGCAACGACTTTGAAACAATGTGGTGGTATCATGTCTTATAAGCTTCCTGAAGGATTTACAATCAAAAAATCAATAGATAAGAATATTACATCGGGTAGTGATGTCATTGGAACTATGAATGTTAGTACAGATGGTTTAGTAACAATCAAATATTATGATACATATCTAAAGGGTTTAAATGATAATCAAACATTAACTGGCAATTTTGAAGTAGATGCTCAAATCGATATAAATAAGATTAATTCAAGTACTGGTAAAGTAACAATCATAACACCGAAGGGAGATATTACATTAAATTATGGTCTAGATTATAAGGAACATTATGGAAGTGTTAGTGTAGATAAGAGTTGCAAAAAAGAAACGACTAGCGATTATATAAAATATACAATTACATTAACTGCGGGTGATGATGGTTGTCAAAATGTATATGTAGTGGATCAATTTACAAAGGGTAAAGAATTAGTTGAATATGTGGATATTAATCTTACAGAAAGTACACTTTATGCAAATCCGGATAAACAACAGCCTTATGAAACTAGAAAAACTGCGACTAAAGGTACAATTTATAAAACAAATTTACCTAGTCCAGATCAGGAAATTCCAAATGCAGTAACAAGTATTACTGATCCTGAAAGTTTTGTGTGGAAAATTGAAAAGATGAACCCTAATGAAGTTCGAACATTGACTTATTATGTCAAACTAATTGATACAACTGAAAATTTGTATAATAAACAATACGACATCGTAAATAATGCACAGGTTTATTCAAAACAAGATAACAGTTCACAAGTTTATAGTAAGGGTAATAAAGTATCTACATTTAAACCGACTATCATTATAGATACGAATGTTATGAAAAAAAATATTGTAACACAGAATGGAAATGATTATATAAAAGAAGATGGCAATTATCTAGTCAATTATCAAATCGAATTTAATTATGGTTCAGAGAATAATAATTGTTCTATAAAAGAATTTCAATTTAGAGATAGTTTAGATAGCGATATTTATACAGATTCTAAAATGCTTCCATATATTTCTTTTGTAGAAAATTCAATTGTCTTACATGTAAAAAAAGCAGGGGAAACAGAATATACAGATTATAGTGGTAGTCATATAACGGTTGGTTGGGCAAAAGGAAATGATAATTATTCAACATATAAAGAGGATTCTACGCGTTTTAATGTTTATGAGTTAAACAATCAACCAATCACAATTAATCCTGGTGATTCTTATTATGTGACTTATACATTAAAAATTAAACCCGAAGTATATGCGGCTATGCAGTCGAATAGTGTAACTATAAAAAATCGTTACTTTTCGTATAGTAGGGATAAATTATTAAATAAAGTATTTAACGATAAGTTAAATTTACATGAACGTAAATGGGTAGAAAAGAGTGTAGCAGAACCAACAACAGCAGAAAAGACTGTTGATATGGATGGCACAAAATATAATAATCAATTAAAAGTAGATACAAGTGCTGAACAATCATTTAAAGTGCCTGCAGGAAGTTACAAATATACAGTTAATATCAATAAGACAGATAAAGATAAGACGGATGGAAAGTTTAATATAACGAATGTTACATTAGCTGATGCATTGGACAATAAGGATGTAATGAAGTATGTCGGTTATATGAAAATAACGGCTTATGATACTGATGATAGAGTGGTTGAAACAAAATGGGTCAACATTGATAAGCAACAAAACTTTAGTTTAAGACTATCTGATATTGATTGGACAAAAAATTGTTATTCATATACGTTTGAGTATTATGCGACTCCTAATGATTTGAGTTTTCTTACAAGTGCAAAAGTAAATAATACATTTAGTTTAAATGGGGATGTGAAAAGAGGAGTAGATGGTGAAATATTTAGGTTTACGAATGTAAACTCATCTAGTGAAGTTACACTTGAGGGTTCTTATAATTTAAAAGTAAATAAACAAGCGTGGTATTATGAGAAACCTAAACAAAATGCGACGGAATGGCAAAATGGTATGCATTATTGGGTGATAGAGGTTAATGGTTCTAAGATTAGAGCAGGTACACAAATCAAGGATGAAATTAATGATGTCTTAAAAAAAGATGAAATAAGTTCTTATTTGCATAAAGATTCTTTGGTGGGTGTCTATAAGGGAGATCTTAAGAATTTAAGTGATTATAAAAAAATAGAGGATTTGCCAGTAAATTTAAAAATTGGTGAAGAGTATTATAAAGCTGACTATACAAATAATAAGGGATTTACTGGTGGTAATAATTATAGCGAATTGGTTTTAACTACAAAGAAAGATTTCAACTTACAAGATAATGAAAAAATATATATTGTAGTAAGAACTGAGCCTCAAGAATTGTCTTCAGAATTACCTGAAGACTATCGTGCTACATTTAAGTATAAAAATGAAGTAGAGATAAAACACAAGGGTGATACAGACTTTACAAAAGTTAATGATGCGACTCAAGAACTTTATGGTGGTAATTATATTTTAAAAGAGTTGGGTCAAACTTTTGAATTTAAGAATGGTAAATATACAAATATTTCTAAAGGTAAAGATACGGATAATCCTGAAAGCAAAATTGTTAAAGATAAGCTGATTGGTAATGGTATATATGCGTCATGGGCTTTTAAGGTCAATTATGGTGGTGACTTAAATGGGGATTATAGAGTATTAGAAACAATTCCTGATGGTATGGAACTTTCATACATCCGTATTAAGTGGACAGGTAAATCTGCAAAAGATATTACTTCACAGACAATTACAGATTTAGGTGATGATTGGAAGGTAAATACAATAGCTGCACCAGATGATGATAATTCAAATATAACAACCACTTATTATGTGAAAGGCAAACAAGCTTTAATTCAGCTTGGCAAGTTTAAAGGAATACATGGAAGAGACAATTATTCAGTAGATGTTCAAGTCGTATGTAGAGTTACAGATCCAGACGTATTGCTTGGTGGAGAAACAAAAACTTTTAATAATAAGGTAACGTTGCAAAGTGCAGATGGTAAAAAGGATTATGTTTCAGCTAATGCAGATGCCACAATGTCTAAAACTATTTTAAGTAAGACAAATAATTTTGAAAGTAAAGAGAATCAAGTTAGTTCTAATATCACTTATACAATTACGGCAAATGAGTATGGTCAGACATTATTGAAGAATACGACAGATAAATTAACATTGGTGGATAAGATGAGTAAAAATCTTATTTTAGATCCTGATTCAATTAAAGCTAAAAATATTAAGGATAATAGTGATGTTGAAATAGAGAGAAAGTATGATCCAGAAACAAATAAACTTGAAATTCAAATTCCAGATAGTACACCAGTACGAATTACTTATTCTTGTAAAGTAAAAGTTGCACCAGGCGAAGACAATGAAACATCAGTTTCAAATAATATACATTGGAAGAATTATGCGCAAACTGGTGGTGCAAATGATAAGATCGAACATTTTGGTTACAATTTGAATGCGAGCGGAACTACAGAAACTGAAACACATCCTCAATTAAAAATCTTAAAATATGATGATACATTAAAACATTTAAGTGGAGCTAAATTTGAAATTAATGAATGTGAATTGGTTAATGATAAAATTCAATATAAATCACCTGTAAATTCAACTACTGCTATCTCAGGTGCTAATGGTACAGTAACAATTCCAACAGATAAATTTCAAATGGATTTTAATACTATCTATGAAGTTAAAGAAATTAAAACAATAGATGGATATATTTTGGATAATACTCCATATTACATTATGCGAGCAAAGAAAGGATCTAATGGTGATTATTCTGAGTATGTAAAAAAATATATAGATTATCAGGATAAAAGAGATAAACATTACAGTATTGCATATGATAAAGATTATTTTGTTGTAAAAATATATAATGCACAAAAGGGTATTACGGTTAAGAAAGAATTTAGAAATAATGCTGCTGAAACAGATAAGAATCCAGTGAGCGGTACTTATAAATTTGGATTATATAATAATGCAGATGGTACAGGTACACCATTAGATACTATAGAGATTAAATATCGTCCTGGTGAAACTGGTGTTAAGTCTGCAAAATTCAAGAATCAAACACTAAACACAGATTATTATGTGTTTGAATTGGATCAAAATGACAAACCGATTAAAGCTTCTGATGGTGAAGCTACAATAAATTCAATGCAATATAAAGTAGTTTATAACAATGAAACTAATAGCACTAAAACAAATAATGCAAAAGTCGGTGAAACGGTTATTGTTACAAACAAGAGCCGTACAAAGATATTACCTTCAACAGGTAGTATGGGAACCCTGATTTACAGGTTATTAGGAGCAACGTTGGTGGTTGCAAGTTTAATATGCCTGTCAAATATAAATAAAAACAATAGAAAAGAAAAAAGGAGAAAGAGATGAAATTAATTAAAAAGATTGCAGCCATTATGTTTGCGTTCATGATGGTATTCACGTTGAGTAGTAATGTTAACGCAGAAGAAACAACAGGCACTGGACAGATTACAATTAATGGAGCGATACCCGGTGAATCTTATACGATTTATAAAGTTTTTGATTTAGAGAGCTTTAAGGACGATAATTATTCTTACAAGGTAACAAATGATAAATGGAAAGATTTTTTCAAAAATAGAGAAGGTAAAAATTATGTAGATATAAATGATTATGATGGAATCACTTGGAAAAATGAAAAAACGGCTGCCCAAGAAGAAAAAGAAAACCAAGCAAAAGAATTAGCTCCGAAAATGTTGAAGTTTGCGACTACTAATGGTATTAGTGGTACTACTGCAACTGCTGATAATACTGGCCATGTAGAATTTAAAAATTTAGAATTAGGGTATTACTTAGTAGATTCAAGTGTAGGTGCGCTTTGTGGATTAAATACAACGGCTACTCAAGTTACAATTGATGAAAAAAATCAAAAACCTACTTTAAATAAATATGTTAATTTACTTTTGCACGAACCTAATAAAGCAGATAAAGCTTCATTGATTAAAAACACAACAAAAGAAATCGGAGATTATGTGTACTTTACTGCAGAGATAGATAATTTTAAAGGAGCAGAGAATTTAGTTTTCACTGATATCATGGATAATGGTTTAAGCCTGTCTGTTATAAATAATGTAGTTCATCCACAAGTACATTTGGTAAAAAGAACTGCTAAAGATACTGTTGCTGATACGGATATCGTTGAATTAAAACTAGGTGAAAGTCAGGATTATGTTACTACTTATGAAAAAATAGGCGAAAAAGATAAATTTACTTTAAAATTTACTGATTCAGGTTATGCGAAATTAGAGCAATATTATAATGATTATGTCTTAAGAATATCGTATTATGCAACTGTAAATAAAAATGCTAAGATTAATAATGAAAATACAGCTACATTAGAGTATGGTAATAGTTCGAATGTATTAAAAAGCAATGCGTATGTAGGCGTTTTAAGTATTCCGGTATTCAAAAGTAAAAATGATAATACACCACTTCCATATGCAGAATTTAGTTTATATACAACATTAGATGATGCAAATAATGATGTAAATGCAATTGGATTCAAACATGACGACGCATCAAAAGAGATTTATAGAAAAGCAACGGATGGAGAAAGCAATACAGTTTATAAAATTACTACAAATGGCACTGGTAAATTTGAATTTTATGGTTTAAAAGAAGGTGATTACTATCTTAAAGAGATTAAAGCACCTGATGGATATAATAAGTTAAAAGAACCTATCAAAGTTACAGTAAGTAAAATAGAAAATAATACGACAAAGGAAGTTACTGGATATTCACTTTATTACACATATGGTAAAAATAGTGATGATGGTGTAACTGAAGTACAAGTTATAAATGAAACTGGTTCATTACTACCATCTACTGGTGGTATGGGTACAACACTAATTTATTTAATTGGTGCTGCACTTGTATTAGGATCAGGTATTGTATTGGCTAACAAGAAAAGAGCGAAAGCTAAATAGTTTTATTGATTAAATTATGTTGTATGGGGGGAATATTTTCCCCTTCTATACAACAATAGGGAGAGGGTTGTAAGATGAGAAAACATATGTCAACTATAATTGCGATACTTGTTTTTATTACAGGCTTTTCCTTATTGTTGTATCCAACAGTGAGTAATTATTGGAATTCTTTGCATCAAAGTCGTGTTGTCGCAAATTATTCGGATACTATGGCTAAGTTATCTAAACAGGATAAGCAGGCTGAGATTGATCGGGCTGTTGAATATAATAGTGGGTTAATTAATAATGGTGGTCGATTTACTCCAAGTGATTCTGAGCTTAGTGAATATAAGAGTCTATTAAATGCGGATGGTACGGGTATGATGGGATATATCACAATACCTGAGATTCGTTGTAAGCTAGCCATTTATCATAGTGTGGA
>OLNF01001402.1_pt1 | contig 20590 bp, 18 predicted proteins | sample 1673061 | NCBI WGS metagenome assembly OLNF01 (sample SAMEA3136751, study PRJEB25190) | human gut metagenome
TCAAAGGATGGGTTCATAAAATATACGTTCTTTTCGTTCAGCCGGTCTTTGGCCAAGCGCAGACCTTCACCGAAGCGCTGATAGTGTACAAGCTCGCGTTCTCTGAGGAAGCGGAGCGTGTCGCATACATCGGGATCGTCCATCTGACGCAGCAGATTATCATAGCATACACGAGCCTTTTGCTCTGCTGCAAGATCCTCGTTAAGATCGGCAAGGACATCGCCCTTTACCGCAAAGCCGAGTGCGCTGAACGGCTCCCCGGACGGTGAGCAAGGATATATTCCCGTCGTATGCTGAGTGAAATATGCGTCAAATCCCGCCTTCTTTATCTCTTCGACCGACAAATTGCGTGTAAGCTGATATATAATGGAGGATACCATTTCCACATGCCCGAGTTCCTCGGTGCCCAGAGAAGCATCGGAAATGTTCCAATGTATCAAATACGAGGACAAGCGTGAGGTCTTCGGCTTAAAGATACATAGCTTTTCGACACTCGACAGAATTAAAAAATACGACGACTCTGACAACGAGAAAAATGCCGAAAAGCCTTATTCTATCAAGGTTGGCGAAACAAAGAGGACGATAAATCTGTACGCCATCGCTACTACGAAATTTCAAATTGCGGTCTAAATCAATGCTAAACCGTGTGCGCCCTTTGTGGACAAGCAAGTGCCTGTAACCACACCATTTTATAATTTGAATGGTGTGGTTTGCTACACATTTGACTTGGCAATACGAGCTAAATATAATGAGCTAAAACAACCTAACGAGATGTTTTTACGGCACAATTTGGTGCAGAGGTAAGAGTATGGTTTCAATAAAAGACAGGAAAATTCTTAGGCAGATGTTCTCGCATTATGATTATGTAATGACCACGGCTCAGTTGAGCAAAGAAAAGCTATATTACAGGGATATTCAAAGAATGTTGAAAGCTGGCTTGATAGAAAAAGTCAAGCGTGGCTATTATCATTGGACTATGGGGTCTGGCAAAGGCGATGTGGTGATAATCAGCCGTTTATTCCCCGATGGTATTCTATATATGGAAACGGCTTTATTCTATTATGGGTACAGCGATAGAAATCCTGCCGAATGGAACATCGCTATTGACAAAAACGCCTCCAGACAGCGCACAAGAATAGATTATCCATCTATAAAGGCTTATCGGTTAGAGCCAGCCCTGCTCTCTATCGGAGTAACCAGAGGAGAAATAAATTTTACCGATGTTCGCATTTATGACCGTGACCGTACCATCTGCGATGTTCTGCGTAATATGAACAAGATGGACAAGGAAATCTTCAACAAAGCAATTCAAGGCTATGTAAACGACCCTCAAAAGAATGTTCCCAACCTTATAGAATATGCGAAAACAATGAGAGTATCGCACTTGATAAGTACGATAAAAATATCGTTATCAATGCGCTCAACACCCTGCGTACACGGCAGTTACAGGAGGAACGCCCCACCGAGCCTGTTGACGAGCTGATTAGCAAGGTAGCACACGCCCCGACAAAGAAATTCAAGGTCGTGCATTGCAGGTGCAATGAGGAACGATAACGACAAAAAGACGAGCCTAATTCTTTCCGCCTGCGGCGTTGTTCCTGTCGTGTGGTTTGCTCTGCTGACCGCCCCTTATGTGGGCGGCGGAATTGTAGAAATCATCCGAGGACTGACCGATGCTATGGGAAGTCCCTTTGCCATAACCGTATGTGAGGACAGCGTAAAGACTGTCCTTATTTTTTTAGCCGCATACGGTATGGCTATCGGTATTTACTTCTCCACACGAAGGAACTACCGCAGGCGTGAGGAACACGGCTCTGCAAAATGGGGCAACGCCGATGCGCTGAACAAGAAGTATCGGGATAAAGACCCGTCCGAGAACAAGCTGCTGACCCAGAATGTCCGCATTGGTCTGGACGGGAAAAAGCACCGCCGAAATCTCAATATCTTAGTCTGCGGCGGCTCTGGTGCAGGCAAAACACGCTTTTTCTGTAAGCCTAACGCTATGCAATGCAACACCTCTTTTGTGGTGCTTGACCCAAACGGAAAAGAAGTTTTAGGATATATATTGCAAGCAGTCCATTGAATATGGCTGCGAATAAAAGACGGAAAGGAGGTCAGAAAGTGCCTAAAATCAGGGATTTTGATAGAGTTACAGCCCTCTATGAAAGGCTGTCCAAGGATGATGAGCAGCAGGGCGAATCGAACTCAATACTGAATCAAAAGAGATTTCTCGAAGATTTTGCCCGCAAAAGCGGTATGACAAACATCAAGCATTTTACCGATGACGGTTATACAGGGCGTAACTTCAACCGTCCCGGATTTCAGGCGATGCTTGCAGAAGCCGAAGCCGGAAAAATCGGCACGATTATCGTCAAGGATATGAGCCGTTTCGGCAGAAACTATCTTGAAGTTGGCTTTTATACCGAGATTCTGTTCCCCAAGAAGCAGATACGCTTTATCGCAATCAATAACAGCGTGGACAGCGACAAACCACAGGATAACGACTTTACCCCGTTCCTCAACATAATGAACGAGTGGTATGCCAAGGACACCAGCAACAAGATAAAGTCCATCTTTCTGTCCCGTATGAATGATGGTAAACGCTGCTCCGGCAGCATTCCCTACGGCTACAATCGACTGCCCGAAGATACAGGAGCGCATCGTACATTGCGAGCCCATACATCGACACCGTGCGAAGAGCGTCATTTTTTCTTCCTCTCATCTGTTTCCGCCTCCCCTGCAGCATTTTTCTCCGTAGAAGCGCAGATCGAGCTGACGGAATATCGTTCCCGCGTCAAGTGCCTCCGAAACCTCGTAGAGATCGGTAAATTCCTGATAGGGCGAATATACCATCGCCAGCGACGGCATATTGCACCCTCCGTTATCCCTTGCGTTCTGTGTACGCCTTACCGTATTTCCCGACATACCGTCCGAACGTCCGCCTGCCGTGCACCCGCACGTCATACGGCGGCGCATATCGCCGTCTATCCGGTCGCGCGGAGTTCTGCAATCGTTTCTGTAATCCATTTAAGATCAAACCTTTCTTTATCTTTCCGGCGGCTCCCAAAGGCTTGCGCAGTCTTTCGCGCCGCCTCGCCGAACCGCGTCCGAAACGCCCGAGCGCGTTCCGGATTTTCTTTTCAAAGCCCGTCGGCTTCAATAAAGTATATGCCGCAAATCAAAATGACGTGAGCCCTTGAAAACGCTCCGACAATGTGATAGAATAAAACGGCGGTTCGGAAAGCACGGATTTTTATCATTTTAGTCGTATGTCTTTTATCATTCGGCGCTTGCAAAATATAGCTTTTCCTCTGCCGAAAGGCAAAAAACGCTGCTTTACGCTCGGAATCGCCAGAAAATCGGAGATGCTGCCGCCTGACGTGCGGCGGAACGGGGAACTTTATGAAACAGGTTGAAATATATACTGACGGCTCATGCCGACGGAATCCCGGACCCGGCGGATGGGGTGCGGTACTCGTCTACGGCGGGCGCGAGATGGAGATATGCGGCGGTGAAGCCGCAACTACAAACAACAGAATGGAGCTTACCGCAGCGATAGAGGCGCTTTCCGCGCTTAAGGAGCCGTGCCGCGTGACTCTGACATCGGATTCGAAATACCTTACCGATGCGATCACGAAGGGCTGGGTTTATTCGTGGAAAAAGAAGGGGTGGAAGAAATCGGACGGCAAAGCCGTTTTGAATCCCGATCTTTGGGAAAAGCTCATGAGCCTCCTCGCCCTTCACGATGTCACGTTCGTGTGGGTGAAGGGTCACGCCGGTCATCCGTACAACGAGCGGTGCGACGCAATGGCGCAGAGCGAATCCGGAAAGTACGGCGAATGACATGAACGAGACCCTGCGTTATATTCTGATATCGTACATTGCGGTGATCTCGCTTATATCCGCCGTCGTGTGCATTGCCGACAAGCACAATTCCAAAATAAAGGGACGGCGGCGTGTGCCCGAAAAGACGCTTCTCCTTCTTTCCGCGCTCGGCGGAAGCGCCGCAATGCTCACCGTGATGCTGCTTATCAGGCACAAAACGAAAAAACCGAAATTCATGATCGGAATTCCGGTAATAATAATCCTGCAATATGCGGTGCTCATGCTTGTTTTACGCGTATTCGGGTAAATATATAAAGCGCGCCGAATATACTATATGTAGAAAATCGCCCGGATTTTCTATTTGTTATTGCATTTTTATGCAAACTGTGCTAAACTGTGAACGTGATTGTATTTAATAAACATTGCCGCACGACGGAAACGGACAAGATCCCGTAATGCGGTGCGAATATTGCAGGAAAGGTTGTTCGTTATGAAAAAGTATAAGAATTACGAAGTGCGCCCCATTGAGAATCTGAAGGAGATGCTCTACACAAGCGCCGCAACGTGGCCCGAGAAGAACGCATTTCTCGAAAAGCGGGACGGAGTTTACGAAGGGATCACCTTCAATCAGTATCTCCTCGATGTTGAAGGACTCGGCACCGAGCTTTGCGCGAGAGGACTCCTCGGCAAGCGCGTTATCGTCACGGGCGAAAACTGCTACGCATGGGCACTCGCCTACATGACCGTTATCTGCGGTCTCGGCGTTGTTATCCCGGTAGACAAGGAAATCCCGCCGGAGGAGATCGCAAACATTGCGAACGTATCCGAAGCGGATGCGGTTATATACTCCGCAAAATATGAGGACAAGATAAAGAAGATCGAGAAGCCTCTCGACTTCATATGCTTTGACGAGCTTGCCGGGCTTTGTGTAGCCGGACGCGAAAAGATAAACGCGGGAGACCGCACATATCTCGACCTCGAGATAGACAAGAACGAAATGGCATCGCTCATATTCACATCGGGTACGACGGGCGTGTCGAAGGGCGTTATGCTTTCGCATCACAACATCACCTTCAACCTCACCGAAATGTGCCAGATGATCTATATCGGACCCGAAGACACCTTCCTTTCGGTTCTTCCGCTCCACCACGCATACGAATGCACCTGCGGCTTCCTCTGCCAGATCTACCGCGGTTCGACGATCGCTTACTGCGAGGGACTGCGCTACATCATGAAGAACATGAAAGAGGTTCACCCGACGATGATCCTCTGCGTGCCGCTTCTCATTGAGACCATGTACCACAAGATATGGGCAAACATCCGCAAGAACGGCATGGAGAAGATGGTGAAGAAGGCTCTCGCTGCCTCCAATGCATCCCGCAAGATCGGTATCGACCTCAGAAAGAAGCTTTTCTCCGAGATTCATGAGACCTTCGGCGGCAAGCTCAGAATGATGATCGCCGGCGGTGCCGCGGTCGATCCCGACATACTGAAGGGACTGCGCGATTTCGGTATTCTTGCGGTTCAGGGATACGGTCTTACCGAGTGCGCGCCGCTCGCAGCCGTCAACCGCGACAAGTTCTACTGCGACAGCTCCGCCGGACTTGCCACACCGAACGCAACTCTTGAAATCGTCGATGCCGCCGAGGACGGCACCGGGGACATCCGCTTCAAGGGTGAAAATATCATGCTCGGATACTACAAAGCGCCCGAGCTCACCGCCGAGGTCATCGTAGACGGATGGCTCTACACCGGCGATCTCGGATTCATCGACAAGGACGGCTTCCTCCACATCACGGGACGCAGAAAGAACGTCATCGTCACCGCCAACGGAAAGAACATCTTCCCCGAGGAGCTTGAAACGTATCTTTCGCGCAATCCGTATGTGCTCGAGAGCGTCGTGGTCGGCGTACCGGACGAGACCGGACGCGATTACGATATCGTTGCGATGATCCTGCCCGACAGGGAGAGGCTCGATGAGGAAAATCCCGACGGATATTCCGAAGAGCTTGTCCGAGAAAAGCTCACCGAGGCTGTCAAGCAGGCAAACTCCATGGTTCAGCAGTACAAGCGGATCAAGAAATTCCTCGTGCGCAGCGAAGAATTCCCGAAAAACACTTCAAAGAAGATTAAGCGCGCGGGACTTCTCGAGGAAGCGATCGCACAGCTCGAAAACGCTGAAGAAAAAGCCGGAGAATAAAGTTATATCTAAAATCCCGAAGCATAGATATAATCCCCATAGTGTAGCCTTGAAAACTTTTTGTTTTTTCAAGTGTCTACTCTATGGGGATTATATCAATTTACGAAGGAAATGCCGGGGATTTATTCATTTCAGATCACGTCCGGCTATGTCGGCTTAGTCCATCGCCTTGTAGGCGCCGTCCTGAATGTACATTGCCTTCGGCTCCTTGGTGGGCTCGCCTTCTGCGTTCCATGTCATGCTTCCGGTAACTCCGTCAACGGTGATTTCGGTCATGACAGCCTTGAGCTTGTTGCAGAGGTCGGATGCGGAGATATTCGCATCGGTTACATTTGCCTTTTCAAGCGCAGCCTTGATGGTGTATACAGCGTCGTATCCGTCAGCCGCAAACTGATCGGGAGTCTCGTCGTTGTAAGCAGCCTTGTATGCCGCGGTGAACTTGACGGTCTTGTCGTCCTTTGCATCTGCGGCAAAAGGAGTAAGAAGCATTACGCCGTTTGCAAGAGCAGCGTCGTCCTTGAGCTGGGAGATAACTCCGTCGAGTCCGTCGCATCCGAAGAACTTGACATCAAGACCTGCGGTGTCTGCCTGCTTAAGTATAAGCGCAGCCTCCTGATAATAAATAGGAAGGAATACAAGCTCTGCGCCGCTGTCCTTTATCTTCTGAAGCGCAACCGAGAAGTCGGACTTGTTATCTGAAGTGAACGCCTGGCTCTCGACGACCTCGATGCCCTCAGCCTTGCACTCTGCCGCAAACTTCTCGTAAATACCGCTCGAGTATACGTCGGAGCTGTCGTAAACGGCAGCGACCTTGGTCGCAAGAGAATTTTCCTTTATATAACGTGCGGATGCGGTTCCCTGATCGGGATCGTTGAAGCAGATACGGAATGCGTTGTCGTATTTCGTGCACTCAACGGCTGAACCCGAAGGAGTGAGCAGAAACATGTTGTCGTCATGAGCGTTGTCCTTGACCGCCTTGCAGGGGGTGGAGGTAACAGTTCCCATGAGAATCTGCATTCCGCTGTCCTTCAGTTTATTGTACGCGTTGACAGCCTTCTCGGGATCGTTTTCGTCGTCCTCGAAGGAAAGCTCAAGCTTCAGTCCGTTCACGCCGCCGGCGTCGTTTATCTCCTTAACCGCAAGAGACGCGCCGTTCTTTACGGATGTTCCGTAGGAGGCAGCACCGCCGGTCGTAGGACCCACTCCGCCGATCTTGATGGTGTCGGAAGAACCGCCTGTTTGCCGCCGCAGGATATGAGGGATCCGGCAAGAAGCAGAGCCGCCGTTGCAAGTGAAAGTATTTTCTTCATCATCTACATCCTCCATGAATTAAGATACAATAATAATACACTTTCAAAGACGGATTGTCAACAGATTTTTTCGTTTCCGCCGTTGTCATATTACATGAAATTTTGCGAATAAAAGCCTATTTTTTTAACGCAGCCTGTATATTTAGGTGACTTTCGGCAATATTTGCCCTTCGAAGCAGCAAAGCGGCGACCGCGCATCGGACAAAGGCGGGCGCTGTTTCGGCAAAATGAATATTCAGGATGAATCATGAATTTTTATGCATGTCTTTTACGATCATGACTTTTCGCATACGGTTTATCACTGCAAACAGCTCCTGCTTGCGCGGAAGATCGAGAAAGCGTTCGCAGTTCGTGAAATAAGACGACCAAACTGTATCAAGCCCTTCGCTGTCCATACCCGTATCCATGATCTTCCGATACAGCTTATCGATCTCGCCGGGAAGATCGACCTCGTGATTTTTATTTGATATTTCCAGATACCTCAGCATAAATCCGAGCGCATCAAGCTGCGCTGACGTTATGATGTCGTGCAGTCCGCGAACGTCGATCTTCTCATCCCCGATCGTGATAATACCCATGTCGGATACTTCAAGCTTCTCGCTTCCGCTCCCCTCGGGATAAGAGGAAAAATGATCGGAATAAAGTTTTCTCTGCTGAGTCCATTCCACTTCGGGAGGCTGATCCTGCGTTATTCGGTGATCGCGGCAGATTCTTTTTGATTCCTCCGTCACATCGTGTATCAGATAATCGTCCATCATGTAAACTTTATCGGCAACGTAAAGATATTCTCCGCTTCCGCCGATAACAAGGATCGTCGATACTCCCTGCGTTTTGTAAAGCTCGCCCGCACGGTCGGTAAACGGCGTGATCGGTTCCTTCTTTATAAGCTCCTTCATCATGCGGTCGCGGATCATGAAGTTCGTTGCGCTTCTGTCCTCGTCGATCAGGAGAAGCTTCGCGCCGCAGTCAACCGCCTCCATAATGTTCGCCGCCTGTGAAGTCGAGCCGGAGGCGTGATCCGTCGAGAAATCGGACGTATCTCCGCCGGGAAGCCACTTTATAAACGGAGCGATGTTGACGTGCTTTACGCTTCTTCCGTCCTCGGCGGATACGGTAACGGCGCTGCCGTCGGCTATGCAGAGCTCGCGCCCGTCTCCGACGGCATGATCGTAAATCCCGGCAGAGATCGCATCAAGCACGGTTGATTTGCCCGAATATCCGCCGCCGGTAATGACCGTCACGCCTTTTCTGATCCCCATTCCGCGCACGCCGCAGACCTCGATCTCGTCGTCCGGCGTCGATCTGAACGGTATGGCGTCTGTCATCGGGAGATCGGTCCCCTTCGCTCTCGGCAGAATACTTCCGTTGGCGATAAACGCGCAGTAATCGCTGTTTTTCAGCCAGCTGCGGACAGCATTCTGCTTTTCGGCGAGCTTCAGAGCTTCCTCAAAGGACATCGGATCAAACTCCGTGATGAATCTGTCTACTGCATCCGGAAGATCGCGGCAAAGCATCCGAAGCGTCCTGCGAATCTTGCGTTTCGGGAGCTGTACCAGCATCCGTATGCACAGACACATTTTCGGAAGGCGCGTTATCCCGTCGTCCAAAAGAATAACCTTGTTTTTGCTCAGATAGTCGTAGTCCCGCTGCGGACACAGCGCAAAGTATGCGGTGTTGCGGTAAAGTACCTCGCCGCCCGGGCGGTAAAGATAATATTTCCCGTTTTCGCTGTCGGGACGGCTTCGGTTATAAAGCTCGGCGTTAAGCCCGTCGATATACGGAGCAAATTTACGCAGGCAGTGATCGGCTGCCGCTATAGCCGAAGTATGCGACTGCAGCGTATCCTCTTCCATGCTCAGCTTTTCAATCGGGATATTGATCGTAACCGTCGGCTTATCCTGCGCCAATTTGTGTGTTCCCGTGATTTTGAATCCGATATCTTCATTATAATATATCGGGTCAAAGCATTTATCCGGCGCAGCCCGTTCGGGATCAACGACAAAAAGTTCGGCATCGTACATTTCCGGATATGTATGTGTATCCTGATCCATGTTTCTGAGAAAATATGCAAGTCTCTTCAAAAGCACTCCCCCCCTTTTGTTTTTAAAAGTCGAGTTTTTCGTTTGTTCGGCTTTGCCCGTGCGGCAAAGCGTGCAGACACAAAATCCCCCTTTCGTTTTTCGGGCATCGCCGCGCGCTCCGCTTTCACCGGGCAGCATGCCGGAAATTCCGGCTTTGCGGCACAGTCCGATTTTCGGTATGTAATCGGCTCCGCCGCACAATATCGGGAGAAAAATAAAAGGCGCCCCGCCGGGACGCCGTTTACAATAAAAAACACACCCGGTTCCGGATGTGTACGTTCTTTAGACTTTACCGCAGGACACCGTCTGATTTGGAGAGCCGTATGACATCCGACAAAATTATGCGTTTCATGTCAACCCCTCCTGTCCGAGCAAGTCTGAATTTTTTACCGTATCAAGTATACCATACCTCCCGCTCCGTGTCAAGGGGTAATTTCCCTTCTGCGGCAAAACGCCGGATTATTCGTCCCAGTTCCTGCGTCCTTGCTCCGATGTGCGGCGGCGCTCCGCACGCCGGATATAAAAATATAATATGTAAAATCCCCGTCGCCGCACACCGCCCGAAGAAAGCCCTCCTCGGCGCTTTCGGTGCGCAAATCCGGCTATTTCGCAAAAAACGGAAAAATAACTTGACAAGCGCAGACGGCGGTGTTATAATGTGATGTACGCTTTTATAAGGGTATTTGTATCTTTGCGCTTTCGCGCGGCAAAAATACCTGCGTATCCTTTTTATGATACCTCTCGCGGGCATCTCTCGTCCGCGGTCGTATATAAACAAATCTTTCAAGAAGGAGGAAGACAATGCCGACCTTTAACCAGCTTGTGAAACAGGGACGTCAGAAGAAGACTTACAAGTCCAAGACTCCCGCAATGCAGACCGGCTTCAACACCATCAAGAACAAGCCGATCGCTCTGAGCGCACCTCAGAAACGCGGTGTCTGCACCAAGGTTTCCACCACCACGCCGAAGAAGCCGAACTCCGCTCTCCGTAAGGTAGCCCGTGTTCGTATGACGAACGGTATGGAGGCATGGACCTACATCCCCGGTATCGGACACAATCTGCAGGAACACTCTGTCGTGCTCATCCGCGGCGGACGTGTACGCGATCTCCCCGGTGTACGTTACCACATCATCCGCGGCACCCTCGATACGCAGGGCGTAAGCGGACGCAACCAGTCCCGCTCCAAGTACGGAGCAAAGCGCGCAAAGAAATAAGCGCCGCTCGAATCCTTTTTCCTATCACTGACGCTGTAATATGATTTGTTTATATACGGCTGACCGATAGGCATTTACGGAATTTTATTTCGAGTACCAATGATCTCATATTTTTTAATGAAGGAGGGAATTTCAGTGTCTAGAAGAGGTCAGATTGCAAAGAGAGACGTTTTACCGGATCCGCTTTACAATTCGAAGCTTGTAACCAAGCTCATCAACAACATCATGCTCGACGGCAAGAAGGGCGTTGCCCAGAAGATCGTTTACGATTCTTTCAAGATCATCGAGGAAAAGACGGGTCTCAATCCTCTTGAAGCCTTCACCGAAGCACTTGAAAACGTCATGCCCGTACTTGAAGTCAAGGCTCGCCGTGTCGGCGGCTCTACCTATCAGGTACCTATGGAGGTTCGCGCTGAGCGCCGCCAGACCCTCGGTCTGCGTTGGATGACTCAGTACTCCCGCCAGAGAAGCGAAAAGACTATGGCGGAGCGTCTTGCAAACGAGATAATCGATGCAAAAGGCGGAGCAGGCGGAGCATTCAAAAAGAAAGAAGAAACGCACAGAATGGCAGAAGCGAACAAGGCGTTTGCTCACTACAGATATTGATCTGCGCGTTGAAGAAGGAGAAAAACTGTATCAATGCCAAGAGAGTATTCACTTGAGCGCACAAGAAATATCGGCATCATGGCTCACATCGATGCCGGAAAAACCACCACTACCGAGCGTATTCTTTTCTACACCGGACGTACTCACAAGCTCGGTGAGGTTCACGAGGGTGCCGCTACGATGGACTGGATGGAGCAGGAGCAGGAGCGCGGTATAACCATTACCTCCGCTGCTACGACCTGCTTCTGGGGCGGTGAGAAGAACCAGTACCCCAAGCACCGTATCAACATCATCGACACTCCCGGTCACGTTGACTTCACCGTAGAAGTCGAGCGTTCGCTCCGCGTTCTCGACGGCTCCGTCACCGTTCTTTGCGCTAAGGGCGGAGTTGAGCCGCAGTCCGAAACGGTTTGGCGCCAGGCGGACAAGTACCATGTTCCGCGTATGGCATACGTCAACAAGATGGACATCATGGGCGCGGATTTCTACCGCGTCGTCCAGATGATGAAGGACCGTCTCAAGGCTAACGCCGTGCCGATTCAGCTCCCGATCGGCGCCGAGGATTCGTTCCGCGGTATTATTGATCTCATCAATATGGAAGCAGACATCTACTACGACGATCTCGGCAAGGATATGCGTGTTGAGCCCATTCCGGAGGATATGCGCGAGAAGGCCGAGGAGTACAGGAATGCCATGATCGAGGCGGTTGCCGAATCCGACGAGGAGCTTTTCGAAAAGTTCTGCGCGGGCGAGGAGCTTACCGTCGAGGAGATCAAGTCCGCACTCCGCAAGGAGACCATTGCGAACACGATCGTTCCCGTCGTATGCGGAACCTCTTACAAGAACAAGGGTGTCCAGAAGCTTCTTGACGCGATCATCGACTACATGCCTTCCCCGCTCGACGTTCCGCCGATCTCCGGTGTAACTCCCGACGGTGAGGAGCAGGTACGTCATTCAAGCGACGAAGAGCCTTTCGCCGCTCTCGCATTCAAGATCATGACCGACCCGTACGTCGGAAAGCTCTGCTTCTTCCGCGTATATTCCGGTACGGTCGAGGCGGGCTCCAACGTATACAACTCCGTAAAGAACGCCAAGGAGCGCTGCGGACGTATACTTCAGATGCACGCAAACGAGCGTCAGGACATCGAAAAGTGCTACTCCGGTGATATCGCCGCAATGGTAGGTCTCAAGAACACCTCCACCGGTGATACCCTCTGCGACGAAGCACATCCCATTATCCTTGAGTCCATGGAGTTCCCGGAGCCGGTTATCCGTGTTGCGATCGAGCCCAAGACCAAGGCAGGTCAGGAGAAGATGGGTATTGCCCTTGCAAAGCTTGCGGAAGAAGATCCGACCTTCAAGACCTACACCGATGAAGAGACCGGCCAGACGATCATCGCCGAATGGGCGAACTCCACCTGGAGATCATTGTTGACCGTCTTCTCCGCGAATTCAAGATTGAGGCAAACGTAGGCAGACCTCAGGTGTCCTACAAAGAGACGATCCGCAAGACCGTCGATCAGGATACCAAGTATGCCCGTCAGTCCGGCGGTAAGGGTCAGTACGGTCACTGTAAGATCATCATTGAGCCCAACGAGCCCGGTAAGGGTTACGAATTCATCAACAAGATCGTCGGCGGTGCTATTCCGAAGGAATACATCCCCGCCGTTGATGCAGGTATTCAGGGCGCTATGCAGAACGGTGTCCTCGCAGGCTACGACGTAGTAGACGTAAAGGTAACTCTTTACGACGGTTCGTACCACGAGGTCGACTCTTCCGAAATGGCATTCAAGATCGCCGGCTCCATGGCTTTCAAGGAAGCTATGCGCAAGGCAGATCCCGTGCTCACCGAGCCTATCATGAAGGTCACCATCATCACTCCCGACGAATACCTCGGAGATGTTATCGGTGACGTCAACTCGCGCCGCGGTCAGATCCAGACGATGGAGAACATCCCGGGTGCGACACAGATCACAGCGATGATTCCGCTTGCGGAAATGTTCGGATATGCAACCGAGCTGCGTTCGAGAACGCAGGGCCGCGGTCAGTATTCTATGGAGCCGAGCCACTTTGCTGAGGTTCCGAAGAGCATTCAGGAAGCGATCATCAAGCAGAAAACCGGTCAGTAATCCGGTCCAACGAACAAAAATTATTTTTAGGAGGATTTTCCAATGGCAAAGGCACATTTTGAAAGAACCAAGCCCCACGTTAATATCGGTACCATCGGTCACGTTGACCACGGTAAGACCACTCTGACTGCGGCTATCACCAAGACTCTTTCTCTCGCAAACGATAACATCGAATTCATGGCATATGACCAGATCGATAACGCTCCCGAAGAGAGAGCTCGCGGAATCACAATCAACACCCGTCACGTTGAGTACGAGACCGAAGCACGTCACTATGCACACGTTGACTGCCCCGGCCACGCCGACTACGTTAAGAACATGATTACAGGTGCTGCACAGATGGACGGCGCTATCCTCGTTGTTGCAGCTTCCGACGGTCCTATGCAGCAGACCCGTGAGCACATCCTTCTCGCTCGTCAGGTTGGCGTTCCTGCAATCGTTGTTTACCTCAACAAGACCGACCTCGTTGACGACGAAGAGCTCCTCGAGCTTGTAGAGATGGAAGTTCGTGAGCTTCTCAACGAGTACGACTTCCCGGGCGACGATATTCCGATCATCCGCGGCTCCGCTCGTGCTGCTCTCGAAGCTCCCAACGACATCAACGATCCTGCATACGACTCCATCAAGGAGCTCATGAAGGCTGTTGACGAGTATATTCCTACTCCCGCTCGTAAGACTGACGAGCCCTTCCTCCTCCCTGTCGAGGACGTATTCTCCATCTCCGGACGCGGAACCGTTGCTACCGGACGTGTTGAGCGCGGTACCGTTAAGGTTTCCGACACCGTTGAGATCATCGGTCTCACCGAGGAGAGAAAGACCACCGTTATCACCGGTGTTGAGATGTTCCACAAGCAGATGGATCAGGCAGAAGCAGGAGACAACGTAGGTCTTCTTCTCCGCGGTATCGCGAAGAACGAGATTGAGCGCGGACAGGTTCTCTGCAAGCCCGGCTCCATTCATCCGCACACCAAGTTTGTCGGACAGGTTTACGTTCTGACCGAGAAAGAAGGCGGACGTCAGAAGCCGTTCTTCTCCGGCTACCGTCCTCAGTTCTACTTCAGAACTACCGACGTTACCGGCACGATTACTCTTCCCGATGATGTTGAGATGTGCCGCCCCGGCGACAACGTTGACATGAGCGTTGAGCTTATTACTCCTATCGCTATCGAGAAGGGACTCCGTTTCGCTATCCGTGAGGGTGGACGTACCGTTGGTTCCGGCGTCGTTATCGAGATCAAAGAGTAATTGATCCGATTCTTTCAAAAATCCCGCAGAATTATCTGCGGGATTTTTATTTTGCCTACCACTCACGCAAGTCGAACGGAGTACCTCCCCGGCAGCTGTGACGTCTGCCCACGCTCGGAGTACCCACCCAAAAACTGTTGTCATCGCTGATGCTCCGTTGTCTGCGCTCCCCAAACGCCGCCCAAACTGTTGCAGTTTCAGGCAAAGCGAAAAATACCTCCGGAAAAGCCCTGCATCCCCCGCTTTATTTCCCACGGCACAAAAAGCTGCCGCAATTGAGTAACCTCAATTGCGGCAGCCGTATTTCAATTATTCACGCCGATTCTCGCGGTAGCGGCTTATATTTATTTTCCGTACTTTTCGTCCATCTCGTCGGAGTATGCGTTCATCGTCGCCTCGATCTCCACCCAGTCCTCGTCGGTGAAGGTGATCGCCGGATCGTCGGAAAAACGGTAGATATCCGGAATACCGATCTTCGGCATATTGCGGTAGAAGCGCATAGCGTCATCATGGTTTGCAAAGTTTACGGAGTCCGTATCGATAAGCACGCCCGGCATAGCAGCCTCGAACAGCTTTGCTCTCAGACCCATCGTCTCCGTTTCGTTGCGCAGATCCCACGAATAGTCGTGGAGACGCGCCTGATCGCAAACCTCGTCAAAATAAGGATGGCACGGACTTGCGTTGATAAGCGCATCCGGCTTGATCTCCTTTGCGGTGCTGTAGATCAGATTGTAAAGCTCCTTCGTCATCTGCGCGCCGTACTTGCCGCCGGCAGACTTTGCGCTCTTGCCGTAAGGCATGATGAGCGAATAGTCAAGCTTGAAGCCGTCGCAGTTCATGCATCCCTCTTCGTCCGAAAGGAGATAATGAAGTATTTTCTTGAGATGCGCGCGGTACTTCTCGTTCGTGGGATCGGCATAAGGCGGATAGTTCAGGCTGAAGCTTCTGTACGGGATTCCCTCTCCGGTCATTACCTCATCCTCGGGAAGTCCCTCGCCGCCCCACAGACGGAACCACAGGATCGTATGTATTCCGCGCGAATGCATTTCATCGGTAAACGCACGCATGTCGGGCCATCTTTCGGGATCGGGCAGGCAGTCGCCGTAGGTCTTCTGCCATTTGTCGTCGATTATGAGCATCGTCGGACGTATGTTGTGATCCTTTATCATGTCCGCGATCTTCATGTATGCGTCCTGTCTTGCCATTCCCGCCTGAGAGCATCCGTCGGTGATGAGCATCTCCTGCTCGTTCCATCCGCAGACGATAGGACCTCTCCACCAGCGCGGTATGTCCTTTCTCTCGTTTTTGCGGCAAAGCCCCGTATCAAAGTGATAAGCGGAATACTTTCTTACGATATCAAGATCGTCGTCTCCGAAGAACGCACGGATAACGGGAAGAGTGAATTCACCGTCAACGGCAGTATGTCCGTCGAGCGCGGTCGAGAGATAGAAGCCGCGGCGGCGCGTATTAAATCCGAGATTGTAATCGAAGTGGAAGAAGTTGTACTCTCCGTCCTTCGCGCACATTCCGAGACCGAAGCGTCCGTCAAGTCCCTCGGTGCGGAACGAGAAGCAGTACGGCGGCGGAATCAGGAGCTCAAAGAAGGAGCGGTACGGAAGCGCCGCGGGCATTATATTGCGGAATGCCGGATCGGTTCCGCCGCAGGGAATGAAGTATTCGCAGAAATTGTAGTCCGAGCAGGTGTAATCGGTATCCTCAAGATGCGCGCTGAAGTAATCGACCTTGCCGACACGTCCTTTGCCCTTCACCGTCACGGAATAGGTGAAGCCTTCCCTATCGCAGGACAGACGGTATTCCTTGTTCCACAGATCGGAAGTTCCCTTCCACAAGAATTCGCCGTCCGATATCTTCTCAATAGCGGCGGGAGTGCGCTCGCCGTGCTCCTCATGCTCTGTGAATTCTCCGTCAAGCTCCGTAACGGTTCCGACGGATGTGGCGGGCATGAGGTCGGTGACTCTCACGCCGTCCTGATAAACGCGGATCGCCGAAGTGCCTATTTCAAGGCTGTACCGATCCCCTTTGTAAATGTAGTTTTCCATAAAAATCCCCTTTTGTTTATTGAACCGCGTTTCGGCGGCTTATTCCTTTACAAGATAGCGCACGGATGCAAAATGCTTCGGTGCGGTTTCGTACACGATTCCCGCGCGCAGCTCGTCGCCGGTGAATCTTTCGCCGCTGCGTCGGTCGATATAGACCGCTCCGCGCTCGGCACGGCTGATTTTCAGCCTGTATGAGACATTCTTCACGCTGTCCTCCGTCTGGATAAAAGACAGAAGTATCTCCGAGCTGTCGACGTTCGTGTAATAATATGCGGCGCATCCGTTCTCCGGCGGATTCTTCAGACGGTAAAGCTCGCCGTCCTTTATGAGGTGCTCGTACTCGCGGTACTGCTCAATTTCGTGAGGAATGCGCGCCTTGACCGCCTCATCGACCGTAAGTATGTTCATCTCGTATCCGAGCATTCCGTGAATTGCGACCGCCCAACGGTAGTCGATCTCGTCGGGATCGTCGCCGGGATGCGAAACATGGCAGCTCATCGTCGCCGCCGGATACGCAAGCGTGGAGCCGTATTGGATCACCGTGCGCGCCGCCGGCAGAGTAAGATCGCTTGTCCATATCTGCTCGCCGTATCGCATCATTCCGAGGTCGTAACGTCCGCCGCCGCCGGAACACGTCTCGATAATAATATCGGGGAATCGGCTGCGGAACCACGAGAGAAGCTCATACACGCCGAGCATATAACGGTGCGGAACCTCCTTCTGCCTTTCGGGCGGGAGGAAGTCGCTGCCCACCTCCGAGAGGTGGCGGTTCATATCCCACTTTATATAGTCGATCGGCACACCGCCGAATGTTTTTTCAAACGATGTCTTGAGATACTCGACGACATCGCGGTTCGACATATCGAGGACAAGCTGATGCCTCGAGAGCGACGACGTTCTTCCGGGGACGCGGAGCGTCCATTCGGGATGCGCGCGGTAGAGATCGCTGTCGGGGTTGACCATCTCCGGCTCAATCCAGATTCCGAAGCCGACGCCCTCCGCCTTCACACGTTCGGCAAACGCCTTTAATCCGTCTGGGAAGCGTTCGCGGTTTTCGAACCAATCGCCGAGCCCGGCGCGGTCGTTCACTCTCTTGCCGAACCAGCCGTCGTCCATGACGAGCATATCGATTCCGTATCTGCGGCTCTCCCTTGCGAAGTCGATAAGTACCTTTTCGTCTATGTCGAAGAACACCGCCTCCCACGAGTTGAGGACGACGGGGCGGTGCTCCGTCTTGTCGGGCGGAAGTATGTGCGCACGGGTGAACTTGTGGAAATTGCGGCTCATCTGTCCGATGCCCGATGCCGAATACGTCATGACGGCTTCCGGTGCCTCGAATACCTCGCCCGGCTCAAGCCTCCATCCGAAATTCTCGCTTCCGATCCCGACCTGAACGCGGGTGTACTCCTCCTGCCCCTGCTCGACCTCGCTGAGGAAGTTTCCGCTGTAGACGAAGTTGAAGCCGTAGACGCTTCCGCGCTCCTCGGTCGCCTTACGCTCCGCTATTGCAATAAACGGGTTGAATTGGTGGCTCGACGCGCCGCGGCGGCTGAACACGCTCTGCGATCCCATTCTGACGGGAAGGCGGCAGACGTTTCTCTCCCAGCAGTGCGCGCCGTGCAGGCTTATCATATCCCACTCGCGTCCGGGAATATCGCAGGTGAGGCTCATCATCTTCTCGATATCTACGGGAGCCTTGCCGTGGTTTTCAAGCACCGAATAGCGGCTTATGACATCGCAGTCCTCGAAAACGGTGTAGTAAAGCTTCAGCGTGCATCCCGTAACCTCATCGTCGGTCATCGTGATCTCGAGAGTCTTTGCGTCCTCGTCCGCGCGCGCAAACGGAAGACCGGAGATCTCGCGGCGTCCGCTGAAAATGCGGTGCTTCTTATATGTAAAGAGCGTTACGGAATTGCCGTCCGCGTTCTTTATTTTAAGAGCGGTGGAACGGAAATCTCCCGAACCGAAGAACGGGCATTCGAGAAACGCCTCGTCGAGCGAAAGCTCCTCATCCTCCTCGCTCTTGTAAGGCGAAAACGAATGCAGGCGGTGGAAATACTGCGGATCAAGCCCGCGGATCTTTTTTCCGTAATAAAGATGTACGGGATACTTTCCGTGAAGAATCATGAGATCGTATTCCGTGTTCTTCGTTCTCAGACGAAATCGCATCCCGTTCTTTTCAAATTTTATCGACATGGGTTCTCCTTTGCGGATATCATTTTTTACGGACCGCATATCCGGATAAGCTGTGGAGTACGTCTCCTGCACGTTTTCTGTCCGAATGCAAAGCGGGCAAAAGTGCGCGCAGCACGACGGTGCAGTCCTCGCGCCCGATCATTGCGGAGCCGCGCGGTATTGCGAAACTTCCCCGACGGGCGTGATGACCCGGAAACGGTCATTGTAATTTTACCATACCTTCAACCGTTTGGCAACTCGTTTTTTTCGTTTCCGATAAAATAAATGCGCCGCATCATTTATTACTTCGACACTATTGACATTTTTTCGGAAACATGATAGAATATTCTAAAAGTTTTAATCTGATAATAATAAAGGCGGTAATATGCTCTCACTGAAAAACTACCTTTGGGTCTTTTTCCTCTCAATGGTCCCCGTACTTGAGCTTCGTGCGGCCATCCCGATAGGCGCAACGCTCGGGCTTGAATGGGTAGCGAACTACCTCATCTGCGTGATCGGAAATATGATCCCCGTTCCGATCATACTTCTCTTCGTCCGTCATGTACTCGAATGGATGAAAAAGATCCCCCGTCTTGATAAAATAGCCCTCTGGGTAGAAAACAAAGCTCAGAAGAACACCCCCAAGGTACAGAAATACGCATCCCTCGGACTTCTTATATTTGTCGCGCTTCCCCTGCCGGGAACCGGCGCGTGGACGGGCGCTCTTGTCGCCGCCATGCTCGATATGCGGATGAAATACGCGATCCCGTCAATATTCTGCGGAGTACTTATCGCCGGTCTGATAATGTCGCTTGCATCATACGGACTGGTATCGTTTCTCACCTTTCTTGCCTGAGCAGACCGCACCGTATAAAAATCGACGTTTTATTCTCCGTAAGCCGACGCCGACACACTTTGATCCCTATGATATGAAATGATTCGGAGGAAAAATGAAAAATATCGCAAAAGCGCTTAAAGAACGACTTCATTATATCGTATACGGGATATTTCTCGCAATACACGCTTTCAACCTGATCCCCGTGATACGCTACGGAGACGACTACTATTACAGCATGTTTTTCCGCCGCGGAATATCATATTTTCTTTCGGAGACCGCAGTCCATTATACGCAGACAAACGGAAGATTCTTCGTACATCTTTTAGATGAAGTGCTTCTTTATCTGCCGCTTGCGGCGTGGAAGGTGTTCGAGTTCTTCGTCATTGCGCTGACGGTTCTTCTCGTCGCCGAGATCGCCTCCGGAAACGACCGGGCGCGTTTTCCCTCGTCGCTTATCATGTCGTGCACCGCATTCTCGCTGATCGGACTTCCGATACTCCGCGAAGCCGTGTATTGGGCGCGCCGATACCGAGGTGCTGATTCACGGCTACGAGGAATGGGGCGAGGAACTTCTGCAAAAGCTGCGCGGGATGTTTGCCTTCGTTATCTGGGATAAGAAAAATAAATCCATCTTCGGCGCAAGAGACTTTTTCGGCATCAAGCCCTTTTATTACACCCCGAACATCTATCGGCCTATCACCTGATATACGAAGAAGATACCGTATTGTGGAAGCTGCGTGAACAGCATAAAGTGGAAGAGGCGGACGAAGACTTAAGCGTTTCCTTATTCAGCACACTGATAGACCGGCTGACCTCCGAAGGGTACGATCATTATGAGATTTCCAATTTCTCGCTGCCGGGCCTTTACTCACGCCACAATTCCAGTTACTGGACAGAGAAAAAGTA
>OLNF01001407.1_pt1 | contig 20546 bp, 15 predicted proteins | sample 1673061 | NCBI WGS metagenome assembly OLNF01 (sample SAMEA3136751, study PRJEB25190) | human gut metagenome
GATATAGAAATAAGAAAAGTATAAATGGAAGAATTAGAAGTGCAGTTATAAGAAAAGACGCCGAAAGATATTACGTTAGCATTTTAGTAGAAGAAGATGTATATAAACCTATGTTTACTCCTCAAAGTATAATTGGAATAGATTTGGATATAAAGGATTTGATAGTAACATCACATAATGAAAAAATTAAAAATATAATAAAAGATAGAAGTAAAAGACTAAAAGGACTTCAAAGAGCTTTAGCTAGATGTAAGGCAGGAAGTAAAAATAGATATAAAATAAAACTTAAAATACAAAGACTATGGCAAAAGATAAGAAATGCTAGAAAATATTTAATTCACGATATAACAAATAAATTAATAAAAGAAAATGACATAATTGTGTGTGAAGATCTAGATGTTAAAAGTATGTACAAGGATCATAATATAGCAAAAAGCTTAAATTCAAACCCACTTGGAGAAATAATTAGAGTACTTAAATATAAAGCTTTATGGAATAACAAAAATTAATACAAATAGATAGATATTATCCAAGCAGTCAAGTATGTAGTGTATGTGGGTTTCAAAATAAAGAGTTAAAGAATTTAAGTATAAGAAAGTACGAATGTCCAATGTGTCATACAAAGCATGATAGAGATTTCAACGCAAGCGTGAATATAATGTTTGAAGGTTTAAAAATATATATGCAAGACTTAACTTAAAATAAAACTCAGCGAAAAATAATAGGGTGGCGACCATCCGATACTGGTCTTTTGAGAACTAATTTAGTTCGGTGAAGCAGAAAAGTCTTATCGTGAGGTAAGGCTGCTGAAAAATTGTTTTCAGTTTTGTTCTTTTCATGTTAATAAAAATGTGATAAAGCAGCTAATATACATAAGACTATTTTTATTAATACAAAAGGCCTTTTTGTAAGTATAAATTTATAAAAATAATGACTTTTTTGAAGAAAATTGGTACAATAGTGTTAGTTTGGTAGGTGGGAAGAATGGATATTACTTTTGCTTCTAAAGAAGAACTTTATAAAAGAGTTAAACCAGCATTACGGACTAAGAAAAATGAATTTAAAAAGCTAGGTTATTCTTATATAAAAGAAACAGACATTTGGAACTTTCTAATAAAAAAGAAATGGAAGAATGGTAATCAACTTTGTCTTGCTGATATTGTTAGTGATATTATGCATGTTCAAAAAGAAGCAGTAGATGAATATCTAAAATTAATGCATCAACAAACAAACGACAACAACAATTTAGAAATATTATGAGGTGTGAGAAATGAAAAAAAAGAAAAAACAAATGATTGGCAAACTATTATGGATTTTTATTATCACAGCATTAGTTTCTGCCTTTTTTAAGCCTCTATTTCAAGATTTGAAATTTGGTCTTGATTTACAAGGAGGATTTGAAATACTTTATCAAGTTAGTCCGATTGATGGAAGTAAAATGACAAAAGAAAAATTAAATGCAACTTATAAAAGTATGCTAAAAAGAATTGATTCACTAGGAGTAAGTGAACCAGAAATAGTCTTAGAAGGTAATGATAAGATTAGAGTTAAACTAGCTGGGGTAACCAACCAAGAAGATGCTAGATCAAAATTATCAACTGTCGCTAATTTGACATTTAGAGATTCAAACAATAATCTACTAATGACAAGTGATGTCTTAAAAGCAGGAGGAGCTAAAGTAGGACAAGACCAAAGTGGGAAACCAGCTGTCGCTCTTAGTGTTAGAGATAAAGATACTTTCTATAAAGTAACTAATAAAGTAAAAGATATGAGTGATAATGTAATAGTTATTTGGTTAGACTTTGATGATAGCAAAGATAGTTACTCAAGTGAATCATCATCATGTGGAACTAGTGATAGTCACTGTTTATCAGCTGCTAAAGTATCACAAGCCTTTGCAAGTGATGTAATTATTCAAGGTGATTTTACAGAAGATGAAGTACAAAACTTAGTAGACTTAATAAACTCTGGAAGTCTACCAACCAAATTAACCGAATTATCAAGTAAAACAGTAGGAGCATCATTTGGAGATGCCACTTTGCAGAAAACTTTAATAGCAGGAGTTATTGGTATAGCTTTAATTATCTTCCTATTATTAGTTTTATATCATTTCTGTGGTATTTTATCAGCAATATCTATTATCCTATATACATTCTTTGTCTTTGGAACATTTTGGTTAGTAGGAGGAGTATTAACTCTACCTGGAATTGCTGCTTTAATATTAGGTATTGGTATGGCAATTGATGCTAATGTATTATTATATGAAAGAGTAAAAGAAGAACTTAAAAAAGGAAAAAGTTTACCACTAGCCTTTAAGATGGGTAGTAAATCAAGCTTCAAAACAATAGTAGATTCAAACCTTACAACTTTATTAGTAGCTATTATTATGTTTGTCTTTGGGGAAAGTAGTGTTAAAGGATTTGCTACTATGTTAATTATCAATATAGCAGTTACTATGGTAACTATGGTAGCAATAACAAGAACATTAATGAAAACCTTTATTAATACTGGCTATTTCAATGATAAAATAAGCTTCTTCCTAAATGTTAAAGAAGAAAAAGAAAATAAAAAAGCTAAGAAACCATTACTAGATTATTCTAAATACTTTGCAATTTTCTCAAGTATCATCTTCCTAGTCGGAGTAATATTTACAGCTACTAAAGGATTAGCTCTTGGAATTGATTATCAAGCAGGTAGTGATATTAGTCTAGTAACTGAGAAAAAATTATCAAGTAAAGAATTAACAAAAGATTTAAAAGAATTAAAATTAACAAAAGTAGAAATAGAAAGACGGGATAAAGAAGCAGATCTTAGAGTTAAAGATATCTTAAAGAAAGATAAAGTAGAAGAAGTAAAAAGCTACTTTGAAAATAAATATAAAGCTAATGTAGATATTGGTGTAGTAAGTAATGTTGTAAAACAAGAACTAATTAAAAATGCTATCTTTGCTATACTAGTTTCTTTAGTAGGTATCATTATCTACATAAGTATAAGATTCCATATAAGCTTTGGTATTTGCTCTGTTTTATGTCTACTACATGATGTTTTATTAATGACATCATTCATGGCTATTTCAAGAGTAGAAGTTGACTCAATGTTTATAGCAGCAGTCCTTGCTATTATTGGTTATTCAATAAATAATACAATTGTTGTATTTGACCGTATAAGAGAAAACCTTAATGGTAAAAATATAAGTAAATTAACTGATAAAGAAATTACTGATGTAGCAAATATCAGTATGAAACAAACAGCTTTAAGATCTATTTATACATCACTTACTACTATCATACCAGTTATTGCACTAATTATTCTTGGTAGTAGAGAAGTATTATCATTTAATCTTGCTATGACAGTAGGACTTATTGCTGGTACTTATTCATCACTATTTATTGCTCCATTATTATGGACTAAGTTTGCCAAACTAGGATATAATAAAAAACAAAAAATATATAGCGAGAAAACAGAAAAGACTATAACAGGAATAAACGATTAATAAATAAAATAAAGGGAGGTAATATTATGGCTCATAAGAAAGATATGGTTAAAATAGATGATCTTTTAGAAAAACTAGACTATATGAAGGAAGGTAAAGATAAGATAATGGAAGCTTATCAGTATGCCTTAAAGAAACATGATGGACAATATCGTAAGAGTGGAGAGCCTTATATTATTCACCCTTTAAATGTTGCTATTATTCTAACTAGTGTTTATGCTGATAGTGATAGTATAATAGCTGCTCTTTTGCATGATGTAGTAGAAGATACTGATGCAACACTAGATGAAGTTGAAGAAATGTTTGGACCAGTTGTTAGAAAACTAGTAGATGGTGTTACGAAACTAGGTCGTATTCATTTCTCAACTGATAATGAGTATTTAACTAACTACTATAAAAAGATAATAGTAGGAATGAGTGAAGACGTTAGAGTAATTATTATAAAACTAGCAGATCGCCTTCATAATATGCGAACTCTTTGGGCTATACCAGAAGAAAAACAAAAGAAGAAAGCTAAAGAAACACTAGAAATATTTGCTCCTTTAGCTCATCACTTAGGAATTCATAAGATAAAGTCAGAACTAGAAGACTTATCACTTCGTTATTTAAAACCAATGGTTTTCTATGATATTGCCGAAAAATTAAATAAAACAAAAGTAGAACGTGATCGAACAGTTGGTCTTATGATGAGTGAAGTTACTAATTTACTTAATGAGCATCATATTCCTCATGAAATAAAAGGAAGAGCGAAAAGTATCTATAGTATTTATAATAAATTAGATAAAGGTAAGAAATTTAGTGATATCTATGATTTACTAGCTCTTCGTATTTTAGTTGATACAGAGCAAGATTGTTACTTATCACTTGGTATAATCCATTCAAAGTTTCGTCCTTTGCCTAAGAGATTTAAAGACTATATCGCTATGCCAAAACCTAATATGTATCAATCACTACATACCACTGTTTTTGGTATAGATGGTTATTTATTTGAAATTCAAATTAGAACTTATCAAATGGATGAAGTAGCAGAAAATGGTATCGCTTCCCACTGGGCTTATAAAGAACATAAAGATGCTTCTAAACTAATGCAAAATACAACGGAACAGAAATTACAATTCTTTAAGACAATTATTGAACTTTCCCAAGATAAAATGACTAGTGAAGACTTTGTTAATAGTGTTAAAGATGAAGTGTTAAATAACAACATCTATGTTTTTACTCCTAAAGGAGATGTAATGGAACTACCTAAGGGTGCAACCCCACTAGACTTTGCCTATAAAGTACACTCTAAAGTAGGAGAGACAACAGTAGGAGCAATAGTTAATGGACAAATAGTACCACTTGACTATCAATTAAAGAATAATGATATTGTAAAGATTAATACTAATAAAAGTGCACATCCTTCTAAAGAATGGTTAAAAATAGTAAAAAGTACCCAAGCTAGAAATAAGATTAGATCATACTTTACTAAGAGTGAGAAAGAATTATTTGTGGAACGTGGTAAGTATTCCCTAGAAAAAGAATTAAGAAAGAAAAAGTATAGTATTCAAGAATTTATGAAAGATGAGAATATTAATACAGTCTTAGAAACATTAAAAGTAGGTAACTTAGAAGAATTATACTTAGAAATTGGTAATGGTAAGTATAGTCCAACCACAGTAATTAGAATTATATTTAAAGAAGAGGAAGAAGAAAAAGAGAAAGAAGAAGTTAAAGTAAAGAAAATAGATAAAGAGACCTCATCAGATATAATTGTAGCAGGAATAGATAATATTAAAGTAAGTTTAGCTTCTTGTTGTGATCCAGTTTATGGAGACTCTATTGTAGGTTATATTACTAAAGGAAATGGTATAAGTATTCATAGAGCTACTTGTCCTAATCTTTTAAGAATGGATGATAGATTAGTATCTGTTAGTTGGAGTAATAATCCTGCTAGTAAGTATTCAGTAGACCTTGTTATCTATAGTAATACCAGTGATAATAATCTAGCAGATATAATTGCTACTACTAGTAAAATAGATGCTAATATAAATGGCGTTAAGATAATTGATAGAGGTAGTAATACTGTTTATGAAATGGCTTGTTTTGTAAAGAACTTAGAACACTTAGAGAAAGTACTAGTAGAACTTAATAAGAAACCATATATTAATAATATAGAAAGGTTAATGCAGTAGATGAGAGTATTAATTCAAAGATGTAAGAATGGATTTTGTGATGTTGATGGGAAAAGAGTAGGAAGTATTGATAAAGGATTAGTCTTATTAGTCGGTTTTACTGATGGAGATAGTAAAGAGACTATTGACTGGATGGTTAATAAGATTTGTAACTTAAGAATCTTCCCTGATAAAGATGGAGTTATGAATCTTTCTATTCTAGATGTAGAAGAAAAAGTCTTATCAATATCTCAGTTTACCTTATATGCTGATACTAAAAAAGGTAATAGACCTAGTTATATCAAAGCGATGAATGGAGCGAAAGCTAAACTACTATACGACTGCTTTAATAAAAAACTAAGGGAAAAAGTATCAGTAGAAACGGGCGTGTTTGGCGAAGATATGGAAATAGGTCTAGTTAATATGGGACCTACTACAATTTTATTAGAAAGGTGATTATATGTATAAGAATAAAATTAATTATAAATTATTAAATTTCTTAATCTTAATGGGACTTTTATATATTTGTGTAACTAATATTGGTACTTGGTTTCAAATAATTAGTAAAGTAGTAAGTGTTTGTTTTCCCTTTATAATTGCTTTTGCTATTGCTTATGCTTTATATCCATTAGAAAAAAAATTAGAAGAAAAAGGAGTAAGGAAAAGTATTGCTATTACTTTCTTAGTTATTATCTCTTTATTAATTATCTTTGGATTAATAGCTATAACCTTACCCTTAGTTTATCAACAGTTAATATCCTTTGCTTCTAGTTTTGGAACAGTAGTAGATGAAGTATCTAGAAAATTTAACTTAAACTTATCTAGTTTTGAAAATACATTATCAACATCACTTAATCAAATAATTGGTAGTTTAGGTAATATCTTACAAAAAGGTACTATTGATGTAGTAGGTAAAACAGTATCTATTTTAGGTCAATCAGTTATTGTCTTAGTAGTTACTATTTATTTCCTAGCTTATATGGATAAAATAAGAGGAGCGGTTAAAAGATTTTTAAAGAGTTTAGAGAATAGAAGTTATGCTTATGTAAAAGCTCTTGATATAGAGATAAGTAACTACTTAAAAGGATTAGGGTTATTTATGGTTATTCAGTTTTTTGAATACTCTATCGTCTTCCTTATTGCAGGACACCCTAACTGGTTATTATTTGGTATTCTAGCTTGTCTTACTACTGTTATTCCATACTTTGGTGGATTAATTACTAACATCTTAGCTTTAATAACGGCCTCTGCTATTAGTAGTAAAGTCTTCTTTGCTACCTTAATCGTTTGTTTAATTTTCCCACAATTAGATGGTTATTTAATCTCTCCTAAAGTATATGGTAAGACTAATAACATTAATCCATTAGTAACTATCATGGTAGTATCAGTAGGAGGAACACTTGGTGGTATGTTTGGTATAATAATCGCTCTTCCTATTTATATATTAATATCAAGTAGTTATCGCTTCTTCAAAAAAGATATAGAACGCGGAGTTAGAAAGGTAAAGGAACAGATAAAATGATAAACTTTAATAAAGTAGAACTAACAGAAAAAGATAAAGCCACATTTCTAACCCATAGAGGAACTATGCATGCTGATGAAGTTTTCTCTACTGCTTTCTTATCTTTTTTGTTTAATGTAAAACTAGCAAGAGTAGGGGAAATTACTAAAGAAGATAGAGAAAGAGATGTTATTATCTATGATATCGGTTATGGTAAGTTTGATCATCATCAAGAAGATGCGAAAGTTAGAGAAAATGGGATTAAGTATGCTTCTTTTGGACTTTTATTTGACTATTATGCAAAAGATTTATTAGAAAGTCTTGGAGTAGAAGATATAGATACTGTAAAAAAAGCGATAGAACAAGATTTTATCATTGGAATAGATGCTATTGATAATGGTGTTTTCCCATCAATTGATGCCCCATATAAAGTAAAAACAACCTCAGATTTAATAAAATTATTTAATCCATCATATAAAAGTGGACAAGATGAAAATGAACAGTTCTTAAAAGCAGTTGAAGTTGCTAGAATAATATTATCTTTAGAAATAGAGCGAATAATTGGTAAAGAAAAAGCTAAAGTTAAAGTCTTAGAAGAGATAAAAAAACAAACTGGTCCAATTCTCTCCTTTGATGAGTATCTTCCTTATGAAGAAGTATTATTAAATACTAGCGAAGCGAAAGATATCTTATTTGTAATGTTTCCTTCAAATAGAGGAGGCTATGCTATAAATACAGTTCCTACTGATATAACAAATAGAACAGATAGATTATTATTTCCTAAAGAATGGGCTGGTAAGAGTGGTATTGAACTTGAAAAGGAAACAGGTATTACCGGTAGTTTATTCTGTCATGTTAATAGATTCTTAACCACAGCTAAAGACAAAGATACCGCATATAAACTTGCTCTTTTAGCTATTGAAAAGAGTGATAATGTGTGAGAAGTATAGTTTATAACTCATCTTTAAAAACAGAAATAGGTACTCTTTTTATAACTGCTAATGATGAAAAAATCTTAGGGATTCACTTTGTAAGTGATTGTCCAAAAGATAATGAAAATTACTTAACAAAAGCCCTTAAACAAGAGTTAGTTGAATATTTTCAAAAGAAAAGAACTACCTTTTCAACTTTTCCTTTAAGTCTTTCTTCTTTAGAAGAAAAGATATTTACTAAAATTATTACTATCCCTTATGGTAAGACCACCACTTACTTTACACTGGCTAAAGAATTAGGTAATGTCAATGATGTAAAAGAAATAGCCAAAATTATTCAAAATAATCCTTATTTAATCCTAATACCATGTCATAGAGTACTTGGTAAAAACAAAAGTCTTTATAACTATCAGGCAGGTGTTAAGATAAAAGAAGAATTGTTAAAATTAGAACAAGATAATTGTCTTAATAAAAAAAGTATGTTAAACTAACATCATAGGGAAGGGGTATTTAATATGAAAATTATGATTTCTCTCATTAATTTACGAAAAATTTTCTTTCTAGTGCTTTTACCATTACTAATTACTATTGTTTTATTTACAATATTTACTATTATTTTTAAAGCAAAAAATAAGAAAGAACGACCAGAATATACTATCTATGTAATTAATTATTGGTCAAATATTTTAGGTATAATTTTTGCAGCCATTATAACGGGACTTGCTACTGGTTTTTGTATCGCTTTTAATGCTACTCTAAGAAAGTATGGATTAGTGGAAACTAATAAAATTATCCACTATGCATTATTTCTTTTTCCACTTATTCCATTTTCAATACTAATACTATTTGCTTCTAAACTTTTACAGACTCTAAAATATAGAGAGACTCATGAGTTAGATAAGAAAGAAGGAATTAATTATGGAGAATAAAAATAATAGTTTAAAAATTGCCTTTATGTATATAGCTATTTTTCTACTAGTTATTTTAATAGCTATTCCGCCAATATTTAGAATTGCTTTTGGTGATAATGATAAAACAGCAGATACTAGTAATGTAAAGAATAATATTTCTACTACAGTATTACACTGTACTAAAGAAGAAACTATTGGAACATTAACTTATAATGTTCAAACATTTAGCACTTATAGTGACAAGTCAATAGAAAAAGTAATTATTCGTTATAAAAGAACAGGTGAACTTGATTCTACTAATCAAAATAATAATTATGAACAAGAAATAGCTAATTTAAAAGCTAATAGTAATATTACAGAAACAGAATCAGATAACGGTGGTAAATTTGAAATTTTAAAAGATGCATTAACTACTAAGGCATCTGATCAAATCGTTGGATTATATGCTAAAAATATTGATGAGGAACAAGCTTTCTTAGCTAGTAATAATTATGTTTGTGAAATAAATAAGAATTAGGAGTAATGAAATGGAACAAATAAAAGCAATTTATATTCATATACCATTTTGTCAAACTATTTGTTCTTACTGTGATTTTTGTAAATTATTTTATAATAAAAGACTAGTTAATTTATACTTAAAAAAACTTGAAAAAGAAATAATAGCTAATTATAAAGGGGAAGAAATATCAACGATATATATAGGAGGGGGAACACCTACTAGTTTATCGTATGATGAACTTTCTTTTTTATTTTCTATTATAAAGAAAATTAAATTAACTAATAATTATGAATTTACAATAGAAGCAAATGTTGACAGTTTAGATATTAATAAAATAAAATTATTAAAAGAAAATGGTGTAACAAGAGTAAGTATTGGGGTAGAAACATTTAATAGTAGTTATCAAAAATTAATAAATAGAAAACTATCATATAAAGAATTAGAAAATACTATTAAGTTACTAAAAGATAATGGTATTACTAATATTAATCTAGATTTAATGTATGGCTTTAAAAATGAATCTATAGAAATATTAGATAAAGATTTAGAATATCTATTAAAATTAGAAGTTCCCCATATATCTATTTATTCACTTATTATAGAAGATAATACTATATTAAAGATAAAGAATTATCAAAGATTAGATGATGATAATGATCAAATATTATATAAATATATAGAAAAAAAGTTAGAAGAAAATAACTATCATCATTATGAAATATCTAATTATGCTAAAGATGGTTATCTATCAAGACATAATCTAGTTTACTGGAATAATGATGAATACTATGGATTTGGTCTATCTGCAGCTAGTTATTATAATAATATAAGAAAGACTAATACTAGAAGCATAACTAATTATTTAAAGGGGATAAAAGAAATAGAAATAGAGAAGTTATCTTTAAAAGATAAGATGGATTATGAAATAATACTTGGACTAAGATTAGAAAAGGGTATATCTAAAGAAAGATTTATTAAAAGATATAATACTACTATAGATAAAGTATATAATTATAAAGATTTATTAGATAGTAATATCTTAATAGAAAATGATAAGTATTTATATGTTAATAAAAAGTATCGTTATGTTTTAAATGAAATATTAGAGAGGATATTGTAAAATAAATTAGTATTTGATATTATTGTGAAGTAAGTGGAGTAAAGAAATTGAAGAAAAGAAAAAATTATTATTATTAATTTGAGTTAGTAAGTGATGTAAATAATATAGATAATTTACATGGTTTTTTGTTTTATCAGTAATAATAAAATAATAATTAGAAAGAGTGATAATATGTTAATAGTAAGAGATTTTAAAGATTATGAAATAATAGATGCCTCTAATGGAGAGAAATATGAAAGATGGGGTAAATACTACTTTTTAAGACCTGATCCACAAATTATTTGGGATAATGGTAATTTACGTGAAAAATATAAAGGAAAGATTGATGCTATCTATAATAGAAGTAAAACAGGTGGTGGGTACTGGGAAAATATAAGACCGACTAAAGAACATTTTTCTATTAATTATCATGACTTGGTATTTGAAATAAAACAAATGGGCTTTAAACATACTGGTTTGTTTCCAGAACAAGCTTCTAATTGGAGTTATATGATTGATAAAATAAAAAATGCTAATAGAGATATAAAAGTACTTAATCTTTTTGCTTATACTGGTGCTGCTACAGTTGCTTGCCTTAGTGCTGGTGCAAGTGTTGTTCATGTAGATTCTTCTAGGGGGATGGTTGATTGGTGTAAAGAAAATGTCAAAAGAAATAACTTAGAGAATAGTAATATTCACTACTTTGTAGATGATGTTGTAAAGTTTGTTAAAAGAGAGATTAGAAGAGGTCATAAATATGATGCTATTATAATGGATCCCCCTAGTTATGGAAGAGGTGCTAATAAAGAAATTTGGAATATAGAAACCGATTTATATCCATTAATAAATCTATGTATGGAACTATTAAGTGATAAACCATTATTCTTTTTGATAAACTCTTATACAGCAGGTCTTTCTCCTATGGTGCTTGATAATATACTAAAAATAGTATTTAAAGACTATACTGGTAAAATAGATTGTGGTGAGATAGGTTTACCAATTAAAGAAAATAACTTAGTCTTACCATGTGGTATTTATGGTAGATGGAGTGATGAATAGTGACAATACTTTATGAAGATAATCACTTACTAGTTGCATTAAAAGAACCGTTCATTTTAAGTCAGAGTGATGGAAGTAATACTCCAGATATGTTAACAATACTAAAAAAATACCTAAAAGAAAAATATAATAAACCAGGTAATGTCTATTTAGGATTAGTACACCGTCTTGATAAAGAAGTAGGGGGAGTGATGGTTTTTGCAAAGACTAGTAAAGCAGCTAGTAGACTATCAGAACAAGTAAGACTTCATAAGTTTGAAAAATATTATTTAGCAGTTGTTAAAGGAATAGTAGAAAGTGATACTTATAAAGATAAAATATTAAGAGAAGAATACCAAAGTAAAATAGATAAAAAGGGAAAAGATGCTGTTTTATCTTTTGAAACCTTAGATGTTATTAATAATAACTCCTTAGTTAAGATTAATTTATTAACTGGAAGACATCATCAAATAAGGGTACAGTTTTCTGAAAGAGGTCATTATTTATTAGGAGATAGTAGGTATGGTAAGAAAGGTAAGTATTCATTAGCACTATATGCTTATCACTTAGCTTTTTATCATCCAATAACCAAAGAAAAGTTAGTTTTTGAAAATATTCCTAGTGATGGATACTTTAGTAAATTTAACGTTAAAGAGTTGTTAAAAAAATAAAAGTAAATAAAATCGGTTGCAATATTAAAAAAATTTTGCTATCATTTAATATATAAGATTGAGGGAGATGGATATATATGATATTAGCGTCATTTAGTTTAGATTGGTTTATGACTATACCGGGCATGCTTATTACTGGTGGAGTTGTATTTTTAATAATTGCTTTAATTATATTTATTGCAACTGGTAATAAAAAGCCTAAAACAAATAAGGAAGTACAAGCAGTACAGGAAGCAAGTAAACAAGAAGCAGTTGCTACTGCTAGTCAAACAGTAACACCAACTCCTGTTGTTCCTACTAATAATCAAGTTGTAACACCACAACCAGTTGTTACACCTGAACCAGTAGTACCAGCTACACCTGTTAATTCTATGGCTGAAAAGAGTGTTAAAGAAGAGGTAGAACCAGCTGTATTTACAGCAACTATTCCAGAGGACATAGCTCCACAACCAGTAGTTCAACAAAGTGTACCAGTAGTAAATTCTACTGTTTCACCAATTGTTAATAATACAACAGTTTCACCTACTATGCCTACACCAGCAGTTCCTACGATAGAACAAACACCTGTAGTTAATCAACCAGTGGTACCTAGTATACCTGTTAATGAGGAGAAAAAAGAAACTATTCAAACACCTAGTGTTGATATGCCAAGACAAATTTATGGAGGAGCTAGTCCAATAGTTCCAAATGTTCCTCACGAAGAAGAACATAGACAAATTTATGGAGGAGCTAATCCCCTTGAAAATACTCAATCAGTACCAATTGTTCCACCAAGACCAGTTGTTACTAAAGAAGTAAAAGTAGAGGTTCCTACAGTAGAAACACCTACTGTACCAGTTACACAAAGTGTAACATCACAAGTATCTAATGATATTTTTGCAAGTAGTTCTGTAGGAACTACTCCTGTTAATGCAAATCCTGTAGTAGAACCCACAGTACAGTCTACAGTTAGTCAAAGTCAACCAGAAGAAATAGAAAGCTTGTTTTAAAAGCTTTCTTTTGTGTTAGAACAAATCTCCAAATGGACTGACTATAATATACTGTTATGCTAGATTATGAATGTATTAAATGAGAGATAGCTCATATAATATTAAAGAAACATTAGTATTAGTGTTTCAAAAAAGTTTGAATACTCTTGCCTTAGTAGAGAATTAAAAAAGTCGGCTAGGTTAACTACCTAGCTTTTATTTTGAAAGGTACGAATATGTCAAAAATACTAAAAATATACTATTTGGATGAAAACTATATAAATTACCTAAGAAAGTATGACAATAGAGTGGCATATAATAAAAAAGCAAAGAATATATAGAAAATGAATTGGAGTTAAAATAAATATTTTTTCTTTAGTTTGTATCCTATTATCTTTAGGAAAAAGAACAATAAATAAAATATATTGAAAAGAAATAATTTTAGTTCTTTCTATTTAACTAAATACATAGAATTAGTTAGATAAAGAAAGGATGATAAAATTATGGAAACACTTAAAGTTTCATCAAAGTCTAACCCTAATTCAGTAGCAGGAGCACTAGCTAATGCCTTTAGATCAAGTGGTAAAGTTGAAATTCAAGCAGTAGGTGCTGGAGCACTTAATCAGGCTGTTAAAGCAATAGCTATAGCAAGAGGATTTTTAGCACCTTCTGGTAAAAACATAGTTTGTATTCCCGCTTTTGCTGATATATCAATAGAAGGGGAAGAGCGAACTGCTATTAAGTTAATAATTGAAGCTAAATAGTGACTTAGTCACTTTTTTCTTTTGAATAAATTTACAATTAGATTAGAAGATGTTATACTAAGTTTGTTATTTGAAACTCATAGGAAAAGAGGTAGATTATGTACAATTTTAGTAAAATAGAAGAAAAATGGAATAAGTACTGGAAGGATAATAATACATTTAAAACTGATGTCTGGGATTTTTCTAAACCGAAATATTATGTTTTAGATATGTTTCCTTATCCTTCTGGGGTTGGACTTCATGCTGGTCATGTTGAAGGATATACTGCTACAGATATAGTATCTAGAATGAAGAGAATGCAAGGATATAATGTTCTTCATCCGATGGGATATGATTCTTTTGGCCTACCAGCAGAACAGTATGCGGTTAAGACTGGTAATAATCCTAATGGCTTTACAGAGAAAAATATTAATACATTTACAAAACAATTATATATGTTAGGATTTGATTATGATTGGTCTAAGATGATTAAGACAAGTGATCCAGACTTTTATAAGTGGACACAATGGATCTTTAAACAATTATATTTAGATGGTTATGCTAAAAGAATTGATATGCCTGTTAACTGGTGTGAAGAGTTAGGAACAGTTTTATCTAATGACGAAGTAATTGATGGCAAGAGTGAACGAGGAGGATATCCAGTTGTTAGACGAAATATGAAACAGTGGGTAATAGATCAGACTGCTTTTGCTGAAAAATTATTAGCAGGACTTGATGAAGTAGACTGGCCAGAATCAACTAAAGAAATGGAAAGAAACTGGATTGGTAAATCGGTAGGAGCCCATGTTAAGTTTAAAATTAAAGATACAGATAAAGATTTTACAGTTTTTACTACAAGAGCAGATACGTTGTTTGGGGCAACTTATTGTGTAATGTCACCAGAACATGAATTAGTAGATATAATAACTACTCCTGATAAGTTAGAAGAAGTAAAAGAGTATAAAAAGGTTTGTGCTACTAAGAGTGACTTAGAGCGAACAGAACTTAATAAAGAAAAAACAGGTGTCTTTATTGGTAGATATGCAATTAACCCTATAAATAATAAAGAAATACCAATTTATATATCAGACTATGTATTAGCAAGTTACGGAACAGGAGCTATTATGGCAGTTCCTGCTCATGATGATAGAGATTATGAATTTGCTAAGAAATTTAATATCCCTATTGTTCAAGTATTAGAAGAAGTAACAGGGACAAAACACGATAATGAAAAAAAGAAAAAGTCAATAGTAGCTGTAGTTTATAATAAAAAAACAGATAAATACTTAACAATTAACTGGCATGATAATGGCGGAAGGTTATTTGTTGGAGGTACTATTAAAGATGGTGAAACAGCACTTTCTTGTGCTATTAGAGAAATAAAAGAAGAAACTGGATATAAAGATGTAACACTTAAAGAAGAAGGATTCAAGATTAATCATCACTACTATGCTTATAATAAGGATACTTACTTTGAAATTGAAGCAACACCATTATTATTTGAATTAAATAGTGATTCTTTAGAAGAACAAAACCTAGATGATGATGAAGTGTTTGATGTTGAATGGGTAAGTAAAGAAATAGTAGAAAAAGAAATAACTGATGAACTTCATAAGAAAACTTTTGATTACGTCTTAAAACCAACAGCTATGACAAATGATGGAATACATATCAATTCATCTTTCCTAGATAATCTAAATAAAGAAGAAGCCATTAATAAGGTAATAGATTACTTAGAAGAAAATAATTGTGGTACTAAGAAAATTAATTATCGTCTTCGTGAATGGATATTTGCAAGACAAAGATATTGGGGGGAACCAGTACCAGTTGTTTATTTAGAAAATGATGAGATTCATATCTTAGATGATGATGAATTACCTTTAATCTTACCAGAATTAGAAGACTATAAAGGAAAGAATGGTAAAGCACCACTTGAGAATGCTACTGATTGGAAAAAATATAATCATAATGGATTAACTGGTGTAAGAGAAACATCTACTATGCCAGGATCAGCTGGATCTAGTTGGTATTATTTAAGATATATTGATCCACATAACGATAAAGAGTTAGCAAATAAAGAATTATTAAAACACTGGATGCCAGTAGATTTATATATTGGTGGACCAGAACATGCTGTAGGACATTTACTATATTCTCGTATTTGGAATCATTATCTATATGATAAAGGATTATCACCTGTTAAAGAACCATTTAAAAAGTTAGTTCATCAAGGAATGCTTTTAGGTAGTAATGGTATAAAGATGGGTAAAAGATATCCAGAGTATGCAATAGATCCATTAGATATAGTTAAAAACTATGGAGCAGATACTCTTCGTTTATATGAAATGTTTATGGGACCACTAGAAGCTTCTAAACCATGGAATAATAATGGAGTAGAAGGAGCTCAAAAGTTCTTAGATAGAGTATATCGCTTATATGAAAGTGATAAATTAGTAGATAAGGAAAATAAAAATCTAGAGAAAATTTATCATCAAACAGTTAAGAAGGTAACTTTAGACTTTGAAAGTTTAAACTTCAATACTGCTATTAGTCAAATGATGATTTTCATCAATGCTGTTTATAAAGAAGATGTATTCCCTTTAGAATATGCTGAAGGTTTTGTTAAATTACTAAATCCTGTTGCACCACATATGACAGAAGAGTTATGGGAAAAGTTAGGTCACAATACTACTATCGCTTACGAGAGTTGGCCATGCTATGATGATGCTAAATTAAAAGATGAGACAGTAACTATTGTTGTTCAAGTAAATGGTAAAGTAAGAGGAAAGATGGATGTTGACAGTTCTATTTCTAAAGAAGAGATGGAAAGTAAGGCCTTTACTATTGATAATGTAAAAGAATTTACTAAAGATAGGGAAGTAATAAAAGTAATAACTGTACCTAAGAAATTAATAAATATTGTTGTAAAATAAGTTTTATTTGCTTTTTCAGTAAACAATAATAAATGAAAGATAGATTGGTTTTGAACTACTATCTTTTTTTACTAGTAAAAGAGAAAATAAAATTATATAATATAAGTAGATATAGAAAAGAGTTGATATGATGAAAAAAATTATGGATGGTAATGAAGCTTGTAGTTATGTAGCTTATAACTTCACAGAAGTAGCAGGAATTTATCCGATAACACCAGCATCACCTATGGCAGAACTTGTTGATAAGTGGTCTAATGCAGGAAAGAAAAACTACTTTAATCAAAGTGTTAAAGTAGTGGAGATGGAAAGTGAAGCAGGAGCTGCTGGTATGGTTCATGGTTCTTTACAAGCAGGGTGTTTAACTACTACCTTTACAGCTAGTCAGGGCCTTTTATTGATGATACCTAATATGTATAAGATAGCTGGAGAAATGTTACCTTGTGTTATACATGTAGCTGCTAGAAGTCTTGCAACTCATGCTTTGTCTATCTTTGGTGATCATCAAGATATATATGCCGCTAGAAGTACAGGCTTTGCTTTTCTCTCTGAGAGTTCACCTCAACAAGTAATGGACCTTACTGCTGTTAGTCATTTAGCTGCTATTAAAGGAAGAATTCCTTTTCTAAACTTCTTTGATGGTTTTAGAACTAGTCATGAACTACAGAAAGTAGAAGTAATTGACACTGATAAAGTTAAAAGATTAGTAGATAAAAAAGCCCTAGCAGAGTTTCGTGAGAGATCACTTCATCCCACTCATCCAGTAACTAGGGGAACTAGTGAAAATGATGATATCTACTTTCAAGCAACTGAGGTTAGAAACAAATATTATAATGAACTACCTGATATAGTAAATGATTATATGCAAGAGATTAATAGAATAACTGGTAAAAATTATGCTCCTTTTAACTATTATGGAGCCGTAAATGCTACTAAAGTAATTGTAGCAATGGGAAGTGTTTCTGAAACTATTAAAGAGACAGTTGATTACTTAATAAGTAAAGGAGAAAAAGTAGGATTTGTAGAAGTACATTTATATAGACCATTCTCTAGTAAATATTTCTTAAAGAGTATCCCTAAGACCGTTTCAAAAATTGCTGTACTTGACCGTACTAAAGAACCAGGTAGTAGTGGTGAACCATTATATTTAGATGTCGCTAGTATTATAAAAGATATTAATAAAAAAATAAGTGTTGTAGGGGGTAGATACGGATTATCTAGTAAGAATACAACACCTAGCATGATAAAAGCTATTTATGATAATATGGATAGTCTAAGACATAATTTTACTATAGGTATTGAAGATGATGTTACAAACTTAAGTATTTCTTATGATAAAAACTTTAACCTAATCATTCCTAATCAAACTTCTTTTAAAGTCTTTGGCTATGGTAGTGATGGAATGGTATCTGCTTGTAAAGATTTTATGAAAATAACAGGAGAAGCGACTGATGCTTATGTTCAAGGATATTTTCAATATGACTCTAAGAAAAGTGGAGGAGTAACAATAAGTCATTTAAGATTTAGTAAGAATGAGATTAGATCAACTTACTATGTTGATAAGGCTAAAGTAGTAGTATGTACAGAAGATGCCTATCTTAAGAAATTTGATGTTATGTCATCAATTGAAAAGAATGGTACTTTTATACTTAATACTAGTAAAAGTAAAGATGAACTTAATACCTTATTTAGTAAAGAGATGGTTAATTATTTAAAGAGTAATAATATAAAACTATATATAGTAGATGCTAATAAGATAAGTGCTGACCTTGGACTTGGTAATAAGATTAGTTCTATTATGGAAAACTTAATGTTTAAGTATGGACGTGTAATTGACTATAATTATGCTAGTAGTAAAATGAAAGAGAAACTTATTGAAAGATTTAAAAATAAAGGTAATAACTTAGCTGATAAGAATATTAAAGCGATAGAAGAAGGAGCTAACGCTTGTCTATTTATTGAAAGTATCAGTGGCGATAGTTATGCTAAAATAGATGATATAGCTGATAGTTTCTTTAAGATAATTGATGAGAGAAAAGGTAATGATTTACCAGTTAGTGCTTTTCTTAATAGAGTAGATGGTACAATGGAAGCTGGTTTATCAAGACTTGAGAAAAGAGATATCAGTGAAACTGTTCCAAGTTATAATAAAGATAATTGTATTAACTGTAATTTATGTTCACTAGTTTGCCCACATGCTGTTATTAGACCATTCTTATTAACGGAAGAAGAGAAAGAAAAAGCTCCTGAAAAAGTAAAAAATCAGTTAGTTAAAACTGGTTTAGGAGAAGGTTATTACTATACAATAGGTGTTAGTTATAAAGACTGTACTGGTTGTGGTTTATGTGCTAATATCTGTCCTGGTAAAAAGAAAGTTAAAGCTTTAGAAATGATTGCTAAGAAAAGACTTGTCAAAGAAGAATTAGAAGCTAATGACTATTTATTTACGGAAATAACAGAAAAGACACCACTACCATTAACAACTATTAAAGGAACACAGTTTAAACATCCTAAGTTTGAGTTTAGTGGAGCTTGTGCTGGGTGTGGGGAAACACCATATCTTAAATTAATCACCCAATTATTTGGGGATAGATTAGTAATTGCTAATGCAACTGGTTGTTCATCTATTTATGGAGCAAGTTCACCATCTACTCCTTATAGTATTCCTTGGGCTAATTCTTTATTTGAAGATAATGCAGAGTTTGGTATGGGTATTAAAATAGCCGATGAAGTTAAAAAGAATCAATTAAAACAAATAATAAGTGAGAATTTATCTAAAGTAGAAGAAGAAGAAAAAGAAATTTATCAAGCTTATTTAGATAATATTAATATGGAAACAGCTAAGAATCTTTTAGAAGTTATTCCTCATACTAAAATTAAGCCATTAAAATCTCTAAAGAAGTATATTACTCCAATCTCTTTATGGGCTGTAGGAGGAGATGGCTGGGCTTATGATATTGGTTATAATGGAATTGATCATACACTAGCAAGTGGAGAAAATATTAATATTTTAGTACTAGATACTGAGGTATATTCAAATACTGGAGGACAAGCTAGTAAATCAAGTAGAGTAGGTGCTGTTTGTAAATTTGCTTCAAATGGTAAAAAGACTGCTAAGAAAGATTTAGCAAGAATTGCTCTAACTTATCCTAATGTCTATGTCGCTTGCATATCTCTAGGAGCAAATCCACAAACTACTATTAAAGTTTTAAATGAAGCTGAAAAGTATAATGGACCAAGTTTAATTATCGCTTATGCTCCTTGTATCGCTCAAGGTATTTTAAAGGGAATGAAAAATAGTATTATGGAAGAGAAAAATGCTACAGAATCAGGTTATTTCCCAATCTTTCATTATAATCCAGAAACTGGTATCTTCAAGATGGATTCTAAAGCAGATTTTAGTAATTATAAAGAGTTTTTATTAGGTGAAGATAGATATAAATCACTTGATAAATTAAATAGTAATGCTAAAGAATTACTTGCTGAAAATCTAAATAATGCTAAAGAAAGATATAATAATTATAAAAATTTAGAAACAAAAGAATTTTTAACAGGGACTTCTTTAAAAAAAATAAGTGAATCATTTTCTAAATACTACAATTATCCTA
>OLNF01001410.1_pt1 | contig 20510 bp, 16 predicted proteins | sample 1673061 | NCBI WGS metagenome assembly OLNF01 (sample SAMEA3136751, study PRJEB25190) | human gut metagenome
CCTTCTTTCAAACCTCCTCTCTTGTATTGGTGCATACAGAGAGAAGTGTATCGTTCTCTATCAGGTGGGTCAATTCTAAGTATTAAATTTTCAAGGTACAGTGTAATCAGAACCAGTTCTACTTACTCATTGCCACTGCTGTAGGTGGATCAATTTTCCTCGTTAAAACTGGGTCAGTTTTAAGTATAAATCAATAATCGTCAGCAACATGTTCACGAAATCACGGGAAGCACAGCTACCGTAAATGGATGCCGTGAATGTCACAATCATCGTTTCTGCACAGTTTCCGGTGAGGCTATCCGAATGGGAAATTCTCATGTACACGAAGTAAAATTCCGTACAGATTTCTCCGATGGACACTACCATGAATTTTGCGGAACATCATCCCCTGCGATTGACGTAGGAAACGGAAAACACGTTCACTTTGCAAAAGCATTTACTGATACACGCGACGGACACAGACATCAGTTCCAGGTGGCGTCTTTAATTGACAGCCCAACTGATTTTGAATGTAACTGCAAAGAATAAACCACAATCTGGTTCTATCTGACCAGCTATATGGTATAAAAAATCAGAGGTGTGCAATACCGCCTCTGATTTTCTTCTGACTTTTTGAAAAGAGTTTGACAATTTTTTTTGCTATGCTATATTGACATCGTAAAATTTCGAATTCAGTTGATTCAAGTAAATCATTTTTATGATTTTTAAAAGGGAAACAGGAAAAGTGTCGCAGGATCATTACTCAGTGATTCGACGGCACTTTTCTTTGTGGTTTATCAATTGTTCTTATCTGTTTGGCTCTTCTCATTCCAGCAATCTGGAATGAATTAGTTCTATTTTCAATTTTATATATACAGAAATATGCTATAATATCTAAAGTTTTATCATAATGACAAAGTAACAGCGATTACAGAATACTGCTATACTGTTACAACTAACAATAACTGATCAGGAGACCCAAAATGGAACCATACTATTACAATCATATGACCAAACAACAGCAATCCGCCTACCACTGCATCCTCCAGGGCGTAAAAAATCTGGACACAGAATTTCAGATTCCGGTGCTGGCAGGAGAGGAGCTTTATAATGTATTTTTTCAGATGAGACTGGACCATCCGGAGATTTTCTGGGCGACCGGATATAAATATCGCTATTACAAAGATTCTCCCAATATCATTTTCATCCCGGAGTATCTTTTTGACAAAAACAAAGTACGTGAACACCAGAAAGCAATGACAGCCAGAATAGACAAACTGATCCGTCCGGCGCAGAAACTGTCCGAACTGGAAAAAGAAAAATATGTCCACGATTTCATCTGCGAAAATATCCGCTATGACAAATTAAAAAAATCCTACTCCCACGAGATCATCGGTCCGTTAGGACAGGGCGTAGGAGTCTGCGAGGGAATCGCCAAGGCAGTTAAAGTCCTATTGGATGCTTTGGGTGTCTGGTGCATCATCGCCATCTGCGGCAATAATCCGGACAAAGGTATCAAATACCGCCATACCTGGAATATCGTCAAGATCAACGGTACTTATTACCATCTGGATGCTACCTTCGACAACACTCTCTGTAAAAATAATACACATGAGAAAAATGAGAAAGATTCCGAAATCCGCTATGATTATTTCAATCTGGATGACCAGCAGATTTTCCGTGACCATGAACCACTGATCGCCCCTGCACCACACTGTACAGACCATGAACATTTCTATTATAAAGAAAAGAAACTGTCCTTTACCAAACAGGAAGACGTATACAAACGTTCCCTCCAGGCAGCCAAGAAAGGAAAAGGCCTCACCTTTCACTGGCGCGGTGGCTACCTTACCAGAGAAGTCCTTAACGAACTAATTACCCTCATCCGCAAAGCCGGAGCTGAGAAAAATAAAACTGCAGTGATCAGCATCAACTGGCCGCAGGCAGTTCTGCGCCTTTACTATACAGATATGCAGACACAGGAATCTGTCACAATGGAAGAAGCAAACGAAGGAGAGCAGGAAGAGTAGAAAAGCCATAATCACGTTGCATATAAACAATAACAGAATTATTACTTAAAATCACATATTGACAGATAAAAATAGTTGTACTATCATCTTTTTAGTTGATTGTACAACTATTTTATTATGTCGCTGAAGCGGTCCATCACAGGCGAAGCATCCTACAAGCAGGATGCTTCGCTTGTAAATCAGATAACGGAGGAGTTTTTATGGATGACACAGAAAGAAAAATGACAAAGATAGCCCGTGAAGTCAGTAAATTTACTGTCCAGACAATGAAAGAAGATGGCATTGGCACTGCCGAGTTTGATGTCATACATCTGGTGCGGCACAATCCGGGAATCACACAGACAAAAGTAAGAGAAACTCTGAAAATAGACAAAGGAGCCGCAGCCAAACGAGTCGCAAATCTGGAAACCAAAGGCTATCTAATCAGAAAACCGAACCCGGATGATGGCAGGAGCCAGCTGTTATATGCAACAGAAAAAGCAGAGAAATTGAAAAATTCCAAAGCACATATCGAATCTGTTTTCTACGAATGGCTTCTGACAGAACTGCCGCCGGAAGAAAAGGCAGCTTTCTGTCAGACTCTTGATACTCTGTACTGGAAATGCAAGCTACAGCGCCGTGCTGGTTTCGTAGATGTAACAGATTATCTGGCTCAAAAAAATCCAGCTGAAGAAAGGAAAGAAGCAGACAATGAAGCAGGAAAAATTTCAGCCCAATAAAATCCTTTCGTATTTCCGTATAGAATGGAAAGTACTTCTGCTCGTAACCATATCCGGTCTGATCTATAACCTTGGGCTTCTGGCAGGTCCCTGGTTCGAAGGACAGATGACAGAATGTCTGGTACGGATTCTGAACGGGATCAACCACTATCCGGACATGTTGAAACTTGTGATCGGCTACGTACTTATTATTGGCATCGTACAGATCTCACGATACATCAAACGATTCTATGTAAGACGTTTTGCCAATAACATAAACCGCAGAATGAAAGAAATCCTCTACAGTAACCTTGTTGTAAAAAGCAGAAACAGCCTCCGCGAAGAGGGGGAGGGTAATGTGATGACAAAGGCCATCCTGGATGTCGACGACTGCGTAGAGGGCATGCGAAAATTTACCACAGAAATCTTTGATACAGGAGTTGCACTGGCAGCTTACGCAGGAATGCTTCTCTGGTATGACTGGCGTCTGGCCTTACTCTGCATGATCTTTCCACCAATCTCTTATGTCACTGCAGAAAAAATGAAAACCATGATTCAGCGCACAGGTACAGCCTACAAAGAACAGTCCGGTACCTTAAGTGCCGCTACTTTGGACCGTGCCCAGAATGCGATCACATACCGTGTATTCGGATGCGAAAAAGAGAGACAGAATGCCTATGAGAAAAATCTCTCCGATTATGAAAGATCAGCGGTAAAAGCAAATATCTGGAACTCTATCATGCCGCCTGTTTATCGTATTATCTCCATGGCAGGAGTATTGTTCATCTTATATTTCGGTCAGAAAAATGTTCTTGGAAACGGATGGAAAACATGGGACATCGCAGCATTTACCACCTTTCTTGCATGCTTTGTGAAGCTCTCCGTTAAATCATCCAGTGCCGCAAAACTCTTTAACGCCGTACATAAAGCACAGGTCTCCTGGAAACGAATCCATCCTCTGTTAAACACGGCTCAGGAACAGACAGATGCTCCTGTACAGCAGGCAGGAAATCTGGAAGTGAAACATTTAAGCTTTACTTATCCGGATGGCAGAAAAGTATTTGAGGATGTTTCATTTAGTGCAAAACCAGGACAGATCATTGGCCTCACAGGACCAGTCGCATGTGGAAAATCCACACTCGGAAAAACCTTTTTATGTGAATCACCTTATGAAGGACAGATTCTCTTTAACGGAAAAGAGCTGATAAATCTGGATTCATCTGTCCGTACCGGCATTATCGGATATCTCGGCCATGATCCGGAACTATTCAATGACAGTATAGAAAATAATATTCTGATGGGCACTCACGAAAATGCAGATAAATTCCTGCAGATGGTATGCCTGAATAAAGAAGTATCTGAAATGGAAGAGGGCAAGCAGACTCTAGTAGGAAATGGCGGAGTCCGCCTCTCCGGTGGTCAGGCACAACGTCTTGCCCTTGCCAGAACCCTTTGCCATAAACGTCCAGTTCTTATCCTGGATGATCCTTTTTCTGCACTGGACAGGAAAACAGAACGGCATATTTTTAACAACATTCGACAGATTTCCAGCGATACAGTCATTCTCCTGATTTCCCATCGCCTGTACCTGTTTCCTGAAACAAACCAGGTTATCTGGATGGAAGATGGACAGACACAGATTGCCCCTCATGAAGAAATGATACACAGATCCGAAGAATATGCGAGATTATTCAATGATCAGAAAGGAGATGAGAGCCATGAAGAATAATGAAAACTACTATGAAAAGAGCAGCGCCAGCAGCAGTAGTAATACGAACACTGATCATAGCAATGCGAAACATAGCAACGACGTTAAAAATGTAATTTTTAATACTGTAAAGGGGCAGAAATTTCTGTTTGGCGGCATTGTAGTCACTGTACTTGGCGCAATCATCACTGCACTGATTCCTCCTTTGATCCTTGCAAAATTCGTAGATAGAATCACATCTGGAAAATCTGCATCTTTTCTGTTTATCCTGCTGTATTTCATCATGCTTGCCATTACCGGACTGATGGAATCAGCACGAGAGGGACTGCTTACCGTATTTGGACAAAAGATTACCCATGGACTCCGAAGCAGCCTGATGGAAAAATTTATAAATCTTACTACAGACAACATCAACAAACAGGAACCAGGAAACTTAGTATCCAGATTTGTCGGAGATGTAGATACTGTAGAGAATCTCTTCACATCCGGAATCATCAGTATGTTTGCAGATGCATGTAAAATTATCAGTATCCTGGCAGTGATCTGGTTCCAGAACCGTGGACTTACCTTTGTACTTCTGATTCTTCTTCCATTCCTGTTCTGGTTCACCAGACATGTACAGAAGAACATGCTCAAAGCACAGATAGAGAACCGTCAGGCAGTGGGAAGAGCCTCCGGACACGTACCGGAAACTCTCCATAACATCCGTACGATCCACTGTCTGAGAAAAGAATCCTACATGGAGAAGCAGTACGACCAGTACATCAATGAAAGTTACAAAGCGATGGAAAGAACCAACTTCTATGATGCGATTTATTCCCCTGTTATACTGATCCTGAATGCAGTTGTAGTAGCAGTTGTCATGCTGCTTTCCGCATCCGGTAATCCGCGTATCCTTACTTTGTTTGGAATGTCTGCCGGAACAGCAGTAGCAGTCATAAATTATATTTCCCAGATTTTCACACCTGTAGAAAGCCTTGGAATGGAAATCCAGACCATTCAGTCCGCTATCGCCGGAATCCACCGCATTAATGAATTTCTGACGTTGGATGAAAATTCTTTCTCAAAACAGACTTTGACATCAAGCCTCCCAGAAACTGAAAATACCAGTGTAATCAGTAAGTTTGATGGAAAATCTGATTCAGAGTATCTGCCGTTTGTAGAATTTAAAGATGTCACTTTTGGCTATGATGAGCATACTGTACTGGAACATATCAACTTCCAGATCATGGATGGCGATCAGGTAACACTTTCCGGCCGTACAGGTGCAGGAAAAAGTACCATATTGAAATTATTACTTGGACTGTATGAACCTCAAAGTGGAGAAGTTCTTATTCACGGAATCCCTGCCTTTCAAATTTCCCATAATAATCGCCGGAAACTCTTTGGTTATGTAGAACAGTCTTTTCATATGGTTCCGGGAACTGTAAGAGACCAGATTACTCTGTACGATGACAATATTTCTGAAGACCAGATCAGGGCAGTAGCCGAGATCACCGGGCTGCGCACTACCATTGAAGAGCTTGAACACGGTTACGACACTCAATGCAGGCCAGAAATATTTTCGCAGGGACAGTGGCAGCTTTTGTCTATCGCACGAGCAGCAGTAACTCAGCCATCTCTGCTCCTGTTAGATGAGATTACAGCCAATCTTGATGCCGAAACAGAGAAAAGTGTTCTTAGTGCGCTGAAACGGGTCGCTGAAAACAGAACTGTAATCTCTATTTCACACAGAACTTCTGCAGAACTTGGACGAATCATTACACTTTGACCAAAACAATCAACAATACAGATACTTTTATCTGCTTAACATTTCATCATAAATCAGAAGAATATTTGCTCAATAAATAATTATCTGGCAACAATGTTTTTGCCATTGACTAAATATTTTTTTGATGATAAGATAAACATACAGATTTTAAATACATATAATAAAATTGTACGGGAGGAATCACTCATGAAAACACTTGAAACAAAGAACGCACCAGCAGCAATCGGACCATACTCACAGGCAAAAATGGTAGGAAACTTCGTTTTCGCATCAGGCCAGATTCCGGTAGACCCGGCAACAGGTGAAGTTGCAGGCGATAAGATTGAAACTCAGGCAGAGCAGTCCTGCAAGAACGTAGGCGCAATTCTTGAAGAGGCCGGACTTACATTTGATAATGTTGTCAAGACTACCTGCTTCCTTGCAGATATGGCAGATTTCGCTGCATTCAATGCTGTATACGAAAAATACTTCACAAGCAAACCGGCTCGTTCCTGCGTTGCTGTAAAACAGCTTCCAAAGAATGTTCTCTGCGAAGTAGAAGCTATTGCAGTAGCTGAATAATTTTTAATTACATTTTTGCTTAACCAAATAATTTCTGTAGGAGGAATGTTGCGGCATTCCTCCTTTTTTGGCTATTAGTTATCATCAATAATTAAGCATACCTTACTGCCATCCTTACTCCTAATACATATCCATGCGCTTCAAGCATTATGCAGAATAAAATATAAGTATTAGACATTCATACAAGTTCAATTTATAATGTAGATAGTCAAGCGGATATTTGCAATTTGAAGCAGGTGACCTGCTTGATTCGGTTAAATCTGGCTACACTGAAAGGCTGATATTATGAGATCAATATCCATATATACAATTACAAGAAACCAAAATATAACTTCTCTTTCAAAACTCGAACGTCAGTTATCCGGCCGGGAATATTTTCTGAAAATGCGGGCGTGGGAACTGGAAAGCATGAGATTACTGGTAAATCAGTTAGAAGCACATATGCAGAAAGTCTATTCCCTGCGCTTTTTCTATTCCTACCAGATTCCCAGACTTGGAAAAGAATTTGATCTTCTTCAGATCAAGGAGGATCAGATTATAAATATCGAACTAAAAAGTGGTGTAGTTTCTGACGAAGCAATCCGCAGACAGCTTATCCAAAACCGTTATTATCTTTCTGTACTTGGACGCCCCATCCAGTCCTATACCTACATCAGCAGCCGAAACCGACTTGTAAGGCTTACAAATCATGATCATATTGTAGACGCAGACTGGGATGAACTATGCCGGGCATTACAGAAAGATAGCAATGATTATCAGGGAAATATTGATGATCTGTTCCAGGCAGAGCTATATCTGATCTCCCCACTTACCGAACCGGCGCGCTTCCTGAAAAAAGAATATTTTCTTACTTCCCAGCAGAGAGATATCCAGCGCCAGATTCTGAGAAAGCTTTGCATAGGCCGATCTGGTTTTTTTTGCTTTACAGGTCTTCCCGGAACCGGAAAAACACTACTTCTCTATGATATAGCCATGAAACTGTCCAGACATCAGCAGGTATGTATTATTCACTGCGGTAGTGCAGGAACCGAATGGAAAATATTACATGAACGGTTACAACGTATGGCATTCCTTTCAGACGACCAGCTGATCGAAAACACACGATTGGAACATTACAGCGCAGTTCTGGTTGACGAAGCGCATTTACTTTCTTCTGAAAAACTGCAGATTTTATTAAAACAGTCCAATGGACATTTTCCCATAATCTTTTCCAGTGATTCCGAAGATGCAATATGCCCTGATGAATTAGCTTCAAATACGATGAAACTTATAGAAAACCTGCCCGACATTCAAATGTTTCACTTAACCAACCGCATCCGAACCAACGCAGAACTATCCTCATTTATTCAGAATCTGATGCATCTCACAGACAGAAAAACTTCAAAACCTTATCCTCATGTTTCCGTCGTATATGCAAATAATGAGAAAGAGGCCAGAACTTTATTAGATGATTATATCAGTCATAACTATCAATATAAATCACAGATCTATAATAATACCAGTGATATTAAGCGTCTCGTTGTTTTGATGGATGACCGCTATTACTATGATAAAAACAGATATCTTCGTTCCAAATACTGCAATAAAAAGAACTGGCCCGATGTCCGTAATCTGTTTCACCAGATGAATCAGGCAAAAGAAAATCTTTGCATAGTTGTCAAAGAAAATATATCTGTGTACGAGGCAATACTTTCACTTTTGCAGCCGGATATTTCCAGATAGTAAATTCAGTCAGCCAGAGAAATTCACAGCAGATACAAATGCTACCTCCTGCATAATACATTGTTTTCAAAACGAAACCAGCGAGGGAACGCAAGTGTAGATCCGGAAAATGAACACCTGATTCAGAAGGCAATTTCTCAGTTAACCCGCGGCAAAACAATAATCACCATAGCTCACAGACTTGCTACTATCAAGCAGGCAGAAGGCTGGCAGATACAATAAATCAGCAGATTTTTTGATTTGGTTTACTGAAAATGATATTCACTTATGCAAAATCCGTTGACGATACTAAAAGCTAATGATATATTATACATACAGTTAGTTGTATCTAACCCAGTGTATAAACCATAGTATTAACGGGAATGCTTATTACAAAAAAGGAGGAATTTTAAAATGTCAATGATTAATAAAGAAGTAAACGATTTTTCTGTCCAGGCTTATCAGAATGGGGAATTTAAAACAGTAACCAAGACAGATATCATGGGAAAATGGAGTGTATTTTTCTTCTATCCAGCAGACTTTACCTTTGTATGCCCTACAGAGCTTGAAGATCTTCAGAACAAATATTCCGATTTTCAGGCTGCAGGCTGCGAAATCTATTCTGTATCTACAGATTCTCATTTCGTACACAAAGCATGGCATGATTCCTCCGACAGAATTGGCAAGATCACCTATCCTATGCTTGCTGATCCTACCCATGCACTCTGTAAAGACTTTGAAGTTCTGATCGAATCCGATGGAATGGCAGAGAGAGGAAGCTTTATTGTGAATCCGGAAGGTAAGATCGTAGTTTATGAAGTAAATGCCGGCAACGTCGGACGTAATGCGGATGAACTTTTCCGCCGTCTGCAGGCAAGCCAGTTCGTAGCAGAGCATGGAGATCAGGTGTGCCCTGCTAAATGGCAGCCGGGAGCAGAGACTTTGAAACCAAGTCTTGATCTGGTAGGTATGCTTTGATGAAAAAGGAAAATTTCTATGATGTGGTAGTGATCGGAGGAGGTCCTGCCGGACTAACAGCAGCATTATATCTGGCACGTGCCTGCTACCGTGTTCTTGTGATCGAGAAAGAGAAATTCGGCGGTCAGATCACAATTACCGATGAAGTCGTAAATTATCCGGGTGTTGAGAAGACCAGTGGAAAAGAATTGACAGAAACCATGCGCAGACAGGCAGAAAATTTCGGAGCTGAATTTTTACTTGGCGAAGTTTCTGAACTGAAAAAAGCAGAGATCCTACCTAGAGCAGATATATGGGAAACAATTACAGATAAGGGCAGATACCAGAGTTTTGGGGTTCTCCTTGCAACAGGAGCGCATCCAAGAATGATCGGTTTTCCTGGTGAAGCAGAATTTCGCGGCCACGGAGTCGCTTACTGTGCAACCTGTGACGGAGAATTTTTCCGCGGAAAAGAAATCTTTGTAGTAGGCGGCGGCTTCGCAGCAGCAGAGGAGAGCGTATTCCTGACAAAATATGCAAGTCATGTGACAATTCTGATCCGTGGAAATGACTTCTCCTGCGCAGAGGCTGTTGCAGAAGTAGCTAAGAATCATCCTAAGATTACTGTCTTAACAAATACTGAGGTCGTCTACGTAGAAGGTGACCATATGCTGCGCAGGATCTGTTACAGAAACAAAAATACCGGAGAGGAAACCATCTTTGATTCCACGAATGACACTTTCGGAGTCTTTGTATTCGCAGGCTATGCCCCGAACACCGGACTGGTAAAAGAACTTGTAGCTCTGGATCCTCATGGATATGTAGAAACAAATAGAAACCAGCAGACCAACTGCCAGGGAATCTATGCCGCAGGAGATGTCTGCCAGAAAAATCTCCGCCAGGTGGTAACGGCCGTAGGAGATGGCGCCACAGCCGCTACAGAACTGGAAAAATATGCCGCATCCATGCAGGAGAAAACAGGGATTCATCCGGAAAAGCCGGTAAAAAAAGAAACAAAAACAGAAGTCAAAGCTTCCTCTGGTATTTTCTCACAGGATATCGTAAACCAGTTAAATGTAGTATTTTCCAGAATGGAAGGAAAACTACAGCTTGAGCTCCATCTGGATTCCCGTCCCGTAAGTCAGGAATTAATAACTTATATGACAGAACTGGAAAAATACACAGACAAACTGACCGTATATGAGAGTACCTCAACAGATCCTGCATCTTCACTTCCTTATGTGGAAGTGCTGACTGAATCCGGAGAAAAGACCGGATTAGCTTTTCATGGTGTACCGGGAGGACATGAGTTTACATCCTTTATCCTCGGATTATATAATGCAGCAGGCCCGGGACAGCCCCTTGATTCTGAGATCAGAGAAAAAATCCTAGCGATCAGCCATAAAATTCAAATGCAGATCCTGGTATCACTTTCCTGCACCATGTGTCCGGATCTTGTAGTAGCAGCCCAGAGGATTGCTTCCCTGAATCCGCTTGTAACAGCAGAAGTATACGATGTCGCTCATTTTCCGGAGTTAAAAGAAAAATATAACGTTATGAGTGTTCCCTGCCTGGTGATTAATCAGGATAAAGTATCTTTTGGAAAGAAGAACATCCAGCAGTTGCTGGAATTAATCTAAATCCGTTGTGCCGACAAGTTGATTCTTGAAACAATCTTGCAGGATAAATATTGACATTCCTTTATTTTCTGATATAATGTCCAAAGTCGGACGGCACATTGGGATGTGCCTTGCAAGGTGTCTCATATTTTGAGATTCCCGGATGGACATGATGATCATGAGCCAGATAAGATAACTTCTTATCTGGCTTTCTTTTTTAGTAGGAGGGATGAAATGGATTTACTAAAAGATAACCTGAAGAAACTATACCTGCGATTTTTAATTCCATCTCTTGGAAGTGCGATGGTAATGTCATTTATACACTGACAGATGCGATCGTCTTTCGTTTTGCTGGCTGGTTGGATTAATAAGACAGGTATCAACAAATTGTTACAAGTGCATTGTCATTTTACTGATGGATGACAATGCACTTTTTTGTTATTCTTAAATAGTGTACATAAAGGATACCATAGACTCCGAATGTCAAATATCCAGACAGATCAGTTCCAACTCAGAGAACAGGTCTGTCTTTTTGGAGTTATTATATAGGTAAGAATTCTGCCATTGGCAGGTTTTTATAAACATGAGAGGAGAGATTTTTTATTATGAACAAACTAAAAAGGTACCTTTTATTCTTAGTGGGGCTGTTTATCAACTCCCTGGGAGTCAGTCTTGTAACCAAGGCAAGTCTTGGTACATCCCCGATTTCATCTATTCCCTATGTATTAAGTTTGAATTTTCCTTTCACACTGGGAAATTTCACAATCGTCTTCAGTCTGCTGCTGATCGCACTGCAGATTCTCATTTTAAGAAAGAACTTTAAGATAGAGAATATTCTTCAGATTCCTGTATCCATTGCGTTTGGATATTTCATTGACTTTACCATGTATCTGTTTTTCTGGGTTAATCCGCAGAATTATTTTATGAAAGTAATCGCTTTGCTCATAGGATGTCTTGTACTTGGATTTGGTGTTTATATTGAAGTAGTAGCAGATGTTGTTATGCTTCCGGGCGAATCCTTTGTCCGCGCAATTGTCCAGACCTGGCATACAAATTTCGGAACAACGAAGATCATCTTTGATTCTTCTATGACAATTATTGCAGGTGTTCTTTCTTTTATTTTCTCCGGCAGATTAAACGGTGTGCGTGAAGGTACTGTTATTGCAGCTTTACTGGTTGGTTTTATCGCAAGATTGTTCGGAAAGAAACTGGAATTCGTAAAGCCATACCTGTTCCCGGAAGAGTACAGAAACGAAACTCAAACTTCTGCCAAATCCAAAGCAGAAGAAAATGCAGCACATAAGAATGTAATCGTTATCGGCAGACAGTATGGATGCGGCGGTCATGATGTCGGAAAAGCACTGGCTGAAAAGCTGGGTTATGAATTCTATGATCAGGAAATTATCAAAATGATTGCCGGAACCACTGGCATGACCTCCGAATTTATACGTCGTAAAGAAGAGACTATGACAAACAGTCTGTTATATGATTTTGTAAATCAGATGTATTTATATGGAAGCAGAGAAGAGGAAGCTCCAAAGGATAAGATCTTCGAGGCCGAATCAAACGTTATCAAAGATCTGGCTAAGAAAGGAAACTGTATCATCATCGGAAGATGTTCTGATTATGTTCTTCGTGAAGATAAGAACGTACTGAAAATATTCTTAAGTGCACCATTGGAAACACGTATCAAACGTATTATGCAGAAATTAAATGTAACCTCAAAAGAAGCTGAACAGCAGATCCGCAAAGAAGATAAACGCCGCGCAGATAATTATCGCTATTATACAGGACGTATGTGGGGAATGTCTGCCAGCTTTGATCTTGCATTAAATACAGAATTGGGTATGGAATATATCGAAGAGTGCGTACAGAAGGCTTTATAAATATTTTGTATGACATAAAAAATCGGGAAGAAATCCAGTTACATCGTTTTCTTCCCGATTTTTATCTTATTATTACTTTTACATAGAAAAATTAAATTTCTTTTATCTTACAAGACTTCCTTTCATGCTCTTATTCAATGCTGTAATAAGAACTGCAGATACTGCCAGACACAAGACTCTGTCCGCATAATCTGTAATAAACTGGACAATAAAGCAGCTTCCTACCATTCCAAGCGGTGTTTTGGAAAGAATCTGAACTAAAATAGAAGATCCTGAGGATGTAATTCCACCAAACAAAAACGCAGTAATACAGGAACTGATCAGTGTAGATGGAAGTGTGATCACAACAGCAGCAGGAAGGATCGACCATTTTTTCGGCTGCCATTTTCTGTATACAAGACCAGTCACAAAACCAAGTACAATTCCAACAGGTGCATAATACAGGGAATAAACATCCACAGTCATTCCCATTAACAGACCACTGAGTAAATTTGGAAGCATTCCATAAAACGGTCCCAGAATGGATGCCACAAATACTGTTCCGATACTGTCCAGATAAATAGGAAGTTTCAAAAGCAAAGCAATCTGTCCACCTACAAAATTAATACAGATAGCAAAAGCAATCAGACAAATCTTATATGCTGTCATTTTTCCGTTCATTTTTTCTGTCTTCATCATATTCAATTGCGCTCCTTTAAATCAAATCCTGTAAAATATCCAGTTCTTCCGGTTCCATGTCAAGAATCCGTGAAAGGAATAACTGGAAAAATGCATATACATCTACCTCAGTCAATACCTTTGTATTTGTAATCTTTCGATAGAAATTCATAGAGTCTACCACTGACTGACCAAGAGATATTCCTGTTGTTTCAATCTGTACATAAGACTCAAATCCCTCACAGATCGCAGGATTCAGGAAATACGCAACCGCAAGAGGATCATTGATCACACAGCCAATGATATGTTCCCATTCCCAGTGAAAATCAAAATAAAACTTCGTGATTTTCTTTATAAATTCACCGGTCTCTTTATTCAACCGACAGATATACTCCAATAGAGTAGGAGTAAGGACAATCTTTCTTGTCACATCCAGCCCGATCATATGGATCTTTTTCCCAATCTCATGTGTCGTTGCATATACCAGTGCAGCCGCGTCCGGATCACACCAGTAATTGTACTCAGCAACAGGAGAGCAATTTCCATGACTCTTAAATGTACCACCCATAGATACCAGTTCCTCTATACGGCAAAATGCCTCTCTGTCTTTCCGGATCAGTACAGCGAGATTCGTCATCGGTCCCAATGCGATCACAGAAACCTTTTCTCTTTTCAAAATATCAGCCATAAAATCCACGGCTCCCATTTCCTGCTGCCAGCCCTCTACTTCAGGCAGGAAACTCTCGCCAAGTCCATCTTCTCCATGAGTATCCAGCGCGTTCACATAGTCACGTTTTAAAGGTTTACTTTCACCGATATACACCGGAACATCCAGTCTGTTCATCTGTTTCAGAACTTTTTTTGCATTTCCGGCTCCCATTTCAACAGGTGAGTTTCCACAGACAATTGTGATTCCAACCACCTCAATCTCAGGAGATTTCAGCGCAAGCATAATAGCAAGGCTGTCATCAATCCCCGGATCACAGTCAATGATTACTTTTCTTTTTTTCATTATTTTCCTTTCCAACTGGTGATCAAAATAAAAAATGCCTTTGTTTATCACCTCCAATAAACAAAAGCATCAGTAAAAAAACTGCAGCAACAGCAGCCTGATTTTCCATTTTTTACTTTGCCTAGTTTTTTATACTGGGAGGTTCACGAACCAGTTTCGACAAATATTTTAGCATAGGTTTCTTTTGGTGGCAATACCATTTTAGATTTTTTCTGGTAGAGTCATATAGACAGAACAATAAGACATTCAGCAATGACAGCTTGTTATTCTTCTTTAAACAGCGTATACTAAAATTATTATACTTGTTCAAGAGCTTACAGAGCAATTATGCGGATAATTTGCAATCCGTTTCGCTACTTGCTCATAACCGAATAGTTACAAAGCATCAAACAACAAAGGAGCTTACATTCACATGGATACCAGAGACATTCGCTGTTTCCGTCTTGTATACGAAGAACGCAGCATCAACAAAGCAGCACATCAGATTTTTATCACCCCTCAGGGATTAAGCCGTATTATCGTAAAACTGGAAAACGAACTCCAGACCCAGCTTTTCCAGCGTACTGCAAACGGAACGATTCCCACAGAAAGTGGTCATTATTTCTATACCCAGAGTCAGGAGCTCCTTTACCATTTAGAAGATCTGAAGCAAAAAATGCAGCAGTTAAACCATCGTCAGCGCACCATCCATATAGGTTTTGCCTGTGGCTCGCTTAACGTACTGCCGCTTGAACAGATTTCCCATTTAACTGACTCCTTCCCCGAACTGCAATTGCAATGGGATGAGCTGGAGAATCAGGAAGTAACCGAAAAACTCCTTGACAGTACCTTAGATGCCGGCTTTATGATTGGAACCTGTTCCCATACGGAACTGACATCTACAACTATCTATACCGGAAAAATGAATGCCATTATCTATCAGGGACATCCTTATTATGACCGGGACATTCTCAGCATCCAAGATCTGCAGGAACAGCCGCTAATTTCCATGAACCAGAAATATTCCAGTTATCATAATCTCATCCAGCGCTGCAGCGATTTCGGTTTCACCCCCAACATCGTGATCAGCACTATGGAAAATCCGTTAATCTACCGCTTTTGTCAGGAAAAAGCAGGGATTGGCATTGACGCAGATATCCATCCCGAAGAAGAACTGCCTGCAGGACTTCGCAAAATAGAACTCCAAGATGCTATTCCATGGAAAATCTCTCTGGTCTGTCGCAAAAATACCATTAACGATGAAATCATTTCCAGACTTCAGGAAATCTGCAGGAATCTGTAGGCAAATATAAGTCTGCGATTACTGGTATGTGAGAAATAAGGATAAAATAAGTCAAAGAGACTGATTCGAAATAGATAGCCTCTTTGATTAATTTCTTTACAGTTTCCATCCCACAGCCTGTTCACGTCCGGTAATAAAATGACGATAGATGCCGTCTTGTTTCATAAGTTCATCGTGTGTTCCATGCTGAATGATCTGGCCGTTATCTACCACAAGGATCTGAGCAGCATTACGGACAGTTTTCAACCGGTGGGCAATCATAATAACGGTTTTCTCGTGTGTCAGTTCATTAACGGCCTCCATCAGCTCTTTTTCATTTTCCGGATCAATGTTTGCTGTTGCTTCATCCAAAATGATGATTGGCGCATCTTTCATCATAGCGCGGGCGATGGAAAGTCGTTGACGTTCACCACCTGAGAGCGATCCACCCGCTTCTCCGATAACTGTATCATAACCTTTTGGCAGCTTCATAATAAACTCATGGCAGCATGCTTTTTGGGATGTTTCTATCACTTTTTCCATAGATGTATCCGGCTGACCAAAACGAATATTGTTTGCAATCGTATCATGGAACAGATATACATTCTGGAATACAAAGCTGAAATTTTTCATCAGACTGTCCATGTCATATTCACGCACATTATATCCGCCCAGAGTGACGCATCCGCTGTCCACATCCCAGAACGATGCGATGAGTTTTGCAATGGTGGATTTACCGCTTCCAGAAGGACCAACAAGAGCATTGACTGTTCCCGCACGGAAGGTAAGGTCTATACCGTGCAGCACCTCCGTATCATTGTAGCTGAAGTGAACGTCACGCAGTTCTACGGTACTGTCCTGTGGCGTTTCCGCGTCAGTTTCAGGACGCGACAGCTCCGGGGCAGTCAGGATGTCCGTTATCTGACCGATGATGGTACCAATCTTTGCAAGATCGTCAGTGAACTTCATGCAGCCAATGATAGGTGTAATAAGTCCCATGGAAAGAATCACGATCAGAACGAATTTCTCTAGCGTCAGCGTTCCGTTTTTCAGCAGCAGACCGCCGATGGGAAATACGGTCAGGAGCGTAGCAGGCATAATATTCATAGCAAAAGTGAAATAGAAGTTGCTCTTATTCATCCAGTCAATGTAGCTCTGAGCGCATTCCCTGGCAGCAGTCACGAATTTCTCGTAGCTGCTTTTTGCCTTGCCGAATACCTTAATGACTTCAATACCGCCGATGTATTCCACTGCCGTATTATTGAGGATGTTTGTAGCTGTCACGGTACGGACATAATTCTTGTTGTATCCTGCCATCATCAGTATAAAAAACACCATTCCCAGGGGAAATGTGATAAGCGAAGCCAGCGCCATACGCCAGTCAAGAATGATCAGATATACAAATGTTACCAGAACGACTATGGCGTTGCTGCTCATTTCCGGGATCACATGAGCCAGAGTTGGCTCGATACTATCTACACGCTCCACGAGAATGTTTTTCAGCTCACCGGAGCCTTTGGTCTGCACATCGCCCAGAGGCATTCGGGTGAGTTTGTCAAGTCCTTGTTTTCGGATGTTTCCCAGTACAGCAAAGGTCGCTTTGTGGGACTGTGCCGTGGACAGCGAGTGGAACAATACCCGCAAAAGCCAGAACAGCGCCATCACAACACAATCGATCAAATAAACAGAAAGATTCTTGTTCCCAGTCAACAACTTGCTGATGATTGTTGCCATCACAAAGAACGGCAAGACTTGAAACGCCGCACCGATGACAGCAAGGCATACGCTGATAATGTAGCCTGATTTTTTTGACCCGGCAAAAGTAAAAATCCAGCCAAAAGTACTTTTTTCTTTTTTCACTTCTATCACCTCACATCGAAAATCTTTTTCATAGTAGGAAGCAATGTTTCTGTCATGGACAAATCGTCCTGTATTCTGCCACCATCCAGATGCAGCACTCTTGTGCAGGTGCGGCAGACGAATTCATAGTCGTGAGTAACAATAAAAATAATTTTGCCGCTGTCAGAAAGGTGACGAATCAACACCGCCAGTCGGACCATACTGTCATAATCCAAACCGCTTGTAGGTTCATCAAATACCAGCAGTTCTTTCCCACAAACCATAGAGATTGCTGTAGCTAACCGCTGTTTTTGCCCGCCGGAGAGCGTATTCGGGTGCCGTTCCCGTAAGGGTGCAAGTCCCAATTCATCCAGTGTCTTTTCTGCAAGTAATCTGTTTGGGTGCTTCATGCCAAAGGTACACTCGGCCTCTACACTCTCGGCAAAAAGCTGATAGTTCACATCCTGCATAACCATATAGGAACGCTTCATGCGTTCTTTTGGCTTTTGTGGCTTTCCATTCCATAGATACGAGCCAGACGCTTCTTTATGAAGGCCGCAGAGTGCACGGGAGAATGTCGTTTTTCCCGCACCGTTGTGCCCGATGACGGCAATGACATCCCCACGGGCAGCCTGCAAAGAGACATCCTGTAAAACAGGCTGCTTCTGATAAGACAGGGTTACATTTTGCAATTCCAATACTGGCCCTGTTTCGGGCGAAGCAGGGCAGACTGGATGTTCTTCCTGTAGATTAATTGCCCGTAGTCCCATTTTCTGCCGTTCTTCAGGTAAAAGCTTCCGAAACTGTTCTGTTGTCCAGTCACCGGCAATTCGTCCGTTCTCAAGATAAATAATGCGGTCGGCTACATCCATCAGATAGTAGAGTCGATGTTCCGCAATGAGGACTGTTTTTCCATACGACTTGATGAGCCGGATATGTTCACGCAGGTCATTGATTGCAGTCATATCCAGATTAGAAGAGGGTTCATCTAGCAGATAGATCTCCGGTTCCATAGCATAGACAGATACAAATGCGATTTTCTGTTTTTCTCCGCCGGAGAGGGCAAAGATATTGCGATTGAGGAGATTCTCGATATGCAGTGCTTTTGCCGTTTCTGACACACGCCGTTCCATCTGCTCCTGGGGTACAGCTTCGTTCTCCATGCCGAAAGAGATCTCGCTATTTGTATCCACATTGAAAAACTGTGTTCGGGGGTTCTGGAACACACTGCCGACTTTTTCTGCAATACGGTACATAGGTAAATTGGCAAGATTTTCGCCATTCAGTAAAACTTTTCCACTCAATTCACCCATAAAGAATTGAGGGATGAGCCCGTTGATAAGCCGCGTCAGAGTGGTTTTCCCGCAGCCGCTCCGCCCGCAAAGAAGCACACACTGTCCGGTCGAAATGGTGAGGTTAATATTATAAAGACTGCCGGGATAGGCAAAAGATACATTCTGAAATTCAATCATACACACCACCTCCATATAATCTCTGTGATGAGAAATACCAGAAACAGTCCCATTGCCAGCCAGTCTGCTGCCAGCATCTGAATTTTCACAAGACAGGTGCGGGGATTCGGATTCTCAATACCTCGTGTCAGAGAGGCAATGCTCAGTTCATCTGCAGCTTTACTTGCTGCTGTCAGCAACGGAACGTAAATACAGTTCACCGTCATGGCCGGAGCTTTCAGAAAACCGACAAATGTCGGTGATACATCCCGCAGACGCATGGCATCCTTGATAAAATGCCAGTCTTCACGGATTGTCGGCAGATAGCGGAGCATAACAGCAATCGGTATGGTCAGTTTTTTGGGCACATGCAGTCGCGCCATGGAGGAGAGAAATTCACCTACTTTAGTAGTAGAGATGACAATGCCTGCCAACATTCCACAGGCATAGACTTTATGTACCAGTCCAAGAAAAGCCACAAACATTGTCCGCCATGTGCCAGTCATTACTCTCATGCTCCAAATGGTGAACCCGCAGATTAGCGCATAGATAATAATTGCGCGCAAAGCATACTGCCATTTCCCATAAAATACAGCGAGCAAACCGATGAGCGTTACCAAAACAAACTGAAAATACAGATTCGGCGCAGACATGGCACTTAAAACACAAAGCAGGATGAGAAATAGTTTTGTCCGTGGATCAAGATTTATCAGCTTCATTTAGTGATACCAGCTTTTTCAAATTGCCTACGAAGCATTTTGCAGCCGATAAAAGCACTGATTGCTGCAACAAGAATAGTTCCAGCCAACATAATTACCATAATCCAGGTGGTTCCCGTGGAACGCATAGTGTCGATATAGGTCTGCTCCGTGCCGTTGCCCAGCATAGTCTTTGCCCAGCCGTCCGGGTCAGCAAAGAATACGAGATAAGAAGCAGTGCCGCCGAGGGAAATCAAAATGTAGGAAAGAGAATTAATCTTCTTGCTTTCATACCCGCCTGTACCTGCGACCAGGTCAGCAATGATACCCATAATAAGGTAACCAAGTGCCATTGCCCAGTGCATACCCGTGATAAACCAGATGATGCAGAGAATTGCACCAAGAATGGTGACTGCCCATCGTTTTTGTACTTTGGCAAGCATAAGCAGATACACTGGTCCGCAGAGCAGCGCACTTCCCATCGGCATATAGAAAGTCAGCACCGGATTTGGTGCAAAGAAGATGCCGCCGACTAAGGCGAACACAAGAAAAAGTGCTGAAAAGATACCGACTGTAACCAGGTCCTTTACATTTAAACCTTTTTTGTTGATTGTTTGCATAATAAACCTCCTCCTAATATATAAGTGTAGGGTTTCAGTACCCAACAGCCAGTTGGGACTTA
>OLNF01001411.1_pt1 | contig 20508 bp, 19 predicted proteins | sample 1673061 | NCBI WGS metagenome assembly OLNF01 (sample SAMEA3136751, study PRJEB25190) | human gut metagenome
TTCTTCCTTTCCAAACCGCAAACTGAATTTGCGGTTTGGGTTTTTCTATGCAAATTTGCGGCAACCTCTCAGTCACCTTCGGTGACAGCTCCCCTGAGAGGGGAGCCTGGGGAGGGTCATCTTTTAAACTTTCTGCTTTCCAGCACCGCCTGTTCGTCGCAGCGGTTGTTTTTTTCGTTGGCCTCATGCCCCTTGACCCAGTGGTAGTGCATCTCGTGCTGCCGGGTCAGGCCCAGCAGCGTGTCCCACAGGTCGGGGTTGAGGGCCGGTTTTTTGTCGGCCTTGACCCAGCCCCTGCGTTTCCAGCCCCAGGCCCAGCCCTTCTCCAGCGCGTCAATGACGTATTTGGAATCGGAATACAGCTCCACCACGCACGGCTCGCGCAGCGCGAGCAGCGCGGAGATGACCGCCATGAGCTCCATGCGGTTGTTGGTGGTCTTGGCGTAGCCGCGCGAAAGCTCGGAGGTGAAGGTCTTGCCGGCGGGGTTGGTGTATTTGAGCACGGCGCCGTAGCCGCCGCGTCCCGGATTTGATCGGGCCGAGCCGTCGGTATAGATGATGACCTTCACGGGCTTCCTTTCGTTGGGTACGTTTCGTGTGAGTGACCATTGTAGCGCCATGCCCGCCGGGGGCTAGCAATCTACGATTTCTACCCCGTCTTCTGACAGTTAGTTGGCATGGATGATGCGGTTAAGTTCGTCGAGGTATTGCTGCAAGAGGGGAGAGGGCTTGCGCTCGTCGTGCATGATATAGCCTACGTGCATCGTTGGGGCGTCTGCTAACGGGATCGATGCCATACCCCATTGCATTTCGCTGGAGAGGACGCCGGTCGATAGCGCATAGCCGTTCGAGGTGATGAGCAGGTTGGTGAGCGTCCCGCGGTCGGACACGCGGATGTTGCGGTTGCAGGGAATATAGCTAAACGGTTCCTCGGCGTAATAGAAGGAGTTCGAGGTTCCCTGCTCAAAGCTGTAGCGCGTATAGGGCGTGAGGTCGGCAAGGGACAGCTGAGGGCGGCGTGCGAGCGGGTGACGCTCGCTAACGAACACGTGGACTTTCGCATCAAAGAGGGGATGAAAGCTCGCTCGGGCATCGGTAAAGGCCTTCTGCAAGACACGGGTATTAAAGTCGTCCAGATAGAGGATGCCGATGTCGCTGCGAAACGCGCGCACGTCGTCGATGATCTGCGCTGTGGTGGTCTCGCGCATGATGAACTCGAACTTGCTGTCGCGGCAGCGCTCGACCACGTTGACAAAGGCCTCGACCGAAAACGCGTAGTGTTGGGCCGAGATGGCAAGGCGGGCCTGAGGTGTACCGCCGTCCTCGTAGCGGGCCTCGAGCATGTCGGCCTGCTCTACGACCTGGCGTGCATAACCCAAAAGCTCGGTGCCGTCGTTGGTGAGTGCAACACCGCGGCTAGAGCGCGTAAAGATTTCGATATGAAGTTCCTGCTCTAGGCTTTTGACGGCGTTGGAGATATTGGACTGTGCCGTATAGAGGCGCTGGGCTGCGGCGTTGATCGAACCGGACTCTGCAACGGCGATCAAAAAGCGAAGCTGTTGGAGGGTCATCGGCGCCCATCCTTTCGAGTGCTATCTACAAAACCGATAACAGATTAGCGCTTTTAAGTGATTGACCCGGGGAGACGATGCTCGTACTATTCAAAACACACAAAGGCGGTAGGTAATTAAGCCGACCACGGAACCGGGATGCGAAAGGAGGCCCGCATATGAACTGCTTGCCAAGACGAATGCCGGGCTCCTGTTTGCGCCCGTTGGCGTGATCAGGAGACAGCGACTTATTTCTCTTACTCTTATTACTTTTGTTCGATCAAGGAGATCATCATGAGCCAGTTTATCAACAACCCCGAGCACACCTTTGGTTTCGATACCCTGCAGCTGCACGTTGGCCAGGAGAGCGCCGATCCTGCATCCGACTCCCGCGCCGTGCCTATCTACCAGACCACGAGCTATGTGTTCCGCAACTCCCAGCACGCCGCCGACCGCTTTGGTCTTGCCGACGCCGGTAACATCTACGGCCGTCTGACCAACTCCACCCAGGGCGTCTTCGAGGGCCGTATCGCCGCCCTCGAGGGTGGCGTGGCAGGTCTTGCCGTCGCCTCCGGTGCTGCTGCCATCACCTATACCCTGCAGGCTCTTGCCCAGGCCGGTGACCACGTGGTGGCTCAGAAGACCATCTACGGTGGCTCCTACAACCTGCTGGAGCATACGCTCTCCCAGTTTGGCGTCGAGACCACGTTTGTCGATGCCCATAACCTTGAAGAGGTTGAGGGTGCCATCAGGGACAACACCACGGTCATCTATCTCGAGACGCTCGGCAACCCCAACTCCGACATCCCCAACATCGACGCCATCTCCGAGATCGCCAAGAAGCACGGTCTGCCGGTTGTCGTCGACAACACCTTCGGCACCCCGTATCTGTTCCGTCCGCTGGAGCATGGTGCCAACATCGTCGTCCACTCCGCAACCAAGTTCATCGGCGGCCACGGCACCTCGCTGGGCGGTGTGATCGTCGACGGCGGTAACTTCGATTGGAAGGCGAGCGGAAAGTACGCCCAGATCGCTGAGCCCAACCCCTCCTACCACGGTGTTTCGTTTGCCGAGGCTGCCGGTCCCGCCGCCTTCGCAACCTATGTCCGCGCTATCCTGCTGCGTGACGAGGGCGCCTGCATCAGCCCGTTCAACGCCTGGGTCCTGCTCCAGGGCACCGAGACCCTGTCGCTGCGCGTTGACCGTCATGTCGAGAACACCAAGAAGGTCGTTGAGTTCCTGGCTGGTGACAGCCACGTCGCCAAGGTGAACCACCCGAGCCTGCCTGAGCACCCCGATCACGAGCTCTATCAGAAGTACTTCCCCAACGGCGGTGCTTCGATCTTTACCTTTGAGATTAAGGGTGGCCAGGAGGCAGCTTGGAAGTTCATCGATCATCTGCAGGTGTTCTCGCTGCTCGCCAACGTGGCCGACGTCAAGTCGCTCGTCGTGCACCCGGCTACCACCACGCACTCCCAGCTCTCTGCCGAGGAGCTCGCCGAGCAGAACATCACGCCCTCCACGATCCGTCTTTCCATCGGTACCGAGAACGCCGAGGATATCATTTGGGATCTGAAGCAGGCCTTCGCCGCGCTGGACGAGTAAGGCGACTTGTGCAAGGACCCCTTGCGACTCGATAGGTATAACTGCATAAAATGCCTGCTCAAGGCGCCTGTGCGAACAATGGTTGCACAGGCGCCTTATTTGCATAGGAAGGGCGCTGTTACAGGGTTTTTGGCACGCTTTATGCAATCGAGATGTGGAAAACTCCTGTTAAGAGGATGTGAGTTTTACGCAATTGACGTGCGCCTTTTGAGTAAAACCGCAGGTCGCGATTTGCTCGGGGTACTATGCAGCGCGATCGAATCACACGCAGCCCAAACGCAGCAAAAACGCACTACGGAGGTTTCCAGCTACATGAGGATCGATTCACGAAAACCGAAAGCCGCCGCCCTTTCCGCCGCTCTGACCGTGGCACTTTTGGCGGGCGCCGGCGCAACTGATGCCCACGCGGCAACACTATCCGATACGGTCGGATCTACGCCGTCCGAGGCGACGCTGGTGCAGCCCGTCGACTACCGCGGTGACGGTTATGGCTCTATGCAGGAGTGGAACGCCTCGATGGGGGCGAAGCGCGACTCCCTGGAGATGCGCGCTCAGATCATTATGAATATGTATGGCGACTATGCCACCGATGACGAGCGCGCTGTGCTGCATGGTTGCATCGACGGTGCGGGCAGCCTGTTGACGATGGGGGAGGTCGACGCCAAGTCGACCGAGCTCGATGAGCTCCGCTCCACGCTTGAGGATGCCAAGCGCGAGGCGCTCGAGGCTGCTGAGGCCGTTCAGGCTTCGTATTACAACGCCGGCTCCGGCTCGTCTTACGCGTCTGCTGCGTATTACGCGAACGGCTCGGGCCTGACGCGCTCGAGCGGCGTCAATAACTATAACGGCCGCCGCGAGACTTATTACAGCAGCAACGTGTTGTATCACCACCGCACGGGCGAATGGACGCAGGACGCCGAGGGCTTTTGGCGCGATTCCGATGGCTACTACGTCGTTGCCGCGGGCGATAAGGCCCAGGGCTCCACGTTTACCGGGTCCAAGGGCGAGTGCAAGGTCTATGACTCCGGCTGCGCTGCCGGAACCACCGATTACTACACTGGCTGGTAATTTTTCTGCATCACGGATATTTGGCGGACGGGCGTCTTTACCGAGCTTTAGGGCAACGTAAGGACGCCCGTTCTATGTATGCGTTTGAGTTAACAGAGCGCTTACCGTGGCAGTACGCCGCGCATATGGGCGCGGGGCACACTAAGTCACGAGAAACAAAGTCTTTCTCGTGGAGGAAGTGGTCCCATGAACGCTCGAGATGTCGCTATTGCCGTCGTTGCCCTTTTGATCGGATGTCTTGGTCCGACGGCGGCGTTAGCTGTCGGCTTGCAGTCCGCTACGGGTGCCGCTCCTGTGGTTGTGGGCGCTTTGATTGCAGCGGCGCTGCTGGGAAGCGCCGGCGTGCTACTTTGCCGCGATGACGAGGACGAGGTTCCGGAATCGCAAAATAAGCCTCAGTTTTAGCCTCGAGCTAAATGCAACAGGCCTTCGCGAATGACGGAATCCTCGCGAAGGCCTGTCTGCTTGTATTGCGCGCGTCGCGATGCGGCCGAGGCTACCAGCTGCTTTCTATTTCGCGAATCCTCTGGTAGAGCCAATCGTTTTGCGGCACTTGGATATCGTGTTTGGCGGCCAGGCGGCAAATGGTGCCCGCGAATTCCTCGACTTCGGTTTTGCGCCTTGCGATGCGGTCCTGCGCCATCGAGGGCATACCGGCGGGGTCGATCCCCTCGATGAGGTGCACCATCTGCGTCAGGTCTGCCTCGGTCAGCTCAATGCCCTCGGCGTTGGCGACCGCAAGCGTCTCTCGCATGGCGGAAACAAAGCAGCGGCGCTGCTCGGAGCCCGGCTCCGTGGCGCTTCCGTAGGTCCCGCCGTAGGCCATGCAGGTCTGGTTGATGCCGTCGTTGAGCATGAGTTTGGCCCACATGCGGTGCGCAATGTCGCTCTCGACGGTATGGGCGATGCCGCAGCGCGTGTAGAGCTCGTCGATTGCGGTGATGGTTGCGGGATCCGTGCCGGCCGCCGCGCCAAAGCGGATTTCGCCCGCATTGGTAAAGGTAAGCGCGCCGTCGAGGAATACGGCGTCCATGCCCTGGCAGATACCCAGGACGGTGTGCTTCCAGCCAAAGCGCTCGGCAATCTTTTGCTCGCTCGTAATGCCGTTGCACAGCGAGGCGATGAGCGTGTTGGGTCCCACGACGCGCTCCATAGTCTTGAGCGCTTGGTTGAGTCCCGTCGTCTTGACCGTGAGAATGACCAGATCGGCGGGCGTTGCCTCGCTGACGCGGACGGATTTTAGCGCACAGGGCTTGCCGTTGACGGTGAGCGCGTCGCCCGCGTGACGCTCAAAACGGGCGTCATCCATAACGTATTCGACGGCGTCATTGCCGAGTGCTTGGGCGATCATGCTGCCATAGAGCAAGCCGACACCGCCCTTGCCGACAAAGGCGACCTTGTTGATCTGCATGTGAATCATCTCCCCATATAAAAGGCGCCCGCGTAAGGGGCGCCTGATGGATTGTATGTCGCCGGGACGTTTGGTGAGCGCGCGGGGCTGCTGTTAAGAAAAAGAAACTATTGCGCTGTGCGCTTATGCCGCAGGGCAGACCGCGAAAACGCGTGCGGGATATCCAACGCCATCGCGCACCTTGGGGAAGGTGCAGAAGATGACAGCGCCTGTGGCGGGAAGCTCGTCCAGATGGTCCATGACCTCGATCTGGTAACGGTCGACCGAGTGGATGTATTGCTCGCCGGGATAAGGGTAGGCGTCCTCACGCGTGGTCACGCTTGCCTCCTTTCATCGGGCTTTTTGCTGATGTTAAAGCGCTTCCGTGACGGCTCGATTTCTGCTGGGTTACGATACGTTCTCGATTGCGATTCTGATGTGTTTCGGTGGCGTGACGGGTTTGTTTCGCCTTGTCAGGGCTTCGATGGGAGAGGAGGGGCCGTGCAGTATCGCGTTGACCCCAAAAGCGGTAACCGTATCTCGGCGTTGGGGCTGGGGTGCATGAGGTTTCCCGGCGCGCCGGGACACCCCGATGCGAAGACGGCCGATGCCATCATTTCCCGTGCGGTGGAGCAAGGGATAACCTATCTGGACACGGCCTATCTCTACCCCGGTAACGAAGCTTGTGTGGGAGCTTCGCTTGAGCGCCTGGGTCTGCGCGACCAGATTTTGCTCGCGACCAAGTTGCCGCACGCTTCGTGCAAATGTGCGGAGGATTTCGACCGCTTTTTTGACGAGCAGCTGCACCGTTTGCGGACTGACCATATCGACTACTACCTCATGCACAACATCACCTCGCCCGCCCAGTGGGAGCGCATGGTGGCGCTGGGCATCGAGGACTGGATCGCGCGTCAAAAGGCGGCGGGGCGCATTCGCCAGATTGGCTTTTCGTACCACGGCAGTGCGGCGGACTTTCTCACGATGCTTGACGCGTATGACTGGGACTTTTGCCAGATCCAGTACAACTACGCTGGAGAGCGCTACCAAGCGGGAACGGCGGGACTCATGGCAGCCGCCGAGCGCGGGCTCGCGGTGTTTGTGATGGAGCCGCTTTTGGGCGGACGTTTAGCGGGCAAACTGCCTCCGCGGGCCCGCGCCGTGCTCGATGGCGTACGCGATCCGTACCTGAAGACGCCGGCTGCTTGGGGCCTTTCGTGGGTGTGGAATCATCCTCAGGTCACGATGCTGCTATCGGGTATGACCGATACCGCGCAGGTGGACGAGAACGCGGCATTGGCGGATTGCGCACTGCCGGATTCGATGACGACAGAGCAGCTCGATACCATCGCGCGTGTGCTGGGAGAGTTTGAGAAATCGAATCGCGTGCCCTGTACGGGGTGCGGCTACTGCATGCCGTGCCCCAAGGGCATCAATATTCCCGGCTGCTTTGGTGCCTACAACGCGAGCTACGCGCATAGTTGGTTTACGGGGCTGTCTCAATACTTTACGGCGAGCGCGGTGCGGACGAACGAGCCCAAGCTGGTGAGCAATTGCGTCAAGTGCGGCAAATGCGCACGTCACTGCCCGCAGCACATCGATATTCCCGAGCGTCTCGACGATGTGCGCCGACGTTTCCAGCCTGGCCCCATAACGGCCGCGCTTAAAGCCTTTTGCAAAACGCGCTCTTGATGCCCCTTTTATAAGTTGCGGTGGAATAGTTCCTGTTTGCGGCAGAATAGGGGCAAAACAGGAACTATTCCACCGCAACTGAAGGGGGCTGTCGTGGGCCATCGGGATTCATGTGATGATTTGCGTGAGGTTCGTTGGGGCGTTTTGGGCGCTGGAAACATATCGCATCGATTTGCATCGTCGCTCAAGGAGGTGGACGGGGCGCGGCTTGTGGCTGCCGCCGGTCGCACTCCTTCGCATGTTGAGGAGTTTTGCAGGGCGTTTTCGATTGATGCCGCGCACAGTTATGCCACAGCTGACGATAACGGCGATGCGGCTTATGATGCGTTGATTGCCGACCCCGATGTCGACGCAATTTACTTGGCTCTTCCGCATGGCATGCATGCGCATTGGGTCTGTCGGGCACTACGCGCGGGAAAGGCCGTGCTGTGCGAAAAGCCGGCCGTTTTGAGTGAGGAAGAGGCTCTCTCGATTGCCTCCGCCTCTCGCGAGCGCGGCGTGCTGTTTATGGAGGCGATGAAAAATCGGTTTTGCCCGATGCGCACTCGCGTGAAGGACTTGCTTGCGTCGGGCGAGCTCGGCCGTATCGTCTCGATTGAAAGCGTGCAAAAACTCGATTATGGTGAGCCCCCTTCGAGTTATCTGCTCGACCCGTTGCAGGGTGGCTGTCTATATGACATGGGCTGCTATGCGGTCGGGTGGTTTGAGGATCTACTTGCGGGTGCGTGCGATGTTTCGTCTCGTGAAGTTCGCTGGCGTGACGCATCGGGCGGCCGCGTGGATTGGGCCGACGAGATCCGTATGAGCGTCGGCGGCATACCCATTCATATGGTGTGCGACGGCAAAGCAGCATATGAAAGCCGTTTGACGATTGCCTGCGAGCGGGGCTCGTTGGAAATCGAGCGCCTCCATCGCCCCGAGCTCGCCCATGTGACGTACTCCGACGGACGAATGCTCGAAATAAATGCACCGTTTGAGGTCGATGATTTCTACGGCGAAATCCAGCATGCGACCCAGCTCATCCGGGCGGCGAAACTCGAGAGTCCCGTCATGCCCCTTGCCGCCACACAGCGCTGCGCGCGCATTATCGATGCAATCCGTCTAGCCCTCTAGGACTTGGCGCTGACGCGTAGGGAATCATGACGCTGGCGCCCGTAGCCGCAGTGCTTGGTGGCCCGCATCTCTGATGCCCCTTTTATAAGTTGCGGTGGAATAGTTCCTGTTTGCGGCAGAATAGGGGCCAAACAGGAACTATTTCACCGCAACTGATGAGGGGGAGCTGGAGATGCTGACGATTGGGTGTCATCTTTCGACGACGAAGGGCTATCGGGCGATGGGGGAGACGGCGCTATCCATTGGCGCCAATACCTTTGCATTCTTTACGCGCAACCCGCGCGGCGGCAAGGCGAAAGACCTTGACATGGATGATGTGGCGGCCCTGCGTGACCTTATGGCGCAAAATGATTTTGGCCCACTCGTGGCGCATGCCCCGTATACCTATAACCCCTGCTCGGCCAAAGAGCGGGCGCGCGAGTTTGCCTTGGAGGCAATGACCGAGGACTTGCAGCGTCTGGAAGCACTGCCCGGCAACTACTACAACTTCCACCCCGGCGCGCATGTGGGGCAGGGCTCCGACGCTGGCATTCAGATGATCGTCGATACCCTGTGTCAGGTGATGTTTGAAGGCCAGCAGACGACGGTGCTGCTCGAGACCATGGCCGGCAAGGGCACCGAGGTGGGCCGTAGCTTTGAAGAGCTGGCGCGCATTATCGAGGGTGTTGCTGCCAGGCGTCCAGAGCTGTCGGACAAGCTGGGCGTGTGTCTGGACACCTGCCATGTGAGCGATGCTGGCTACGACATCATTCATGATCTGGACGGCGTACTCGACGAGTTCGATGGTGTGGTAGGTATCGAGCACTTGCGCGCCGTGCATATCAATGACTCCAAGAACCCCTGTGGCGCCCATAAAGATCGTCACGAGTGCATCGGCAAGGGATACCTTGGCAGCGAGGAGTTTGGCGGCGGTATGCAGGTTATGCAGAATATTGTATCGAATAGCCGCTTGCGCGCATTGCCATTCATTTTGGAGACACCGAACGAACTTGCAGGTTATGCGGCTGAAATCAAACTGTTAAGGTCGTTGCAGCAGTAATGACTGTCACAAAGTGGAGTGTTCCATTCACGTTATGGGTTTGTTTCAATCAGTTTTCTAATTGCAGATTCTCCCAAGCGGGTGCATAATAGCCATCAGTTTTTGCAGACCTCTGAATCAAACGGGGTCACCGGAAGGAGACTGATTATGAAGCTCAAGAAGCTTGGCGCATTTGCCGCCACGGGCGCCATGGCAATCGCCCTCGCACTGACGGGCTGCGGCTCGTCCAACGCCACCTCTGGTTCCAATGCCGGTTCCAGCAGCTCTGACGACGCTAAGGTCGAGAAGGTCGACGGCTCCAAGGAGTACGCGCTCGTCAAGGACGGTACGCTGACCGTCGGCACCTCTGCCGAGTACGCTCCGTTTGAGTACAAGGATGACAACGGCGATTATCAGGGCTTTGACCTTGAGCTCATCAAGGCTATCGGCGACAAGCTGGGCCTGGATGTCGAGTACGTCAACAATGACTTCGACACACTCGTACCCGGTGTCGCTTCGGGCGCTAAGTACGACGTCTCCATCGCGGCTATCACCGACACGCCCGAGCGTGAGAAGGAAGTCACTTTCTCCGATTCCTACTACATGGACGATCAGGCTATCGTGACCAAGGTCGATAACACCGACATCACGGCCGACAACTACAGCGAGAAGCTCAACAACGCCGACGCTACCATCATCGTTCAGTCTGGCTCGACCGCCGAGTCCTTTGCCCAGGAGAACTTCCCCAAGGCCAAGATCGTCCCCTACAAGGACGCTACCGAGTGCTTCAGCGCCCTGCAGTCCGATAAGGGCGACGCCGTAGTCACCAACCGCTCCGTTGCCAGCCAGCTGACCGCCGAGCAGTTCAACACCTGCCAGACCATCAAGCAGATCAGCACCGGCGAGGAGTACGCCATCGCCATCAACCAGGGCAACACCAAGCTCAAGGACGACATCAACCAGGCTATCAAGGACCTGACCGACGACGGTACCGTCGACGCCCTCATGGCTAAGTACAAAATCAAGTAAAATAGCTACTTGATTGCGTGTAGGCCCTTTCCGTTTTGCGGAGAGGGCCTTTGCGCTTCTCTTGACGGAGAGTGCTTCCGTCTCGTTTTGCCGGCAACTTCTACGATAGGAGCCACCTTGTCTCGATTGAACGAAGGGGCTGCGGAGCAGCGTTTTCCACTGCCCGCCTTGCTCCAAAAGCTAGCCTGCGCCATGGCCGTGGCGCTCGCGCTGGTGTGCGTGGGGGCATATGCGCCCACGACCGCCCAGGCGCTTGAGACCGCAAAGATTACCGCCCGACCCAACACCGGTTCGGGCAGCGCTGTGGTCGGCGGCACCGAGACGCGCATTACCTGGGAGGTCCAGGCCGATGCCGACGAGGAACTGAGTGGTCTTTCGCTGACGTTTGCCGATGGCACGACCTTTGGTGCGGACGACACGCGTCTGACGATGCTCTCGGGCGATGACCTTATGGACCGTACGCCCATGAAGCCTACGTGCAAGGTCGACGGCCAGACGCTCAAGATCGATTTTGGCGAGACGGCGCCCGCTGGCGGCTATTTCCGTGTCGAGGTCTACGGCGTGACCTTCCCCGTCGAGGGCGGCGACGAGGCCTTTAGCGGTACCTATACGCTCGCCGATGGTTCGACCAAGAAGATCTCCAAGATTCCATCGGTGGAGATCAAGGGCGTGACGGCATTCGATAACTTCCTGGCCGACCTTAAGGAGCAGCCGTGGGTCGAGGCATGGAATTCCAACATGTTCCTTCGCCTGTTCCTGAACCCGGTCATTTTGGTCCAGAGCCTGCCGATCGTCTTTAAGGGCTTCCTTATGTCGCTCTCGATCGTGCTCGTGGCGTTTCCGCTGGCCATTCCCTTTGGCTTTGCGCTGTCGCTCATGCGCATCTCCAAGTCGCGCATCCTGCGTTGCCTTGCCGGCATCTATGTGAATATCATCCGCGGTACGCCGGCGTTCCTGCAGATCTACATCGCGTTCTTTGGCCTGCCACTGGCCGGCGTCAAGGTTGACGACTATGTGCTGGGCGTTATCGTCATGGCCATGAACTCGTCTGCGTACCTGTGCGAGATTTTCCGTGCCGGTATTCAGTCGATCCCCAAGGGCCAGAACGAGGCTGCTCGCTCGCTGGGCATGAATGCCTTCCAGACACTGCTCTACGTTATGATTCCCCAGACGTTCCGCAATGTTTTGCCTACGTTGACCAGTGAGTTCATCCTGCTTTACAAGGATACGTCGCTGCTCGCGGCCGTGGGCGTGGTCGAGATCGTCATGAACGCCCGCACCATCGTGGCCACGACGGGCTCCATCACGCCGTACGTGGTTGCCGCGCTGTTCTACCTGGTCATCACTCTGCCGCTTGCGCGCTTGGTGAGCGGTCTTGAGGCGAGGCTGCTGGGTACGGCCGAAACCAAAAAGAAGCGTCCCACCAAGAGCGCCGGACAGGTCGTCGCGACGCCCGCCGATCACATCGCCGGTCTGTAAGGAGGTCCTATCATGAGCGAAACCAATAACTCGAACGAGGTCGTCGTCAGCATCAAGAACCTCCAGAAGGCCTTTGGCGACAACGTGGTCCTGCGCGATATCGATCTGGATGTGCGCAAGGGCGAGGTCGTCGTAGTCCTGGGTCCTTCGGGCTCGGGCAAGTCGACGATGCTTCGCTGCATCAATCGTCTGGAGCATCCCACGAGCGGCTCGATTGTCGTTGAGGGCGTGGATGTGTGTGCCAAGGGCGTCGACCTTAACAAGGTTCGTACACATCTGGGAATGGTGTTCCAGCAGTTCAATTTGTTCCCGCACCTGTCAGTCAAAAAGAACGTCATGCTCGCGCAGCAAAAGGTGCTCAAGCGCAGCAAGGAAGAGGCCGAAAAGATTGCCGTCGAGGAGCTGACCAAGGTCGGTCTTGCCGAGCGTATCGACTTTATGCCGAGCCAGCTTTCGGGCGGTCAGCAGCAGCGCGTGGCCATCGCCCGTGCCCTGTCGATGAACCCTCACGTCATGCTCTTTGACGAGGCTACGTCGGCGCTCGACCCCGAGCTCGTCCGCGACGTTCTGGGTGTCATGCGCGACCTGGCACGCGACGGCATGACCATGATCGTCGTGACGCACGAGATGGGCTTTGCCCGCGACGTCGCCGACCGCGTTGTCTTTATGGACGGCGGCGTTATCGTGGAGGAGGGCACGCCGAGCGAGGTTTTCGACCATCCCAAGAGCGAACGCACCAAGGCGTTCTTGGGCAATATCTCGTAGCGGCGTGTCGAGGTTGTCGATATAACAAACGGGGACCGGATAGTATCCGGCCCCCGTTTTTGTTTGGGCATGAGCGACTGTTGTTATGCGGCACTCGGCTGTCAGTTGCCTTGCGGCTTTCTGACGGCTTCGTTAGGCCAGCTCCGCTCCCAGGGCCTTGCAGGCCGCTTCGCCCTCATCATCGGGGGCGTCGTAGCAGATGACAGAATCGACGACGTTAACACCCGCCTCGTCGGCGTCCGCCTTCCAGTTGTCCATCCATTCGCCCTCGGCCCACGAATAGGAGCCAAAGAGGGCGACCTTCTTGTCGCCGAGAGTCTCCTTGACCTCGTCCCACATCGGCTGGAACTCATCGTACTCGAGTTCCTCGGAGCCCATGGCGGGGCAGCCGAAGGCGAAGGCGTCGTAGTCGGCGGCCCTGTCGGCAGAGAAGTCGGCGCAGGGGATGACCTCAGTCTCGGCACCCGCGGACGTGGCGCCTTCGGCGACGAGGTTTGCCATGGCCTCGGTATTGCCCGTGCCGCTCCAATAGACGACAGCGATCTTGCTCATGTTTTGTCCTTTCGGTTGTGCGGCGCAGGCCGCGGCTTGTACGTTCTATCGGGTTGCCTGGGCAAGTTGCGCCAGGCTGCAGCCCTGCTGATAGACAAAGGTGAAGTATTGGGTGCAGGCACGGTAGGCATCAAACGTCGCAAGCGCCTGCTCGACATTTTCGTAGACCTTCCAGGCCCCAAAGACCTTGTAGTTCTCGCCGCGCTGGACGATAAACTCGTGCACGTCGTCGTAGGGATATCCAAGGAAGTAGCCTATTTCGTGCGGAAACTCGCAGGTGCAGTCTTTGCTGCAGCTAGCTTGCTGGGGTAGTGCGCATCGAGTCTGGCTACAGGCGCATTCCGCGACGTTGTTGCTCGCGAGCGTGATGCGTGATGCCAAATGCACAAGGCATGCCGAAAGGTCTCTCGTGTCGTAGCCTGCCGAGGCGAGCGCCGTTTGGGCGCGAGGGTCTGCGAAATAGGTGGTGAGGCTTTTGGCCCGGTACACGTACACGAGCGCTCCGCAGGGCCGCCAGACCAAAACACTCAGGTGGATGCCGAGCGGGTCAAGCTCGCGATTGCACTGGGCGATAACGTTGAGCAGGCGTGCTCGGCGTTCTGCGATGGTTTCGGTTGCGGTCGAGCCGTCCCCGTGGGCGTAGGTGCCTGGATAGGTAAAGAGCGATGCCGGCTTGATGCCCGCGAGTGTGGGGGAGCAGTTGCGCACGACTGCTGCCTGAAACGTTGGGATGTCTATGGTTCGAGTCACGGCGCTCCTTACGGATCTAAACTGTTAACCTAGGAAAACTTATACACGAAAGTAAGCCTTGGTCAACTAAAAAGTAAGAAAAGGGAAACTAATTGATCGAACGGACATGGTTTTGGGCTAAGATGGGGATACCCCATGGGGGTATCTAGATAGGGCTACTTGAAAGGGTGGGCGCATGAATGACTTGCTCAATCCTGCGAATCTCATCGTGCTGGCCGTCATTGCCGTCGGCATGTTTTTTGGACTGCGCCGCATTGCCGCTTCGACACATGGGAAGAGTTGTTGCAGCGATGGCGCGAGCGGCAAGAAAGCCAAGAGGGTTGTGGTGGCAGACACCGACGAGTCCCACTACCCCTATCGTGAGGAACTCCTTATCGGCGGCATGAGTTGCGACGGCTGCGCCCGGAATGTGACGAATGCCCTCAATGCGCTTAATGGCGTGTGGGCTACGGTGACGTATGCGGACCACACGGCACACGTGCACTCGAAGCGCCCGGTTGATCGCGACACACTCGAGACGGCGGTGAGGGGCGCGGGCTATTACGTTATGAAAATGTAGGCGTTGCCCTCTCCGGTGGGTACCGGCCTCCTGCCCACTGTGACTATCGGCATCCAAAAATTTGCGCAAAAAATAATCTTTCGATGCGGCAAAAGTGGAGTTTGGTGACGGTTTGCGCGGAATTCGCTACCAATCGAGCGTCCATTAACCCGTCCAAAAAATTACAGCTATATAATATACTTACACGGTTATTGCTGTGCTCAGATTGCAATTAACCGTGGACAGAAATGAAGAATGCTAAAACTGGGCTTTAGGACAGGGGAGGCTATAGCCTTATGAGACGATTGGAAACACTTGGCTTGGTGGCAGCGCTTGCCGCTATCTTGGTATCGCCGCTGCCGGCGCACGCCGAAGACGCTTCGGGTGCCGTTACCTACAATGCGGGAAATGGGTATTCCTTTGAGAAGCTCTCGCATCCTACGGTAGGAACGTCGCAGCCGGATGGCATCGTCGACTACCAGGGTGACGGTGCCGTTGCCGTTCCGGGCGCCGATGGTAACACGGCCAACAATGAAGGCGATCGCGGCCAGAGCTACACTTGGGCAGCTGCGAGCTATGGTGACTGGCTTTATGTGGGCACCTGCTATGCGGCGATGGGCAACACGCTTACGCTCATGAACGGCACGCTGGGCGATTCCTTTGATGCCGAGACCATGCGCCTGACGCTGGAGGCCATGTTTAACGGCACCTTCTTCTATGGACAGCAGAAGGAGGACGGCACGGCCGACAAGGACAGCGGTGGCATCTTGGTCAAGATCAATACCAAGACCGGTGAGACCAAGCTGCTGCTCTCTGATTCGCTCAACGGCGTCGCTCCTTTGTTCCGCAATGCCGTGAGCTATAAGGGCAAGCTCTATTTCTGCGGCAGCGTCAGAACCAATGGCGGCAAAAGCGGCCTGCCTGCTGTATATGAGATCGATCCTAAGACGGATGAGTGGAAAGTTGTCTATCAGGGGCTTTCGAGCATGCAGGATTACGGTGCTGCCTATAAGCAGGGCATTTCTACTGGTATCCGCGGCATGTGCGTTCATGATGGCCAGCTCGTCATCAGTAATGTGGGTAAAGACGCGGCCGGTAACTTTGTGTCGACAATCCTGACGTCGTCTGACCCCTCGAAGGGCCAGGACAGCTTCACCGAGATTGCCAACTCGGAGACGCTGTTTGGCTATCCGGCGATTCGCTATCAGGACAGCATCTACGGCGGCGCCATTTGGGATATGGTCTCGTACAATGGCCATCTCTATGCGACCATCTGCACCGGTACGCCCGAGAACGCTCCCGATGATAATTCCATGCAGTCGTTTGCCATGGTCCGTGGCGACAAGAACGCCGACGGCAGCTATACGTGGACTCCGATTGTCGGCGACCAGGAGGCGGACGGTGCAAGGTACTGCTTTGGCATCGATCCTGCCCGTACCCGTTCTGGCGCTGCCAACCTCATCGTCTACAACGACTACCTCTATATCGGTGAATACAACGACGAGGAGATTGCTCTCGAGCGTATCCTGTTCAACAAATCAAACACCGAAGAGAGCGGCAAGAGCAGCATGGGCGGCGTTGACTGCTCGTTTGTGAATGCCAATCTTGAGCAGTCGGTCAACATCTATCGCATGGACAAGGACGAGAACATGGAGCTCGTCGTTGGCGATCGCACCGACATGTTCCCCGAGGGCGGTATTTCCGGCCTGACTTCGGGCTTTGGCCGAAACGAGAACCAGTACATTTGGCGCATGCAGAAGTTCGACGGCAAACTGTATATCGGTACCTTTGATACCGCGAGCCTGCTTGAGCCGATCGGCCAGTTCTCTAATGGCGACATTATCGATATGACGCCCGAGGAGTGGTCCTCTCAGGTTCAGCGCCTTAGGGACCTGCTCAATCACCTGCTCGACAAGAAATCGCCTGACGACCCCATCGTTCCCGTGAACACGCTTGCGGACGATGATTCAAACGAGGCCGCCGAGGTCGATGACGAGAAGGCTGAGGCCGTCGAGGTCGACGACGAGAAGACCGAGGTTGCTAAGGGCTTTGGCGATCTGAGCGATGCGCTGGAGGATGCCACGGGCGATCTTTGCGATCAGGCCGTGACGATGTCCGCGGACGTTGAGGACGACGCCGCTTATGTCCAGAAGATCGATAGCGAGATTGCGTACTTCAAGTCCTTTGCCGATCAGTATCAGGACATGCTCGATAGCTATGAGAGCCTGAAGCAGCAGTACGAGGATGCCTATGGCACCGAGCTGCCGGGCGATATTCAGGATGCATTCGATAAGCTGCTGAGCGAGGAGAACCTCAAGAAGCTGCAGAGTGTCCTTACTTGCATGTACTACCTGCACGATGCCGAGCGTGGCTTTGATATGTATGTGACCGAGGACGGCGTGAACTTTACAACGCTGACGACCAACGGCTTTAACGATCCGTATAACCATGGTCTGCGCACCTTTGCGGTGACCAACCAGGGTCTGTGCCTTGGTACCGCCAACCCGTTCTATGGCTGCCAGGTCTGGATCCAGCGCAAGGAGAATTCGGAGAATCCGGTCGAACCCGGTACTCCGGATCCGACGGAGCCCACGGATCCCTCGCAGCCGGGTGGTGGCGATCAGCCTGGTGGCAGCCAGACGGGCGGTAACGACCAGTCGAGCAGCACCACGACCACTGTCACGACGACCGCTAAGAAGACTCCGAAGGACGGCTCGCTGCCTCACGCTGGTGACTCGACCCTCACGCTGGTCTTGGGATTGCTGGTTGCAGCTGCCGCAGTGCTTGGCATTGCTCTCGTCTTGCGCAAGCGTTCTCGTCGTTAGACTCGACCACGCAGCTCGATGCCTTGGATATCGTCGAAGTTGATGGCGATATCCCTGAGTTTGAGCAGCTTGAATGCGGGTAACACTTCGTCGAGAATGCCCGTGCGGTTACGATAGCCGTACGTATCGTAATAGGTGACGCGCACCAGGTCGCCTCGTTTGAGACCCTCGAGCTTTTTCGAAAGCTCGAGGGCTTTTTCTTCCGTGAGTTCGCATTTGGGCTCAACAGTGATCTCTTGTTTGCGCACGAGCTCGTAGTATCCCGTGAGGGCGGCAAAGGGCATAAACTGTGCGGCGCGGTTGGCGCGCACAGCACCGTTGGCGGTGAGCTTGGGGTCGGCGGAGCGACGTCTTCCCTCGGGGTCCGCTAGGCGTTCAAAAGGCGTCGGTGGCCGCATCGGCTGTTGTTGGGACTTAGGCACGATGTCCTCCTACCTGATCGTTGCGTTCGCGTGCGGTGGCGCCGGCGGTAAAGCTTAATCCCTTGACCAGGGCGTTTTTGCCGTACTTGCCTTTCACGGCCAGGACGGCGCGCGCCAGGTCGCGCTCGCGCTCATCGGCCTTAACATCGCTGAACAGGTCGATAGTGGCAAATTCCTCGGGCATGAGGTTGCCAAATCCCAGGTTGATGCGTTTGACCGGTCGTTTGGGATCGACGGTCTGCGCCCAGAGCTCATCGAAATAGCCCATGATCTTCTTAAACGAATTGGTTCGCTCGGGCAGCTTTCGCGAAGCGTTGGAGTGCGCGAAGAGCGCGGCATAGCCACCGCGCGGTTTGCCGCCATGCTCTCCCACAAAGATGCCATCGATTGCCTGCGCCTCACGCACCAAGCGCCGTCGTTCGTCATCGCGTTGGACGGGCTTGGGCGCACGGGGTGCGAGCTCGGGTCCAGCAGTTACGGCGGGTTCGATGCTCGACGTGCTCGAGCGTAGGTGTCCGCATCCGTCCACATATTGCGCTGTGCCGCTGGCGTCGAGGCGGCGTATGTCGGCTCGTTCGCTCGCATAACCCACAAAGAGCGAGATGCTGTCGCACACCACGTGCTTGTCGATTAAATCCAGCACGGCGTTGTCGACCATCTCGCGCAAGACGGTGTAGGCCTGCTCGTAGGCATAGCCCTTCGAGAGCACCTGCCCTGTGGTGGTCGAGGTCGCTTGTGGGCGATAAGTTTGGATATCGGCGATAGTTGTCGGCTCGCGCCCGAAGGCGTGGTCGATGAGATACTCGGCATTGACGCCGAGCTCGTCGTAAAGCAGGTTTTCGTCGAGCGCGGCGACGCCCATCAGGTCGTAGACACCGTATTTTTCGAGACGGGCCGCCACGCCGGGGCCGATGCCCCAGATGTCGGTGATGGGGCGATGGGGCCAGATCTCCTTGCGAAAGGTCTCGTCGTCGAGTTTGCCGATACGACTGGGCACGTGCTTGGCGGTGATATCGAGTGCAACCTTGGCCTGGAATAGGTTGGGGCCGATGCCGACCGTCGCCGTGATGCCGGTACGCGCCAAGACCTCGTCACGCAACATGCAGGCGAAGCCTTCCGCATCGGTGTGATAGAGGTCCAGATAGGGTGTCACGTCGATAAAGCATTCATCGATGGAATAGACGTGAATGTCTTGCGGACTCACGTATTCCAGATAGATGCCGTAGATTTGCGCCGACACCTCCATGTAGTGCTGCATACGCGGCATTGCTTTGATGTAGTCGATGCCGTCGGGAATCTCGAACAGACGACAGCGGTTGTGAATGCCTAAGTCCTTCATGGCCTGCGTGATAGCGAGACAGATGGTCGTGCGTCCGCGCGATTCGTCAGCAACGACCAGGTTGGTGGTGAGCGGGTTGAGCCCGCGGTCGACGCACTCGACGCTGGCGTAGAACGTTTTAAGGTCGATGCAGATATAGGTGTGACGCTCGTGCCCCACGCGTCCTCCCATCAAACACATGTTCTTATCGAATACCTGTTCGATAATACCGGCTTGCGCGGACATCGTCAAAACCTGTCCCTTTTTGGCAGGTATGGTCTTTCGGTTACATCAGGTATTTAACGCAGCCCTAAAGAGTGCGAAACAGCCCGGAAAACCTCGCTTCGTAGCATGAGCCTAACGATTGATACCGCCTATACGCACGGAAGGGTTGTGGGAAAGATGGTCAATTATGGGTTTGGTATGCCAACGCGCCTTGTTGCGGATGGGGACGTGGCTCGCTGGTGTGGACGATTGGTCGCTCACTACGGCGGCACTAAGGCGCTGGTAGTGCTGGGCGGTGACAAGCATACGCGTGATGAGCTCGTCTCGGCGGCACTCGGCTCGCTCGATCGCGCCCTGCTCGAACGCGTGCTCTTTCGTTGCGGTTTGGTCGGGGGCGACGGGGGAGACGATTTGGTTGATGAGGCCGTGGCCCTAGCGACCGACGAAGGCGTGGACTTTGTCCTGGCGATCGGCGATGCCGATACTGCCGGCTTTGCGCGCGAACTCACGCGTCGCATGGCGGTACTCGATGCCGGCGAAGACGGTTTTGTCCCTTATGGATGTATTGTCTCGGAGGGCAAAGTGCCTGCCGTCGTGGGGGCCGGCGAGGTTCCCGTTTTTGCCATCATCGCCCCCGAACTGCTTGAGGGCATTGGGTCTCCTCTGCGCGAGTTGCTCGGCAGCGTGTGCGCCGCGGTCTAGCACCTGACAGGAAGGGACAGGTTAATTTTGGTAGGTAAAGCGTTTGACCTGCCAAAATAAACCTGTCCCCATTTGGTCAGTTGCCGTTTGGGGGCGGATTGGCAACGCTCGCTGATTACGGTCTTGACCTGCGCTAGAATAGGGGCATCTGATTATCCGGGCGCATGGAGGTATGCGCCCGTATGTTGAGGAGGACTTTATGGCAACTGTTGCCGCACCTATCGACGCTACGTCGACCGCCGCTTGGAAGGCGCTCGAGGCCCATCAGGAGAAGCTCGAGGCCGAGGGTATCGACCTTAAGGCATGGTTCGCTGCCGATGCAGAGCGCGTGAACAAGCTGAGCTTTGATGCCGGTGACCTGCACTTCGACCTGTCCAAGAACCTTGTGACCGATGAGACCGTCAAGCTGCTGTGTGATCTTGCCCGCGAGGTGAAGCTCGAGGAGCGCCGCGACGCCATGTTCTCCGGCG
>OLNF01001412.1_pt1 | contig 20502 bp, 17 predicted proteins | sample 1673061 | NCBI WGS metagenome assembly OLNF01 (sample SAMEA3136751, study PRJEB25190) | human gut metagenome
GAGGTTTATTTCGCGTGCAAACAGTGCGCTTGAATTGCGCTCTTTCTCGAAATTTTTGTCCGGCAGGGATGACGCAGCTGGGTTGGGCGCAATTATGAGGGGGAGCCTTAAGCAAGGCATTCGTCAACTTGAGAAATATAACAAAAAACTCGGCGGCGGATATAAGATGGTGCTCGAAGTGTATTGACGTCCTATGTCATCAATGTTGAGGTGAAAATGATGGAAAAGAAAGAGTTTCTAAGTATCTGCGATTCGACCTTGAAAGAGATGGGTTTCTCAAAAAAAGGAGGAGCATATTATCTTAATATCGGTTCCGATCTGGTTGGTGCTGTCTTTTTCCGCAAGTCCAATTTTGGATCAGTTTATTATGTCGAATGCGGAATTGCGATACAAGGATATAATGAAACATTCCCATTTCCCAAGTATTATGATGTTGACATATCAACTCGTTTCCAATTTCCTTTAAAAGTACATCTTCAATATGATCCATCTGCTACACATGGATATTCTGTTGATTTAGAGCGCAACACAGAAACCGAGATTAAAGAAGGCATAAAAGAAGGCGTTGAGAGATGGTTGTTACCTGCGTTGCATGGAGGTAAACAGTATATTCTTGACAACTGGGAAAAGTATAGCTTTCATCACTTAAGCGAGATGGTACGTACTGCACTTGAACAATGGAGCATATCTGGTGAATTACCTGCTAAGCAGAATCACTGATAAAAAGTAGATTGTCCATGTACGCCAAAGGCATGACCACGTCGGATATTGAGACCCATATTCGGGATTGATAGGCACATCGAACTGCCCATACACCCAATAGTCAAATAGGTTGACGATCATCCCCTTGTGCAAGAGACCCTTCATGTTAGATATAACAAGCCGGCTTCTCCGTTTCGTATACGAAGTTTTCAAACGCGGCGCTTCCGCCAGCGCCCTCTCTCGCAAAGCCGAACAGCGCGATGCGGTAGCCAGTAAAGTGTGTAAGCAGGTATGTCATCTGATGGCGGTATCCCTGACCCAGCTCGCGCCATGCGCCGTTCTGCTGCAGATAGAACGTCGCTTTATCCTTCATACACTCAAAATCGAACCATACGCCCAGGCGCACGCGATCGCCCGGCACAGGGATGCGCTCCACCTCGACTCCATCAGCGGGGCCGTTTTCGTTTCGGGCGCGCAGCGTGACAAAGAGCTCGCCTGCCTCACGCGCAAGGCCCGCAAAGGCCCAGCGGTCCTGCAGGGCACAAAGACCGGCAATGTCGCCGTCGCGCAACTGCGAGCCATCCAGCGTAACGGCCGCAAAGCAGCCGGGATATAGCGTGCGCTGCGTGAGCGTGTTCGCGGCCTGCGTCAGGCTTTCGCAGGTCTTGCCAAAGCGGATGGTGTAGCGGCCGCTGCCGTAGCTAAGCAGGCTGCGGTCGGGGATGTGGTTCCACTCCCAGAAAGGCTTCATTTCGCCGCGGAAATCGTCGCTGCCGTAAAGCGGTGCGCACACCCATCCGGGCCTCTCGCAGCGGTTTGTGACCATGGCCGGGACCTTGCCGTTTTCACCAATCACAGGCATGCCATCTTCCCACGTCATCGGGATGAGCACGGGCATGCGCCCAGCCGCGCCGCGGTCCTGAAACAGGTAGCAGAACCAGCGCCCGTCTGGCGTATCCACGACGCCACCCTGTGCCACGCCCTGATCGAGGAAGCCCAAATCGTCCTCGAACACCACGCCGCGGTGAATTCTCCCACGAGCGTGGTGCTGGTGTAGCAGGATTCCACGCGCTTCCAGCGGTCCTTGCGGGAATGGATGACGAACAGGTAGTAGCGTCCGTTGATCTTGTAAAAATGCGAACCTTCAAAGCCTAAATAGTCGGACGTGCCGCTGTCGGCGATGATGCGGTCAAGGCCTCCGGGACGCGGACTGGTCAAGTCGTCATTGAGCTCCGTGATGCGGATTTGTGTGCTGCCGTACACAATATACGCACGCCCGTCATCATCAAAAAACAGCGAGCTGTCGTGGTAGAAGCCCTCGATCTCGTTCCGTTTCCATGGGCCTTTCATATCGCTGGCGGAATACAGATACGTCTTGTGCGTATCATAGGCCACAAAGCTGATGTAGAATGTATCGCCGCGCCTGCGCAGGCTTGCGGCCCACATGCCCTTGCCGTAGGCATTCGCGTTGCCTTCAAGCCGCTGGGCAGGCGTGTTCTCCAGCATATCGTACACATGGGTGTAAAATTCCCAGTGGATCAGGTCGTGCGAGCGCAGGATGACGCATCCGGGCATGAAGTACATCGTGGTGCTCACCATGTAATAGGCGTCGCCCACGCGCAGGATGTCCGGGTCGGGAAAATCCATAGGAATGATGGGGTTGGTGCCGCTTGCGAACGGTCTGTACGGCATGGCGAGCTCCTCCTTATCAGGTGTCTCAAAGCTCGGCGAGCTTGCCATCGCGGATATACACGGGAATGACGTCAATCGGCGCGTCCGCCTGCATCCACCGTCCGCCTTCGTAAATTTGATGATCCCACAGGCCGCGCCAGCGTCCCCTGGGCAGGTATACGCGGCGGCTGACGGCTCCGCGTTCGAGCACGGGGCACACCAGCACGTCGTCGCCCAGGAAGAACTCGTCGTCGATCTCCCACGCGGTTTCGTCATCCGGCTGGTTGTAGAACAGCGTGCGCATCACGGGCTGGCCGTCCTCGTGGGCCTGACGCATGGCGTTGCGTAGGTAATCGCGCATGCGCTCGCGCAGGCCAATCATGCGGGTCATAATGGCACATGCCTCCTCGCCGTAGCTCCAAATCTCGTTCTCCGCGCCGGTGGGCAGCGCGCCGCCGCCGTGATCGGACAGGGGCGCTTTGTGCGGCTCGCGGTCGCCGTGCAGGCGCATCACGGGGCAGAACGTGCCCAGCTGGAACCAGCGGATGAGCAGTTCGGCAAAGCCGGGGTCGCGCGTGTCGCCGAAGTGGAAGCCGCCGATGTCCATCGTCCACCATGGGATGCCGGCCAGGCCCATATTGAGGCCTGCGACAAGCTGGGTGCGCATGCAGTCGAATGTAGATTCAATATCGCCGCTCCACACGAGCGCGCCGCAGCGCTGGCTGCCCGCCCACGCGCAGCGGATGAGGCTGACGGTCTTATCCTGGCCCGCGTCACTAAAGCCGTCCCACGCCATGCGAGCATAGCAGAGAGGATAGAGGTTGCCCTTTTCCAGATCCGAACCGATGCTGTAACGAATGTTGCTATACGGATAACCGGTGTATTCCGGCTCGGCCTCGTCCAGCCAGAACAGATCCACCCCCTGACTGCGGTAATTTTGGCAGAGCTTATCCCACAGATAGCGCCGGGCATCGGGGTTGGTCACGTCAAGATAGCAGGCGTTGCCCAAATGGCGCAGGCGGCTGCCGCGGTCCGAACGCACGAGGTAGCCTTTTTCCAGCAGCTCGCGGTAATTCTCGCTGTCCTCCTGCACGGTGGGCCACACCGACACCATCAGCTTCATACCCATGGCGTGCAGCTCGTCGCACATGGCCTTCACGTCCGGCCAATACTCGGCGTCAAAGCGCCAGTCGCCCTGATGCGGCCAGTGGAAGAAGTCCGCGACCATCACGCCCACTGGCACACCGCGGCGGTGATACTCGCGCGCCACGTTCAGCAGCTCTTCCTGCGTCTGATAGCGAAGCTTGCTCTGCCAGAAGCCGAGGGCGAAATCCGGCATCATGGGCACGTGACCCGTGGCGGCGGAATAGAGCTTCTCAAGGCGCGCGGGCGTATCGCCGCAGCAGATCCAGTAATCCATCTGGATGGTGGACTCGGCCTCCCATTCAGTTACGTTACTGGCGAATGTGACGCGGCCTATGGCCGGATTATTCCAGAGCATGCCGTAGCCGAGGTTTGACACCACGAACGGCACGCTGGCCTGAGAATTGCGGTGTGCCAGCTCCAATGTGCAGCCCTTCAAATTGAGCTGCTTTTGCTGATATTGGCCCATGCCGTAGAGCTTTTCGCCGTCGTTGGCCTCAAAGCGCATGGTGAAGCGGCTGCAGCCCGTGCCGGTGTGCGGCGCGTACATGCGCGGGCGGATTTCCAGCGCGGAGCACAGGGGCCGGTCGGTTGGCGCGTAGCGGTTGCGCTCATATTCGCGCAGGATGGGCTTCCCGTCGCGCAGGAAGGTCATCACGCCAAAGCGATCGATGTCGCAGCGGATATGACCGTTTATGATGCTCGCGCCCTTCTCGTCAATGCTGATCTGTACGGGCACAGACGCAGCAGGCAGCAGGGCGTGATCCTCGCCGTCTGTAAAAGAGGCGGCGCAGGTGGCGCGCACGCGCAGCGCGTCCAGACCCCACGGCTCAATCATCACCTGCTCGTTGTCAAAGCGGTAGAGGATGCGGCTTTCCATCTTCGTGAGCATATTATCAATCCTTTCGTGGATGTTTGTCGGTTTGTCAGCCCTTGACCGCGCCCAGTAGTACGCCAGTCACGAAATAGCGCTGCAGGAAGGGATACACGCACATCATGGGTACCATGGCGATGAATACCTTGGCCGCGTTGAGCGATTTGTTGCTCATCTGACTGTACAGCTTGAGCTGGTCCGGACTCATGTGGTTGATCTGGGTGGTGACGACCATCTGCTGGATATACGCCTGCAAGGGATAGCTGCTGTCACTGCTGGAGAGCACCATGCCCTGGAAGAACTCGTTCCAGTAGCCGACGCCTATGAACAGAATGATGGTGGCTAATACGGGCACCGAGCACGGCACCACGATGCTGAAAAGAATCCGCCACGGCCCTGCGCCGTCGACAACCGCGGCCTCTTCCAGCGAATCCGGCAGTGAGCGGAAGAAGTTGATGATCAGGATCAGATTGAACACGGGCAGGCCGCCGCACAGGATCAGGCCGATCATACTGTCTATCATACCATAATTCACCATGGTAATGTACCATGGAATAGTGCCGCCGCTAAAAACCATGCAGAAAATGGCCGACCACTTGAATACGTTCACGCCGGAAAACTCCCTGCGCGTCTTGCTAAGCGGATAGGCAAAGAGCACCAGCACCAGTGTGGTGAAGGCTGTGCCCAGCACCGTGCGCTGAACCGATATGAAGAAGGAATGGAAGAATTTGCTCTCCTTCATGATCTCGCGGTAGGAGATGGTGGTGAAGTTGATGGGCCAGAGCGTCACCATGCCGGAGTTGGCCGCCGTCTTATCCGATAAGGATAAGCACAGCGTGTACCACAGCGGATACAGGCAGGAAAGCGCCAGGATGGACAGCAAGGCGTAGTTGACCGTGCGCAGCAGCTTTGTGGTAAAGGTTTTGCTTTCAACCATGACGAACCCTCCTTAGAATACGCGGTAGTCAGCCAGCTTGTAAGCCAGCGCGTGGGAGGTGACGATCAGCACGAAGCTGACCACCGATTTAAGCAACGTTGCCGTCCTCGCCCACATGCCAGTAGCCAGGATAAGCGTCGTAGGCCGCGAACACGGGCTCAAAGCCTGGGCCCGCCGCACCGCCGGCGAGGAAGTTGTTGTAGGCGCCGCTGCCCGCCGCGATCGGAATGGTGCCCTCGCCGCCGGTCTGCTTTTCAAGGAACACCTGCGCGATGTGCTCGATGTCGTCAAGCGTCTTGGGCTCCTCCAGACCGTACATGTCCAGCCAGTCCTTGCGGATGTTGAGCACGGAACGACCGGAGGTGGCCACGTCTACGCCCACGGTGCAGACCTGCTTGCCGTTTACCTTGGAATACTCAAAGGCCATGCCGCCGCCCGCACTCATGATCTCCTTGACCTGCGGGGAAGCGTACTGATCGAAAATCTCGGTCAAGTCGTAGAGCATGTCCGCGTTGGCTGCGGCCAGCATGGCCTTGCGGTCGCACTGCAGGCCGTCGGGCAAGGTGTTGCTGGCGATGCACAGGTTCACCTTCTGGTTGTAGTCGTCGCCCACGGCGGCGGACCAATCCACAACCACCTTAATGTTGAAGTTCTCAAGCAGATAGCGGGTGAAGACGTTGTCCTCGTTGGTATCGCCGTCCGGGAACGCTTGGGTGGGGTAGGCCATCTGGCCAATGTGTACCTCGACCACGTGGTCGAATTTCATGAAGGGATCCGGGGTTTCTTCCGCGAAAGCGGCTGTGCTGGGCAGCAGCATGAGCGCGGCCATCAGCAGGGTAACCAGTTTACGCATTTTTGTCATGTGTTGTTCCTTCCTTTCTGTTTTGCCGGGGGAGGAGTTCACCCCCCTTGCTGAGATCTATTGTACCGTTAATGTTTGTGCATATCAACCGAATTACGTTGCGTATATTCAGCACAACACTCAGAGAGGCAGAAGACAAAAACGGCGTTTGGGGCTGTTATTGCGCACCGCCGTCACTCGCTTGGGAATTTTGTTTCAAGAATTGAGAACAGCTTTCGCCCGTCACGCTGCGAAAGTTCTGTTGGAAGTATTTCACGTCGTCATAACCAACAGCCGAAGCTGTGTCGGCCACGGAGCAGCCCGACGCCAGCAGTTTCTTGGCGTGGTCCATGCGCACGCCGCGCAGGAAGCTGCTAAACGTATCGCCTGCCATGGCACTGAAATTTTGCGAGAAATAGCTGCGGCTCATGCCCACCAGCTGGGCGACCTGCTGCTCCTTGAGGCGGCTGCCCATGTTCTGCTGTATATACAGCGCGGCAAAGAGGATGCAGTGGGGCATCAGGCGGAAATCCGGGCTTTGCAGCACGCGCGCGCACAACCCGTCGCGCAGGGCAGTCAGGAAGTGCCGCGCCTCCTGCGCGCCGCCGGTAAAGGGCGCATCGGGCGCGTAACCGAAGGCGCTGCGCAGGTCATTCTCAATGAGCACGATCAAGCGGCCGGTCTGCGGCGCATCCAGTCCGGCTGATTCGAGCTGCTCCATCATGCGGGTGAAGGTATAGTGGTTATACACCCAATACAGCTTGCGCCAGCGTGTGCACAGTTCTTCGTAGGCGCTGGCGGAGATGCCGCTGCGCGTGGGCTCCACCGGCAGGTGCCGCAGCTTGCGTCCCAGCATGTCGCTGATGGACATAAAGGACTGGGTGCAGTCTTCTTCGATGCGCAGTTTGGAGATGTAATCCAGCGCGCCGAGGCGCGGGCACTCTTGACGTACTCAAAATCCTCGTGAAAGTATAGTGGCATTCTATTGAGCTTTGTAACCAGATGGGGTCTTGCCTATGTATTTCTTGAAGACTCTGGAAAAATGGCTTTGGGAGGAAAAACCCAAATAGTCACTGACGGCGATCAAGCTCTTATCCGTGTAAGCGAGCAGGCGGGCAGCCTCCTCGCTTTTTTTCGTGAGGATAAAGTCGGTGAGCGTCATGCCGGTTTCCTTTTTGAATTTTCTTGAGAGATATGGCCGGGAATAATGAAGCTCCTGAGCTAACTTTTCAGTATCGATGGGTTCACTCAAATGCCGTTGTACCCAGGCAGACACGGCAATGGCCAACGGCGTCGGCTGAATCCCTTCCCGCAGGCGCGCTACCTGCTCGGTATAGGTAAGGAGCATGTTGATCTGCAGCCGCTGAATGTTTTGCACGTCCTGGAGCGCTTCGCAGCTGCAGATCAGCAGATCGCTGGTGGACAAGGCTTCTTCCACGTTCATGCCGCCGCGGATGGCGGAGCGGGCCGCCAGGGTGCTGGTGACGATAAAGGTGTTCTTGTATTGCCTCAAATGCTCCTGGGCCATGGCGCCTGCGTGAACGGCGGGCGCGGAAGCGATCCAGGCTTTCAGGGCGTCTGTATCGCCTTTGCGGATCATGTTCATTAAGGTTTGTTCAATTGCCAGCGTGTTGTGGATTTCTTCAGGGATGGCCTGTCCATCATTGGCTTCTGCTGGGTTGAGCGTGATTTGCGTTTCAGCAGATCCGCGGAGCACAATATCCTCCAGCGACAGTTTTTCTCCGTTCATCACATAATTCATGGTACACAGGATCTGCTGCAGGCTTTCCAAGGGCATGTAAATCAGGGAGCGCATGGTTTGAATGAACGCATGCATTTCTTCTGATGGTACGTTGCTCAAAAAAGCCAGCTCCCGAAGCTGCTGCTCCGTGGCGGGAAGCTGGCGGGTCGGGCCCAGGATCAGCCGGGTTTCACCGCTGCGCACGACGCCGTAATAATAATAGCGGGGTGTGATATAGGTGCCGATATGATCGGATAAAGCAAATAAATCCTTCAGCGACGCTTGAATGGGGTCATACTTCAAGCCGGAATGATCGACCTTGAATACCAGTTCGTTTCCTTCGTAAAGCCGCACGGGAAAGCCGCACAGGCTGCCGATGGTGATGCAAAGATAGGAAAGATCCAGCTTTTTCATTTTACGCCCGCCCTTCTGTGTGAAGACGATACAATTATATATCAAATATCACAATTCTGCAAGACTTTTGGCAAGCGCTTATTATACAATTAGATCGTCGCAAAAGTTCGTTCTCTTCATGCCGCACAAGGAGGCATCCCATGGACATTGAAAGCATTCTGAAACAAATGACGCTTGAAGAAAAGGCGGCGCTGGTATCCGGCACCGACTTCATGTACACCAACCCCATCCCAAGGCTGGGCATTCCGTCTCTTTGCATGTCGGATGGCCCCCACGGCCTGCGGAAGCAGAAAGCGGGCGGCGATAACGGCATCACTGCCAGCGAACCGGCCACCGCTTTTCCCACAGCAGTGACCACCGCCTCCGGCTGGAATCCGGATAACCTGAAAAGAATGGGGGCTGCCATTGGCCGGGAATGCCGCCATTATGGCGTGCACACCCTGCTGGGCCCTGGCGTGAATATCAAGCGGAATCCCCTGTGCGGACGGAATTTTGAATACTTTTCCGAAGACCCTTATTTGGCGGGCGTCATGGGCGCTGCCGAGGTGGAGGGAGTGCAGAGCCAGGGCGTGGGTGTTTCCGTGAAGCATTTTGCCATGAACAACAGTGAAAACTACCGCTTCATGGGCAATTCGGTGGCGTCGGAAAACACCGTCCGCAATCTGTATTTGAAGCCCTTTGAATACATCGTGAAGCATGCCCATCCCGCCACGCTGATGTGTGCTTACAACCAGATCAACGGCGTGTACTGCTCCGAAAACAAGTGGCTGCTCACCGATGTGCTGCGCAAGGAATGGGGCTTTGACGGTGTGGTGATGACCGACTGGGGCGCGGTGCATGACCGGGCGGCCGGAATCAAAGCCGGGCTTGATTTGGAAATGCCCGGCGATACCGCCATCTGCCGCCGGTGGATTTTGGACGCGGCGCGGGACGGGTCTCTGCCCATGGCAGACCTGGATCAAGCCTGCCGGAACATCCTGAAATGGATCGACCAGTATGCAAAGCCCGCGGATGAAACGCCTGTGGATTGGCAGACGCATCACGACCTGGCCGGGGAGATCGCCGCCGACTGCGCCGTGCTGATGAAGAACGACGGCACGTTACCTTTGACGGGGAAAGAAAAGCTGCATATTGCCGGTGCACTGTATGAAACCATGCGCTACCAGGGATCCGGCAGTTCCATGATCAACCCAACCCAGGTAACGACAGTCAGGGACGCCTTTGAAAAACGGAATATCAAGAATCATTCTTTGGCAGACTGTGATACCGTCTTCGTTTTTACAGGCCTTACCGATGAATACGAGTCCGAAGGCTGCGACCGGGAAAACATGCGCCTGCCGGAAAAACAATTGAAGCTGATCGACGACATGATCGCCACCGGCAAGAAGGTGGTGGTGGTGCTGTTCGGCGGCAGCGCGGTGGAATTGCCCTTCAACGATCGGGTCAGCGCCATCCTGAATATGTTCCTGCCGGGGCAGAACGGCGGCGAAGCCACAGCTATTATTCGGCGAAAAGAACCCTTCCGGCAAGCTGGCGGAAACCTGGCCCATAAAATATGAGGATGTGCCCAGCTATGAAAACTTTGGAAAAACTTTGCAGGAAGTCTATGCCGAGGGCACGGAGGTGGGCTATCGGTATTATCAGAAGCACGGCATTCCCGTGCGCTATCCCTTCGGTCACGGGCTGAGCTATACCACTTTTGAGCACGGTGAATGGCAGAAGGACGGAAACACCTATACGCAAACGATTACCAACACCGGCAGCCGCTTCGGCGGAGAAGTGTCCCAGCTGTATCTTGACGGCGAATTAAAGGGGTTTGCAAAGGTATATCTGAATCCCGGGGAAAGCAAAACGGTTACGGTCACTGTGGAAGAAGAACCAAAAGCCGTTTATTCCGATTCCTATACGGTTCCTGCGCTTCCCAAATCCTATCCCACCACCATGGAATCCCGGTTCACGGATTTACAGCAGTCCTTCATGGGCCGCATCCTGTTTAACGCCGTGCTGTCCGTTGCCAAAGGGCAAATGAAAAAGGCGGAGAAAATGCCGGACGGACCGGAAAAGGAAAACGCCAGGAAGGGCGCGCTGTTCTTAAAGCGCATCCTGGAAAGCAACTCTCTGCGCTCCATGTCCATGTCCGCCGGGCAGAGCATGCCCTGGCACGTGGCCAACGGCATGATGGAAATGGCCAACGGCCATCTGATCAAAGGGATCAAATGCTTCCTGTCACCCGTGAAAGTCCCCAGGCTGCCAAAGGATGAAAACACCTGAGAAAGAGAGAAAAATCGCCATGAAAACCATTACCCTGAACCGATTGCCGCAAAGCCGCATTACCCAGGAAAGCGTAAGCGCCAAGGAGCGCTGGTTCGGTTATTTGCTGGGCCCCACTGGCACGCTGCTGTTCAACGCGGTGCTGGCCGTGTATCTGAATGTGTTTTACACCGACGTACTCAAGCTCACCGGCGTATGGGGCGGCGTTTTCCTGATGGCGTTTCCCATCATCTCCAAGGTGATCGACGCCATTACCAACCTGATCATGGGCCAGATCATTGAGCGTACCCGTTCTAAAGAAGGCAAGGCTCGCCCCTGGCTGCTGCTGTCCGCTGTTTTGCTGCCTGTGACCGGCATCCTGCTGTTTGCCGTTCCCAAAGCCTCGGAAACCGTGCAGCTGATCTGGGTGATGGTATCCTATAACCTGTATTACGCTTTCGCGGCGACGATCTACAACATGAGCCATGGCCTGATGGTGGCTCTGTCCACCCGCAATACCAATGAACGCGGCAGCCTGTCCGTTTTCAACAACGTGGCCAGCGTGATGGTATCCGGCATCATTGTGGCGCTGATTTTCCCCATGGTGATCATGCCCATGATCGGCGTCAATCAGAATCTGTGGCTGCTGGTGATGGGCGTTTTGTCCGCACTGATGCTGCCGCTGACCCTGCTGGAATACTTCTTTACCAAGGAGCGCATCACGGAAGAAATCGGCACCACCGCAGAAGCGCAGCCCATTAAAAAGCAGCTGAGCGCACTGCTCCACGATCGGTTCTGGGTGCCGCTGTTCATCTATAACATCGTCTATTTTATGGGCACCTATTTCAAAAACGCCTCCCTGGTATATTACTGCAACTATGTATTGGGCAGCTACAACGACGGTACGACGCAGATGCTGGTTTCCGTGATCGGCGGAATCCCCATGGGCATCGGCATCTTTGCTGTGTGGCCCCTGGCCAAGCGCTTCGGCAAGCGGAACGTGACCATGGCGGGCTTTGTGCTCTATGCCCTGGGCGGCATTATTTGCCTGATCAATCCTCGGAATATGGTGATCGTGCTCATCGGCCAATTCATCAAAAATATCGGCGGCCTGCCCTGTGCCTATGTGTTCGCGGCCCTGTCGGCAGACGTATCCGACCATGTGGAATGGAAAACGGCTTCCGCGTGGATGGCATGGCTTCCTCTGTCAACAGTGTCATCCTGACCATCTGCACCGGCATCGCCGCCGGCGTACTCAATTTTTTCCTTGCCCAGGCGGGCTATATCGCGCCGGAATTTGTGGAGGCCACCGGCCAGACCATCGGCTTTGTCCAGAACATGGGCGTGCAGAACGTGATCACCTTCTTCTTCCTGGGCAATGAGGTCATCACCGCCGTGATCCTGATCGTGCTGCTCGTTTTCCTGAACGTGGAAAAGCACCTGGATGCGATCCACAACGATTTGAAGGCCCGCCATCACGCGGAATAAAAAGGGAGGATAAAACCATGGAAAAGCTGCTGTTAAAGGATCTGTCGTTTGTTACCGAAAGTGGAAAACAGGTGATCCTGCATGGTGTGAACGTGCTGTGCCGCGGCCGGGAGACAGGTCATATCTACCCCGAAATTGAAAAGGCTTTCCCTTACTTCCGCCGCATGGGCTTTAATCTGCTGCGCTACGGCATCTTCTGGGATGCTGTGGAGCCACAGCCTGGCAAAATCGATTACGAATACCTGAACAAGGTCAAAAGCATTGTGAAGCTGGCCGAAGAAAACGGCATGTATATCATTCTGGATATGCATCAGGATCTGTTTGCCCAAAAGTTCATTGATGGCGCGCCGGACTGGGCTTGTCTGGATGAGGGACTGCCTCATCCCCAGGACTGTGTGATTTGGTTTGAAGCTTATCTGAAGAGCGAAGCAATTATCAAAGCGGCAGATAATTTCTGGGCCAACAAAGAAGCGGAGGACGGCATTGGGCTGCTGGATCATTATGAACACATGTGGGAAGAAATCGCCCGGGTGTTCGCACCTTGCGATAACGTGATCGGGCTGGAGCCCATGAACGAGCCTTTCATGGGCAGCCTGGCCCGGGAAGCCTTTGGCCTGGGCACCGTGGAAATGCTGAAAAAGAACCCGCAATTTGATTTGGGCCGTCCCGACCTGATCCCCCCGGAGCAGGCAGCGGAGTTTATGGGCATCGTGGCGTCGCGCCTCATGGATTTTGACAAAACCACCCTGATGGACTTTTACCGCCGGATGCAGCGGGCCATTCAGAAGCACAGCAAGCTGAACATCGTCACCGGCGGCAATATCTATTGCAGCACCGATGTGCCCACCGGCATGGAGCGGCTGGAAGGCATCGGTCAGATCTACGCCCCGCACGGCTACGATTCCGTGGTGGATTCCGACCGTTACGAGGCATACAGCAAGGATAACGTCAGCCGGGTGTTCATGGGCAAGCGCCAGGGGCAGGACCGGCTGCGGCTGCCCACCATCATCGGCGAATGGGGCGCTTTCCCGTCCCGGGACTTCACCAACGATCTGATCCGCTTCATGAACGGTATCCTGGAGGAAAACCTTTGGGGCTCCGCTTACTGCGAATATCATCCCGGCCAGGAGAACGACACCCATTTCTCAGCCCTTTGCCGGGCCTATCCCATGGAAACCGCGGGAAAACTGCAAAGCTACCATTACGACGAAGCGGGCAAAGCATATCAAATGAAATACACAGCTGAAAAGGACGGAACGACCTCCATCTTCCTGCCTTTTGAGCCCGCAGAGATCACCTGCGACTTGCCCATCAAAACGGAAAAGAGAGAATATAGTCCTGAAAGCTGGTTGCTGAAGGTAACCGCCCAGGCAGACGGCGAAGTCAATTTGATCATCAAAGGATAAAAACATGAAAGCGATTCGATTGAGGACAGAATATCTGGTCAATCCCCTGGGGATGGATCTGCAGCAGCCGCGCCTGTTCTGGAATTGCCAGGATGGAATCAAGCAGACGGCCTATCAGGTCATAAGCGAGCAATGGGACAGCGGCAAGGTGGAAAGCAGCGCCATGCACGCGGATTATCCGCTGCCTCTTGCTGACCGGGAGCGGGTCACCTGGAAGGTCCGGCTGTGGGATGAAAATAATGTGCCCGGCGCATGGAGCGAAGCAGCCTTCTTTGAAATGGGCATCACCAAGTGGGAAGCTTCCTGGATCACCGGCAATTACAGCGTGAATAAAAAGCAGCGCTATCCCGTAGACTGCTTCCGGAAGGCTTTCTCTGCGGAGAAGGCCCGGAAAGCCCGGCTATATATCACGGCCTGCGGGCTGTATGAGGCCGTGCTGAACGGCCAGCGAATGGGCGATTTCATCCTGGCCCCGGGCATTACCGATTACAACAAGCGCATTCAGTATCAAACTTATGATGTAACCGACCTGCTGAAAGCAGGCGACAATGTGCTGACCGTGCAGCTGGCGGATGGCTGGTATCGGGGCAGCACAGGCGCCTGGGGTCTGAAAAACCAATACGGCACGGAAACCGCCCTGCTGTGCCAGCTGGAAATCACGGGAGAGGATGGAACCATAGAGACTGTTTGCTCGGACGAAACCTGGGATTGGAGCAATGACGGCCCCATCCGCTTTGCGGACAATAAAGACGGCGAGATCGTGGACGCCAACCGGCAGCCCGGCTATGGCGCGAAAGCCAAGTGTACCTCACGCACCGTCATTCCTTCCGCTTCCAATAATGTGCCCGTCCGCGAGCACGAGCGGTTTACACCCAAGCTGATCCATACGCCCGGCGAAAAAAACGTGCTGGATTTCGGGCAGAATATCGCCGGTTATGTTTCCTTCCGGGTGCAGGCAAAGCAGGGGCAAAAGATCACCCTGACCCATGGGGAAATGCTGGACAGGCAGGGCGAATTGACCCTGCGGAACATCCAATGCAGCAGCAAAAAGATCACCACGCCCTTGCAGAAGATCGAATATACCTGCAAGGAAGGACTCAATGAATACAAGCCCCGTTTCTGCATTTTCGGCTTTCAGTATGTGCAGGTGGACGGCGATATCGAAGCCAAACCCGAGGACTTTGAGACCATTGCTGTATATTCGGACATGGAAGATACCCTGACCTTTGACAGCTCCAATGCCCTTTTGAACCGCTTTGTCTCCTGCACTCGCTGGAGCACGAAAAACAACTCTGCCGATTTACCGACCGACTGTCCCACCCGGGAGCGCCACGGCTGGACAGGGGACGCGCAAATCTTCTTTGGTACTGCGGCCTATCTGTTCGATTACGCTTCCTTCTCCAAGAAGTTCCTGAACGACATGTATGATTGGCAGCGGAAGAACGGCTGTCTGCCTCAGATTGCTCCTGCGGGCGGGGTGGATTTCTACATGAACACCATGAACGGCTCCGTAGGCTGGGCGGACGCGGGCGTGATCATCCCGTACCGCTTCTGGAAGCAGTATGGGGACGAGCGTATTTTGACCCAGTATTATTCCGGCATGAAGAAGTATGCACGGTTCATGATGAAGCGCTGCGGCAAACTGGGCTTGCTGGCCAAGCCCCTGGGGCTCCATGGCGAGAACAGGAAGTATGCCGTCAACGCAGGCCAAAGCTATGGCGAGTGGGCCGAGCCTGCCGAGGTGCATCCCAACAAATGGACGGATATGGCGGCTCCCCATCCCGAGGTATCCACCGCTTATACCAGCTATGTGATGAGCTTGATGGCGGAGATCGCGGAGCATCTGGGGAAAGCGGAGGACGCGGACCTGTACCGCAGGTATGAATCTGGCTGCAAAAAGGCCTATCAGGAGCTGGTGGAAAAGCCGGATTTCTCCCTGGACACGGATCGTCAGGCTGTGCTGGTTCGCCCGCTCTATATGAACCTGCTGAATGAAAAGCAAACGGATTTTGCAAAGCGGCGCCTGCTGCAGGCCGTGAAAAACTATCGTTACCGGGTAGGCACCGGATTCCTGTCCACGCCGCTGATTCTGGATGTGCTGGACGATATAGATTTGGATGCAGCTTACAGAATGCTGGAAAACGAGGAAATGCCCGGCTGGCTGTTCATGCCCAAGGCGGGCGCTACCACCGTATGGGAGAGCTGGGAAGGCACCCAGGCCCAGGGCGGCATCGCTTCCCTGGATCACTATTCCAAAGGCGCTGTGCTGGAATGGGTGTTCCGGGTGATGTGCGGCGTGCAGATGGACGGAGAAAATCATTTCGTTCTTGCACCTCATCCGGGCGGACATTTTGAACATATTGGTGTGAAATACAACAGCATTTTCGGTCAGGTGGAAAGCACCTGGAAGCATATAGGGAATAAAACAGTTTATACCTTCTCCATCCCAGCCAATTGCACGGCTACTGTCATTCTGCCTGCCGAGCAGCCCCAAGAGTTCCAACCTGGTTCATACACCATCGAAGAATAAAAAATGAGGCTTGGTGCAGCCTCCAAGGAGCAAATTGCAGACGCCGAGAATGAGCTGAAATTGAAATTTTCGGAAGATTATAAAGAGTACCTGAGCACCTTTGGAGCAGCAACATTCTATGGAAAAGAGTTGACCGGCATTTGTCCCGCCATATGCTCTTTTTCTTCACTCCGACTGATTTGCTCATGAAAGACACTCTCCGCTTTGTTTGATGAGTCCATTATACGTATTTCCATTTTCAGTTTCTACACACTTTTGACTCAATTCCGGCCATAAACGCAGAAAAAACCGGTCACATTGCCATTCGATTGACATCTTAACAGCGCAATGCTACAATTTTCTCATCGAAAGGCCGCGGCATGAACAGCCGCCACATCGAGGCGCTCTCCGCCGGCGCTGGAATCGCGCTCTAATATTCCTCTCATCCGCGCGCGGTACAATGACGGGACATCACACAGGCTGAAGGAGAATCATCATGCGAATACTCTATGCAGAGGACGAGCGGGATCTAAACGACCTCGTGACGCGCCGCCTTGTCGCCGAGGGCTATGGCGTGGACAGCTGCCTTGACGGACAGCAGGCTTGGGATTATCTTCAGGCCGCCGATTACGACGCGGCGATACTGGACATCATGATGCCGCATCTGGACGGGCTGAGCGTGCTCAAAAAGCTGCGCGCCGCCGGCAAAACCACGCCCGTGCTGCTGCTCACCGCGCGCGACGCCATCGCCGACCGCGTGGCCGGGCTGGACAGCGGCGCGAACGACTATCTGGTGAAGCCCTTCGCGCTGGAGGAGCTGAGTGCCCGGCTGCGCGTGCTGACGCGCTCCCAGTTCGGCGCGGGCGACAGCAGACTCGTCGCGGGCGATCTGACGCTGGACACCGGCACGCGGCGCGTGAAGCGCGGGGGCGCTGAAATTGCGCTTTCCGCCCGGGAATATGCGCTACTGGAATACCTCATGCACAACAAGGGCATCGTGCTTTCCCGCGAAAAGATCGAAAATCACGTCTGGAATTTCGATTACGAGGGCGGCACGAACGTCGTGGACGTGTACATCCGCTATCTGCGCAAAAAGATCGACGACGGCCATGAGCGCAAGCTGATCCACACTGTGCGCGGCATGGGCTATGTGCTGCGGGAGGAGACGCCATGAAGAGAAGCTCGCTCCAATGGAAACTCACGCTGTGGTTTTCCGCCGCGCTCGTGCTCATGGCCGTGCTGACATTCATCGTGGTGTTCTTCGTGAGCCATTCCGTCCTGCAAAAGCAGCTGCGCACAGAGCTGATACACACCGTCGAGGACAATGTGGACGAGGTCGAGTTTTACCGAAGCATCGCGCAGATGGATCAGGACGGCGACACCGACCACTACATCCGCTACGGCGTGGGCTATCTCGAAATCGACGACGATTTTCTCGATCAGGTGAACGGCATGATCACCGCGCTCTATCACGAAAACGGCTCTCTGCTCTACGGCGAAAACCCCATCGCCGCGGCGGGCATGCTGGCCTTTGAGGACGGCGTGTGCCGCACAGTCCGCGTGCGCGGAGAAACCTGGTATATATTTGATCGCCGCCTCGAGCAGAACACCCTTCGCGATCTGTGGCTGCGCGGCGCCGTGCCCGAAACGCGGGCCGACGCGCCGCTGCGCGACATCGTGTACGTCTGCGTCTGGAGCCTGCTGGCGCTCACGCTCATCGCCATTGCCGGCGGCGTGCTGATCGCCCGACGCGCGCTGAAGCCCCTGCGCGCCATGGCGCTCACCGCGGCGCAGATCAGCGGCGGCGACGACCTGAAAAAGCGCATGCCCGACGGCGGCAGCGACGAGCTGGCGCAATTGGCCGGCGCGTTCAACGGCATGATGCAGCGGCTGGACGACGCCTTCGAGGCCGAGCGGCAATTCGCCTCGGACGCGTCGCACGAGCTGCGCACGCCCATGGCCGTCATCATGGCGCAGTGCGAGGACGCGCTTTCCGGCGAGAAAACCGGCGCGGACTACCGCGAGGCGCTCTCCGTCATCCATCGTCAGGGGCGGCGCATGAACCGCATGATCTCCGGCATGCTGGAGCTCGTGCGCATGGAGCGCAAGACCGACCGCTATGCTCGCGAGCCGTTCAATCTGAGCGCGCTGACCGAGTCCGTCTGCGAGGACATGGCGCTGATCTGCGAGAAGAACATCGCCCTCACTACAGACGTCGAGCCGGATATTTCCATCACCGGCGATCAGACGCTCATCACGCGACTGCTCGGCAACCTCATCGGAAACGCCTACCGCTACGGCCGGGAAAACGGCCATATCATCGTCACGCTGCACCGCGCAGGCAGCGCGATAGAGCTGACTGTATCGGACGACGGCATCGGCATTGCGCCCGATCAGCAGAAAAAAATTTTCCGGCGGCTCTATCAGGGCGCGTCCGAACGATCGGGCGACGGCGCGGGGCTGGGGCTGGCCATGGCGCGGCAGATCGCGCGTCTGCACGGCGGCAAGCTGACCGTCGTGAGCGAGGAGGGCAAGGGCAGCGCCTTCACCGCCCGCTTCCCCATGCAATGACATATAATATAGAAGAGAGCGGGATCTCCGGCGGGAGGTTCCGCTCTCTTTGCGCCGGGCAGGCAATCAGCGCCGCCTGCGGACAAAAACGGGAGCGCCGCAGGCTTGAGGGCACTTTTCAGAGAACTGACGCGTCAGGCTGTTCTTTCGAAGGCGCACTGTTTGACGGCGCTTCAGCAAAACGGCAGGCTGCGCATTCGGAGGAATCGGCGCACGGCAAAAATTTTATAAAAAATGAGCGCTTCTCATTTTCATCTCATCTGCGTCCTGTATCATAAGGCCATACCAAACAAGGAGGCGACTTCAATGAAAACGACACTCAAATCCACGCTGAAAGCCCTGCTGACTCTGACGTTCATACTGACGCTCCTGCTGAACGGAACGGCCTTCGCGCAGAGCGCCTTCGACCAGACCGCCGCTGAAAATCTGGCTCTGGAAGCCGCCGGCGCGACCCGCGAGCGCGCGCTGCTCTTCCCCACCGAGATTGAAACCGAGCACGGCCAGACGGCCTATGACGTCGAATTCCGGTGCGACGGCTTTGAATACGAATACTGGATCAGCACGACCGACGGCGCGATCATCAAGAGGGCCTGGGCGCTGACGAGCCAGAAGACGCTGGAAATGGCCGCCTATCAGGACGCGGCCGCCATCGTGATCGGCGAGCAGCAGGCGCTGGACAAGGCGCTCGCCGACGCGGGGCTGACTGAAGCGGACATCACGCTGCTGGAAATCAGCCTGGACACCGACGATATGCTGCGGCTCTACGAAATCGAGTTTTACACCGCGACGGCCGAATACGACTATGACGTGGACGCGGTTTCCGGCACTGTGTGCGGCGCGAGCATAGAATACTTCGCCGAAAACGAGACCGTGCGCCCCGGCCAGCAGCCCGCGAGCCCCGAAACCGTGGCCAGCGCTCAGGGAATCTCCCGCGAAAAGGCGCGCTCCATCGCGCTGAGCGACGCTTCTCTCTCCGCCGCCGACGTGACGTTCACCAAGACCAAGCTCGACCGCGAGGACGGCATGCTGGTGTACGAAATCGAATTTGTCACCGCTGCCGCCGAGTATGAGTACGAAATCGACGCGGTCACCGGCGCCATCCGCGAAAGAAGCATTGAGACGCGCGCCACCGCTCAGCCCGCCGCCTCCAGCTATATCGGCGTGGATCAGGCCAAGAGCATCGCGCTGAAGCACGCGGGGCTCTCCGCCGCCGAGGTGTCCTTCACCAAGGCCAAGCTCGAGAAGGACGACGGCCTGCGCAAATACGAAATCGAATTCATCAAGGGCAGCACCGAGTACGAATACGAGATCGACGCGGCCACCGGAAGCGTCCTCGAATATGACGTGGAGCGCAGCGAGCCCGCCCCCTCAAACGACAACCGCCAGCCTGATCGCGACGACGATCACGATGATGACCGCGATGACGATCACGATGACGACGATGACGACGACGACGAAGGAAACACCCCGCGCGGACGCACACAGCAGACGCGACAGGCCTCTGCGTCGTCCTTCCGTCGTCCGACGCCGGGAGCGTCGCAGGGAAGCACGTTCAAGGGTCCAAAGAAAAGTCCGTTCGGAAACGCCAGCTCGAAGACGCCGGAGCCCGTGGAGGACGAAGAGGCGCCGCAGCCGCCGCGACGTCCCGCGAAGGGAGTGTATGCGCTGGTGATCTACGACTTCCCTGGAACCGACGAGGATGAGCTGCCGCTGCGCGAGGGACAGAAGGTGCGTGTGACGAGACAGCATCCCAGTGGATGGTGGACGGGAGAGATCAATGGGAAGATTGGCATTTTCCCTGCGACGTATGTGAAGTTGCTATAAGAGAACTGTTTTCTTCTCAGTTGATTGCGATGTGTTTGTTGGAGTACTCGAAATGGAGTTGGTTGTGGGTGTTTTCAGTATTGTTTCTGCACGGAATGGTGGGGTTCTGATTAACATTATCCCAACAAACA
>OLNF01001417.1_pt1 | contig 20448 bp, 18 predicted proteins | sample 1673061 | NCBI WGS metagenome assembly OLNF01 (sample SAMEA3136751, study PRJEB25190) | human gut metagenome
GTGATGCGGCATTTTGTGAAATCGTAACAGTATCATTTATATCAGCTTTTTCAAGTGCCACAATGCACGTAAGAAGCTTCGTGGTGCTGGCATTTGCCATGCTGTCTCTCATATTTCTGCCATATAAAAACGTCTCGTCATCCGCATCATATAATGCTGCTGAAACAGCATGAAGCCTGGGCTCATTTACGGCTTTGTCAGTATTCTTAGCAACAGTATTTTCAGCTGCCATAAACACACTTTTCTTTTCCAAACCGGGCATTTTTTGCTTTTCCAGCGTCTTAAAATCAAGCAAACAGCTGACAGTACAAAACAACACACAAATGAAAACTATTAAAGCTATTTTCGACTTATATTTTTTCAAAAAAATAATCATATAATTACCTCCATCGGTAATATATATGATTATTTGCATGTCCTTATTATATGAAATGGCGGCTTACGCAATACACCTGCACTACACATCAAGCTTCACGTGCATCTCTTCCTCTGCCTCCTGCTTAAACTCTTCAACCTGCACAGGGCTTAGTACCGGCAGCTCGTCAATAGACGAAACCCCAAAGCTCCTTAGAAATTCCTCTGTGGTACCAAACAAAAGCGGCCTTCCCGGAGCATCAAGCCTTCCAAGCTCCTGCACCAGATTGTACTCAACAAGCTTGCTTACCGCATGTTCACTTGACACACCTCTGATTTTTTCTATTTCTGCCTTTGTTACAGGCTGCTTGTACGCTATGATTGAAAGAGTCTCTAAAAGCACATCCGTAAGCACCCTCTTCTTAGGCTGCTTTGCAATGCGGATGAGATACTCATACATCTGTGGCTTTGTACACATCTGATAAGCACCGTCAAGCTCTATGATATTCATACCTATATTTGAAGAGCTTCTATACTCCTTAATCAGCTCGTCAAGCAGCTTTTTTGTTTCTTTTTCATTTAATTGTATTGCATCGGCTATCCTTCCAAGCTCCACGGATTCTCCCATGGTAAATAAAATAGCCTCTATTGCAGCTTTATAATTCATATATCCTCAAACCCTCTTTATGCAGCAATTCTTGACTCAATCTGGATATCATCAAAAATATGCTCCTGAACGATAGTTAATTTGCCGGTCTTCATAAGCTCCAGTATGGCAAGAAATGTAACTATGACTTCCACTTTGCTTGACGATGCGGTAAGCATCCCTCTGAAGCTGAAGTGCTTGTGTGAGGCAGCATAGTCTGTCAGAAAGTCCATCTTTTCCTCTAAGGAGACCTCTTCCTTTTCAATCTTTCCAAACTTCGAACGGACCTTATCTATCTTTTCTTCCTGTCTCTTCATTATACTTTGAAAGATTCTGTTTAAATCAGAAAGACGGATATCTCCGACAAGCTCCTCAAGATTAACAGGCTCCTCATATGCAAGGACCTCATCAGGTATGTCCTTCTTCTTATACCACACCTTGCCGGCATCCAGCTGGCGATCCTTAAGCTCATTTGCCATGCACTTGTACATCTTGTACTCAAGCAGCTGCTGCACAAGCTCTGCTCTTGGATCTTCCTGCTCCTGCTCTTCTTCCTCTTTCTTTGGGAGAAGCATCTTTGACTTTATGTCGAGGAGCGTAGCTGCCATAACGAGAAACTCGCTGAGCGTGTCCAGATTATCCTTTTTCATCTGATTCACATACTCCATGTACTGCGCTGTAATCTCGACAATCGGGATATCATAAATATTTACTTTATTTTTCTCTATCAGGTATAAAAGCAGGTCAAGCGGTCCCTCAAACACCTGAAGCTTAAAAGTCATATCCATAATTTGCTCTCCGTTAATCCTTCAAAAACTGTGCCATAACGTAATTGGCTACATCCTTTCCTCTCTCCGATAAATAGATATGCCCGGCCTTTACCACGAGCAGCTCCTGTTTTTTCAGGCTGTCTATCGTATCCTTGTAGATTGCATCTATCGAAATACCAAATGCCCTCTCAAAGGCTTCTCTTGTGACCCCCTCATTCATACGAAGTCCAAGAAACATAAACTCCTCCATCTGTCCCTTTTTGTCTATAACATCAGCTGACACATGCAGATTGGCCTTAAATATATCATCACCCACATCATGTATATGACGGCAGCGCGACAGATATTCATCCATATCGGATGTATTGGTATATCTGACATTTGATATAAGCGATGCCGCCCCTATTCCAAGTCCTAAATAGTCAGCTCTGGTCCAGTAGCCTATATTATGGCGGCACTCCATACCTCTTTTAGCATAGTTAGATGTCTCATACTGCCTGTAGCCGGCATCCATAAACGCCTTCTGTCCCGCCTTTTCCATATCATATAACTCGTCCTCATTAGGCAGAAACTCCGTTCCCATGCCCGCCTCCTGGCGCACCATGTCAAACTTGTATTTTTCATAGAAAGGAGTACCCTTTTCCACTATAAGAGAATACGCCGATATATGATCCGGATGAAGCCTTATAATCTTGTTTACCGTCGCCATATACTGTGACGCTGACTGTCCCGGCAGACCATACATCAAATCTACATTGATATTTTTAAAGCCCACGTTTCTGGCCACCTCGTAATTCGTCACAAACTGTTCAAAGGTATGTATACGCCCGAGCAGCTTAAGCTCATCATTATTTGCCGACTGCAGTCCTATGGACAGGCGGTTGATTCCCGCATCCCTGTATGCTAAAAGCTTTTCCCTGCTAAGCGTACCGGGATTGCACTCTATGGATATCTCAGCATCAGGCAGCACATTAAAGCAGTCAAACACGCCCTCCATCAAAGCAGCAATCCACTGCTCATCTATAGAGCTTGGTGTACCTCCTCCGATATAGACAGATGACACCTGATAGTTCTTCATAAGCGGGCCGTAAAATATCATTTCCGCCATAATCCCCTTGACATAGCGAAGCTTTGCATCATCGTCTGCGGGAAATGATAAAAAATCACAATATTCACATTTTCTCACACAAAATGGTATATGAATATAAATCTCAAGATTCTTCATATGTGCGATTACTCCTCATCCAGCTTAAGCACACTCATGAATGCCTCCTGTGGTATCTCTACATTGCCCACCTGACGCATCCTCTTCTTTCCTTCCTTCTGCTTCTCAAGCAGCTTCTTCTTACGTGAAATATCACCGCCGTAGCACTTGGCAAGTACGTCCTTACGCATGGCTCTTACTGTCTCACGGGCAATGATCTTGCTTCCGACAGCTGCCTGGATCGGAATTTCAAAAAGCTGTCTCGGAATCTCTTCTTTGAGCTTCTCACACATCTTTCTTCCTCTCTCATAAGCACTTCCCGCAAATACAATAAAGGAAAGAGCATCCACTTCTTCTTTGTTGATCAGGATGTCCAGCTTGACCAGATCAGATTTGACATAGCCGAGCATTTCATAATCAAAAGACGCATAACCGCGGGATCTGGATTTGAGCGCATCAAAGAAATCATAGATGATCTCATTCAGAGGCAGGTGATATTTCAATACCGCTCTGGTCTCTTCAATGTATTCCATTCCCTGATATTCGCCACGTCTTTCCTGACACAGATCCATGATCGCACCGATAAATTCGGACGTCACCATAATCTCTGCTTTTACCATCGGCTCTTCCATAAAATCAATTTCTGACGGATCCGGAAGATTAGACGGATTGGTCAGGTCGATCACTTCTCCGTTGGTCTTGTGCACCTTGTAGATAACGCCCGGCGCAGTTGTCACCAGATCCAGATTGTATTCTCTTTCCAGTCTCTCCTGAATGATCTCCAGATGCAAAAGTCCAAGGAAACCACAGCGGAAACCAAATCCCAGCGCAAGAGAGGTCTCCGGTTCAAACTGAAGTGCCGCATCGTTGAGTTGCAGTTTTTCCAGTGCATCTCTCAGATCCGGGTATTTGGAGCTGTCTGCCGGATACATTCCGCAGTACACCATCGGGTTGACCTTTTTATATCCCGGAAGAGGCTCAGAACATGGATTTTCCGCACCTGTTACGGTATCACCCACACGGGTGTCCTTTACATTTTTCAGGCTGGCTGTAAAATATCCAACCATTCCTGCTGAAAGCTCATCACAAGGGATAAACTGTCCGGCACCAAAATATCCAACCTCCACAACATCAGCAGTTGCACCTGTCGCCATCATATGAATCGGCATTCCTTTCGTGATACATCCTTCTTTGATGCGGCAGAATACGATAACGCCTTTATACGGATCATAGAGGGAATCGAAAATCAGTGCCTGAAGCGGTGCATCCGGATCTCCTGTCGGAGAAGGGATCTTTGTCACGATCTGTTCCAGAACCTGATCTACATTAAGCCCTGTCTTTGCCGAGATCAGTGGTGCATCCTGCGCTTCAATTCCGATCACATCTTCAATCTCTTCGATCACACGCTGCGGCTCTGCGCTTGGAAGATCGATCTTGTTGATAACCGGCATGACATCCAGATCATGGTCCAGTGCCAGATATACATTTGCCAGTGTCTGCGCTTCTACGCCCTGTGCCGCATCAACGACCAGGATCGCTCCATCACAGGCTGCAAGACTCCGTGACACTTCATAGTTAAAGTCTACGTGTCCCGGAGTATCGATCAGGTTAAAGATATATTCCTCCCCATCCTTTGCCTTATAAACCGTGCGGACTGCCTGTGATTTGATTGTGATACCACGTTCTCTTTCCAGATCCATGTTATCCAGCACCTGTGCCTGCATCTCTCTGCTGGTCAGAAGACCTGTCTGTTCGATAATACGGTCCGCCAGTGTGGATTTTCCATGGTCAATATGTGCAATAATACAAAAATTCCGAATCTTTTTCTGATCCATATGCATATTTTCAGTCTCTCCTTTTTCTTCTTATCTATATCTGATTACTTTTCCCGTTTGCTACTATACTGCACCAGAAAGAGTTCCACCGAGAGGATATCTCCCATCTTTCCAGTTTTTACATCTTCTTCCGTCTGTACACCGGCTTCTACGATCCCACGCAGCTCTTTCCTGGTAAATGCCTTCGCCTGTGCCCGGTACTTTCCTACCAGGAATGGCATGATTCCCACCTTGGCGGCAATCTCTTTTGGCGGAACCCCAGTACGGTCCATCTCTTTTACCTCCATCAGGATACGGAACTGTCTGGTCAGCAGGTAGAGGATCCGCATCGGCGGTTCCTTCAGTGTCAGAAGATCATAATAGTAATCCAGCGCTTTTTTCTGCTCTTTTGCTGCAACCGCATCTACCATATCAAAAATATGGTTTCCGATCTGCGTAGTACAGATTTCATCAATATCTGCTGCCGTGATCTCCGTGTGATTCATGCAGTAACAGAATAATTTTTCCAGCTCCTGCCCGAGATTTTCCATGTCATTACCAGTCTTTGCAAGCAGATAGCGCACTGCTGCCTCCGACATCTGAAGCTTCTCCTTTTTCGCCATCCCAAGGATCCAGCGGATCAGTGTCTTTTCATCCTGCCGCTTCAGTTCTACAATATGACCTTTCTCCTTGATCACTTTGTAGAGCTTTCCTCTCTTATCCAGCTCTGATTCCACAAAGATCATATAAGTGGTCTCCGGCATGTTCTTCAGATATTCTGCCAGCTCCGGTGTCGCATTTTTCAGAAAACCGGTATTTTCCAGAACGATCAGCCTGCGCTCTGCAAAAAAAGGTAAGGTCTCGGCAAGGTCGATAATCTCTTTCGGGTTCGTGTTCTTTCCCTCAAAATAACGATAATTCATCGTGTCACCTTCCGGAACCATCGCTTTGACGAAACGGTTTTTATATAATTTTTTCAGATAAGCTTCTTCTCCGTACAGAAGATAAATCTGCTTAAACTGTCCTGTCTTTAAATCTTCATTCAAACTTTTCATGGACTTTGGATACCATATTCCCTTCCATCTGTATACATACTGACAGCACCTCTGTCTTTCGTATTATATAGGCTTACGCCCCATTTTGCAAGTCTTTCCAGTGTTTCCGCATGCGGATGTCCATAACGGTTTTCTTTTCCTGATGAACAGAATGCTGCCCGTGGTCGGATCACTTCCAGAAGCTCTTCGCCGGTCGCATTTCTTGATCCGTGGTGTCCGACTTTCAGCAGATCATAACACGCCGGAAGTTCTCCTTTTTTCCGGAGATTCTTTATTCTCTCTGCCAACAGCTCTTCTCCGGTATTTTCCAGATCTCCGGTAAAAAGCATGGTAATTTTTCCATATTGCAGGTGAAGTACCAGAGAATTTTCATTTCCATTTTCAGATGGCTCAGCTTCTCCAGGCCAGAGACAACGCATCTTCAATTTTCCAGACAGAAAAATAGTATCCATCTCCATTACCCGTACCTTCGTTCCTGCCTCTTCTGCCAGATTACATAATTTAATAAGCCTTTCATCCCAATATTTCTGTTCCGGAAAAATCAGATACTGGATTTCTACTCCATACTTTCTCCGTTCCAGAAGTTCTTCCACTGCATTTAAGTGATCCACATCCCCATGCGTCACCCACACATAATCCAGCCTCTTTACGCCCCGGAATTTTAAAAATGGTTCCAACCGGTATCTTCCTGCTGCATCTACCGAACTGCTTCCGCCGTCGATCAGGTAATTTTTTCCGTTTCCGTCCCGAAAGAAAAAACAGTCGCCCTGTCCCACATCCAGCATAGTCAGCTCCATCTGCCCTCGTTTCCACTTTGGGATTCCAAGCAGGATGAGCAGGATCCCAGCTGTCACAAGCTGTCTTACCACCTGTTTCCCGGTTTGTCTGCCCTCTTTCTTTTCCTTCCTTTTTCTCCACAAATAAAATAGAAGAACCCCATAATAACAGGCAATCTGCCAGAGCCGTGGTCTTCCCGGAATCCACCTTGCCCCCGGAAGTTCCAGGAGCAGACCGCTCCCTTTTTCATAAAAAAGCAAAATCCACTCTGTTATTTTCCAAAGTGCGCTCTGCATTATATTTCCTGCCCCACACGGAATCAGCATGACTGCCATCCCTGCACTCCCGCAAAGCAGAAGCACGGATGCCATCGGAATTACCAGAAGATTCCAGGCTGGCGCATACAGGCAGGTTTCATAATAGTGCCACAATGTAACTGGCAGCAGAAAAAACCAGAGCCTCACCGACATCCGGACACTGTCTGAAAATCTGCCTTTTTTATTTCCCGAACCAATCAGATAGATACCGAGAACCGCAGCAAAAGAAAGCTGGAACCCTGCCGTAAAAAGCCGCAACGGATTTGCCAGAAGCAAACCAATTTCCGCAATCCCAAGTGCCGTCAATCCATCGTATTCCCTTCCTGTCAGCTCTGCTCCCATCCGGATCAGAAACATGGCAAACGCCCGCAATGCCGAAACACTCATTCCAGTCATCACCACATAACTCCCAAGAAGCAGACTTCCCACTACACCGGCCTGTAAAATAGAAAATCCGGTTTTCCTAAGCCCCCGGTAAAGTCCGTTGCCCAAAAAAGAAATATGCAGACCGGATATGGCAAGCAGATGCCCGATCCCTGCCACCCGGTAAAGTTCTTTCACTTTCTCTTCTGTATAAAAAGAATCTCCCAGAAGAACCGCACACAAAATACCCCCTCGACGCTTTCCCATCTCTCTGCAGATCTCATCTGCGGTCCGGTTCCTAAACTGCCACAGCTTTTCCCGGAAGGAAGCCTTTTTCACCTGTTTTTCCAGAACCTTCCCTTTCCATAAGACTGCCTGGATATTCTGCTGCTTATAATAATTTTTCTGGTCAAAATTGCCCGGATTGGCCGCCGGATCAAAAAATCCCACATTGCCTTTAACCAGGATCCGCTGTCCGATTTCCGGACCATTTCCCTTTTCATACAGATAGACAAGCAGCCTCTCGTCAGCGACTGCTTTTCCATTCCCCATCTCTCTGATCTGTATTTTTTTCAGATACAAGATCAGTTTTTCTTCTTTTCTGGTTTTCTGATAAACCTCTCCTTCCACCATCACTTCTTCCGACTCTTTCCAGAGCTTCTCACACCTTGACACACCGAGTCTTCCAAAAATCTTTCCTCCCCCTGTCAGATACAGTGCCAGAATCAGTCCTGCCAGAAGTATTCCGGCAAAACCAAGTCTTCGCTTGATCAACCGATCAATCCTCCTTTATCATTTCCTGGTTTCTGCTCAGAGGTTCATCCAGCTTTATACTCTCCTGATATACAATACTGCTGTCTCCGTTGATTGAAATCTGTACTTCAGAGACATTTCCACCATCGATCACTGAATTTACGATGGAATAGATCACCGTCTCCGGACTGACTCCCGGAGCAATGTTCCGAAGTCCTTCATCAAAATTCAGATAGCAGATATGATCTTTGATCGACACACCCAGCAGCTTTGTTCCTTTTGGTATGGTAGCAAGCAGTCTCTTATTGGATGGTCCTCGCATCAGCTGTTCCACTACAACCCGTTCCTTCGACTCATTGCTGTTATACCGCACCATATCCTCTTCCTTTTGCAGCTTTTCTCCAGATGAATCTGCATAATACAGCGTAAGCTTCATCTCCTGGAAAGAGTTAATAGAAGATCCTGTGTTCTGTACAAAATCTTCTGCCTGCTGGTATCCATAAGCATTCCCTTTTTTATCCGTAAGTGGCGTTCCATCTACACAGATCATCACCAGATCCACTCCATCGATCTGCGTCAGTGAACGGACAAGCGCTGCCCTGCACAGAACCTCTCTTACCGTATCCATCTTTCCGTAAGCAGCATTATAGTACAGGATCAGCTTTTCATCCTCCAGAGTGTATCTCTCCAGTTTTACCTTTTTCGGCAATGCCGCCTGTGCCTTCACCTCGTCATCACACTTCTGCAGCGCAAACAGCATTCCTTTTACTTCTTCGTCCACCGACTTTCCTGTTCCATCGTAGTCCTTCGGAACCAACGCCGTTCCGCTCTGGTTAATCTGGTAAATCGTGTATTTTGCATCTGCTTTCTGTTCCTTTTTACTGCATCCCACAATGCCTGTAAGAAGACACACCGCAAGAAGAATGCTTATGATCTGGTAAATTTTTTTCATTCTTCTCATCCTTCCCTCTTGATATAAGTAAGCGGGATCCGGACTGTAAATGTCGTTCCCTCTCCCGGTTCACTGTAGACCTTGATCGCACCGCGGTGCATGACAACCGCATTTCTTGCAATCGAAAGCCCAAGACCGGTTCCGCCGATCTCACGAGAATGGGATTTGTCCACACGGAAAAATCGCTCGAATATATGATCCGTATCTTCTTTCGGAATCCCGATTCCAGAATCCGCAACCTTCAGATAAAAATACTTATGATCCGCATTTAACGACACGTGTACCCATCCGTTCTCTTTATTGTACTTGATCGCATTTTCCACCAGATTCGTGATCACAAGTGCAATCTTTACCTCATCAATCTCCGCTGTCACCGGACGAAAACTCTCAAATACCAGCTCAATATTACTTTTTGCCGCAAGTGGCTGTAATCTTTTGAGAATCCGTTCTACCAGTTCATTAACATCCTGACTCTTAATATTTAAGTTTGCACCCTTCTTATCCAGTTTTACAAGATCCAGAAGGTCATTGATGATCTTATTCTCCCGCTCGATTTCTTCGGACAAATCACCCATAAATTCCCGGTAAAGCTCCGTCGGTGCATCCGGCTGCATCAGCAGTGAATCCGCCAGCACCTTCATAGAGGTCAACGGTGTCTTCAACTCATGGGATACATTTGCCACGAACTCTTCTCTCGATGCATCCAGTACTTTATAGCGGTCCCACAGCTTATTAAATGCATTGGAAATCCGTTCCGTTTCATCGTAAGCATTTTCATGGAGATAATTATCTCCATAGCCTCCTGCCATCTCCTCGATCGATTGAGACATCCTTTTCAGCGGCCTTACAAGCAGCATACCGATGATTGCTGATAAAAAGATCCCGATAATACTGATTGCAACCGTTGCAATTCTTGCCTTTGTCTGCAATGCCTCTACATTGTCACGCAGACTGTCTGTAGAAACACTAACCAGAATCATTCCTTTTACCGGCTCTTCCCCTTTTTTGACCGGGACTGCCACTTCAATGTACCGGCTCTTTCTGTCATAACTTGCCGGCTTCTCGCCGCGGAAGCATTTGACTACATCCTCGGAAATGATCGTCTTTCCCTCCTCCAGATCATAGGTATCTTCCACAATCCGGAATTCATCATCAATAACAAGCACTCTTCCATTGTAAATATTGGATAACTGTGATAGTTCTGTATCGATCACATCAGAAACTCCCGTTTTCAGATAATCAGAATTGACCAGCTGATTACTCAGAATCGTACACTGGTTTTGAATCTCTGCTGTGCGCACGGATACGGTTCTCTGATCATAGCTTTGCAGAATCGCATTCATCAGGATCACACTGGATAATATGACAAATACGCTCAGGATCACCGTTACCCGCACTTGCAGACTTTTTATGAATTTTGGTACAAAAAATTTAACCCCTGAAATAATAGCCAACTCCCCACTTTGTGTAAACGTATTTCGGATCACTTGGATTTACTTCAATCTTCTCGCGCAGTCGTCTGATATGTACATCTACCGTTCTTGCATCTCCCGGATACTCATATCCCCAGACAATATTCAAAAGACTTTCCCTGCTGTAAACCTTGTTCGGATTCATTGCAAGAAGCTCCAGAAGATCAAATTCTTTTGCGGTAAGATTCAGTTCCCTGTCCCCGGAAAAAACTCTCCGGCTTTCACAGTCGATCTTCAGATCTCCCTTTACCACAACTTTACCGCTCGCGCTCATCCCGTCTTTTTTAGCGACCCTGCGCATGATTGCCTTCATTCTGGCCTTAACCTCAAGAATGTTGAACGGCTTTGTGATGTAATCATCTGCGCCATATTCCAACCCGAGGATCTTGTCCATATCCTCGCCCTTCGCAGTGAGCATGATGACCGGTACATCTGAAAAATCACGGATCTGTCTGCATACTTCAAATCCATCGTATTTTGGAAGCATGACATCCAGAAGAATCATATCATACTCTTTTCTTTTTACCATCTCAAGTGCTTCCTCACCGTCGTATGCGCAGTCAACTTCCATATCATCCTGTTCCAGACTGAATCTCAGTCCTTTCACGATCAGCTTTTCATCATCTACTACCAATACTTTTCTGCCCATCTTGCGCACTCCTCTACTCTACCGTTATCTGCTCCCGGATCTTCTGAAAGATTCCTTCCTTGATCCCGTCCACTTTCTTCAGATCCTCTATCTTCCTGAATCCACCGTTTGTCTCTCTATAAGCAATAATTGCTTCCGCGCGGGACTCGCCAATCCCGCTTAAGCTTAAAAGTTCAGCCTTTGTCGCGGTGTTCAGGTTTATTATTCCTGTGTCTTTTCCCATCCCGGCATCTGCCATATCCGATGGTGAACCTTCTTCTTTCAAAGTCTGTTCTTCTTCTCTGGATGGCACATAAATCCTTTGTCCATCTGTCAGATGTGCTGCCTGATTCAGATAAACCTGTCCTGCTGCTTCCGTCAGACCTCCCGCTGCTTCTATGGCATGCGTGATGCGGTCTCCTTCCTGCAGTTCATATACACCGGGTGATGCCACCTCGCCACATACATACACCCAGATCGAACCTTCTTTTTCTTCACCACCCGGATCTGCTTTTGCCTTATCCGGCTTTTCTTCGGCAGCCTTTGATTCTGCCTCGTTTTTCTTATCCCCGGCATCCGCTTCTGCAGCAGCCACACTGGTAAAGGTCTCTTCTTTTTCATGGCATGCTGACAGCATACAGCTGATTCCAAGGAAAATTCCACATATTTGATATAAAATCCGTCTTCTTTTCCGCATACATACTCCTTTTCCGCAGAGCATGTCCCCTCGTACTTCCAAGACATGATTATTGTAACGAATTTTTTTCCAAAAGACAACCTATTTCCACTGAAAAATTGTCGTGCCGATCAGAGCGATCCCCATACCGATCACTTTTCTCCAGGAAAATGGCTCTTTTTCCACACCAAATAATCCCACCAGTTCAATCAGATACGCCACAATAAGCTGAGACATAACGATCAGAAGTGCCGCCTTTGCAGGCCCGAGCTGCGCCATACTTTTGATCACGGTCCAGGTGATCCCTGCTCCGATCACACCGCCAAGCAGCATATATTTAGGCTGCACCTCTCCTATCGTGGCAATACTGTCCCTTCCCATGATCAGCCACATTACCAGGCAGATGGCAAATGCACTAAGCTGCACCCAGGCATTGCTCACCCACATTCCTGTCGTCTTTGTTACCTGTGTGTTAAATACCCCCTGCACACTCATCAGCGCTCCCGACAGCAGGGCAATAAAAAATCCGGTCATCTTTCATACCTCCTTTTCTTCTGAAAGTATATCCGATGACCGGCTCTTTTATTCTCTTATTTTTATCAGGCACCGACTTTATGCAAGTGCTTTTTTCAGGATCTCTGCCATCTCATCTACCTGTTCTTTACCGATAACAAGCGGTGGGATCATTCGGATCACATCTGTTCCAGCTCCGATGATCAGAAGTCCTTCTTCCAACGCTTTGGCTGTCACTTCACCCAGCGGCTTGGTGACCTGAAGTCCCTGGATCAATCCTCTTCCCTTTACTTTAACGGCTGCATCGCAGGTATCCACGATTTCCTGCAGTTTCTGTGTCAGATATGGTGCGATTTCATTGACATGATCGAGCATATGCTCTTTTTCAAAGATCTCAATAGTCTTGCTGACCGCTGCACAGCAAAGTGGGTTTCCACCATATGTAGTTCCGTGATCTCCCGGTACCAGCGAATTATCTGCAACTTCTTTTGTCATCGCAAATGCGCCGACCGGAACACCGCTTCCGATTGCTTTCGCCATTGTCATAATATCCGGTGTGATTCCCATCTGCTGCCATGCAAACCATGCACCGCTTCGTCCCATACCACACTGTACTTCATCGCAGATCATCAGGATTCCGTTCTCATCACAGATCTTACGGATTCCCTGCATAAATTCTTTTGTCGCTGCGTTAATTCCGCCTTCGCCCTGGATTGTTTCCAGAATGATCGCGCAGGTCTTATCATTTACCAGTGCTTTTACACTGTCAAGATCATTGTAGATTGCAAAATGTACACCAGGCATAACCGGTTCAAATGGCTCTCTGTATTCTTTGTGTCCGGTAAGTGCTACTGCACCCATACTTCTGCCGTGGAATGAATTCTCCATTGCAATAAATTCATAACGTCCGGTTTTTTTTGTGTACGCATATTTTCTTGCAGTTTTGATCGCACCTTCGATTGCTTCTCCACCACTGTTTGTGAAGAATACCTTGTACATACCGGTGATCTTTTTCAGATCTTCTCCTGCTTTACCGCAGGTTGTATTATAATACAGGTTTGATGTATGGATCATCTTGTCAATCTGAGCCTTTAATGCATCATTAAATTCCTTGTTGTTATATCCCAGAGAAGATACCGCATATCCTGCTGAGAAATCCAGATATTTCTTTCCTTCCGGATCATAGAGATATGCGCCGTCTCCATGGTCCAATACAACCGGATAACGGTTATAAGTTTTTAAAATCGCGTCGTCCTCTTCCTGCATATACTGATTTGTCATAAGAATTACCTTCTTTCTTTGCCTTCCCCTTAATCTTCTTCACCGTTTCTTAAAATTGCAGTTCCGATACCTTTCTTCGTGAAAATCTCAAGAAGCAGGCAGTGCGGAATTCTTCCATCCAGAATATGGACTCTGGACACACCGTTTTCAATCGCTCCTACGCAGTTCTGCAGTTTCGGGATCATTCCTCCGGAAATTGCTCCGCTTTCGATCAGTTCATTCGCCTGATCTACAGTAAGAGCTGTGATCAGAGAAGATTTATCCTCGTAGTCTCTGTATACTCCTTCAATATCAGAGAGGAACGCAAGCTTCTCAGCATGAACCGCTTTTGCGATCGAATAAGCTGCATCATCCGCATTGATATTATAAGTGTTGTAATCATCATCGATTCCGACCGGGCATACGATCGGGAGAAAATCTTTATCCAGAAGATCCAGAAGAACCTCTGCATTGACCTTCTTGATATCTCCTACAAATCCAACGTCCTGTCCTGTCATGGAAAGCTTTTTATCAACTCTTAAAAGTCCGCCGTCTTTTCCACTGACACCGATAGCACGGACACCAAGTTCTTCGACCATACGAACCAGATTTTTATTAACCTTGTTCAGTACCATCTCTGCAATTTCCATGGTCTCTGCGTCCGTCACACGAAGTCCGTCGATGAATTTCGGCTCCATTCCGGCTTTACTTACCCATTTACTGATCTCTTTTCCACCGCCGTGAACGATGATCGGTTTGAATCCAACCAATTTCAAGAATGTAACATCCTTGATGACATTTTTCTGGAGTTCTTCGTCCAGCATTGCACTTCCACCGTATTTTACAACGATGATCTTACGGTTGAAACGCTGAATATAAGTAAGCGCCTCAATCAGAACTTCTGCTTTGTCCAGATACTGCTGCATATCCTGATCCATTTTGCTTACCTCCTAGCTTCTGTAATCTGCATTGATGTCAATATATCCGTGAGTCAGGTCACATCCCCATGCGGTTGCGCTTTCGCTTCCCATCTTCACATCAGCAACTGCTTTTACTTCTTCCTGTGAGAGGATCTCCGTTGCTTTTTCTTCACTGTAATCTACCGCTGTACCATTTTCGATGATCTGGATCTTTCCTGCCTTGCTCTCGAAGAACAGATCCACCTTTTCCGGGTCAAACTGTGCTCCGGAATATCCCATTGCACAGAGGATTCTTCCCCAGTTTGCATCATGTCCTGCAATTGCTGTCTTGGTAAGATTTGAGCATACGATTGATTTTGCAAGTGTCTTTGCAGTCTCTTTTGTATCTGCGCCAACTACAGTTACTTCAAATAAAGCAGTTGCTCCTTCTCCGTCCCCTGCGATCTTCTTTGCAAGGTATTCGTTGATCTCATGCAATGCTTCCGCAAAGGTCTTATAGCTTTCACTGTCTACCGTGATCACTTCATTTTCAGCCATTCCGTTTGCAAGAAGAACTACAGAATCATTTGTAGAAGTATCTCCGTCTACGGAAATCATATTGTATGTATCATTGACATCATCACTGAGGGCTTTCTGAAGTGCCTCTTTTGTGATTGCTGCATCTGTTGTGATAAAGCTGAGCATGGTGCACATATTCGGATGGATCATACCAGATCCTTTTGCCATACCACCGATGGTAACGGTCTTTCCGGCAACCTCGATCTCTACTGCGATCTGTTTTTCACAGGTATCAGTCGTCATGATTGCTTTTGCTGCCTCAGTTCCGTTTGCCAGTGTATCATTTTTCTTTTCAGCAAGAGCCTTTACCCCTGCCACGATGCGATCAATTGGAAGCTGCTTTCCGATGACACCGGTCGATCCAATCAATACACCGTCTGCATTAATTCCAAGAGCTTCTGCTGCCGCATCTGCTGTGTCCTTGCAGTAGCCAAATCCTTCCGCACCGGTACATGCATTGGCAATTCCGGAATTGACGATCACAGCCTGTGCTTTCGCACCACTCTTTACAACCTGCTGATCCCATTTTACGCATGCTGCCTTTACAACGTTTGTAGTAAATGTTCCTGCACATTCACATGGAACCTGGCTGTAGATCATTGCCATGTCGGTTCTGTCCTGATATTTGATCTTTGCTGCTGTTGATGCTGCCTCAAATCCTTTTGCTGCGGTCACACCGCCTTCGATAATCTTCATCGTATATAGCCTCCTTTAGCCCTCTTCGATAAATGCTGTAATATTTTCCTCATTTAAAACAAACTCATAGTAGTTGACATCCGGTCTCTTGGTCCATCCGATCGTATTCCAGAACGTATTGCCGATATCATTCTTGGTAAATGCGATCAGTGTGATCTTGTTGATATGTTCCTCTTTCAGAGCTGACATTGCATAGGCAACCATGCTCTTTCCGATCCCATGACAGCGGTACGCCGGATCTACACATACATGATAAAAACATCCGGTTCTTCCGTCGTGTCCGCAGAGGATTCCTCCTACTACTTTTCCGTCTATTTCGGCGATCACACTGGTTGTCGGATTCCTTTTCAGGAATCGTTCCACGCCTTCTTTTGAATCATCTATGCTCCGGATTCCAAATCCTTTGATCCGCATCCAAAGTGCATGAAGCTGGTCATAATCTTCTACTGTCATCGCACGAATAATTGTTGTCATATATTTTCCATTCCTTTTCTTTTTCTGCCGTGTTCTACGGGAACATCGGAACCAGATCAAGACCTTCACTTTCCGGAAGTCCAAAGATCAGGTTCATGTTCTGTACAGCCTGTCCTGCTGCACCTTTTACCAGGTTGTCGATCGCACCCATCATAATGATACGGTTTGTTCTCGGATCGATCTTAAATCCGATATCGACATAATTGCTTCCTTCTACCCATTTTGTTTCCGGGTAAACATCTTTCTCCAGAACGCGGACAAATTTTTCATTTGCATAATATTTATCGTAAACTGCTTTTACTTCTTCCCAGGTAACATCCTTTGTAAGCTTCGCGTACTCTGTTGCCAGGATTCCTCTGTTCATCGGAACCAGATGCGGTGTAAAGTTGATCACAACCTCTTTGCCGCTCGCATATCCAAGCTGTTCCTCGATCTCCGGTGTGTGTCTGTGTGTTGCCACACCGTATGCTTTCATATTCTCATTGACTTCACAGTACAGGTTCGGAACCTTTGCCCCTCTTCCTGCTCCGGATGTTCCGGACTTGGCATCAATGATCAGCGTATCCATATCGATCAGTCCTTCTTTTGCCAGCGGATAAGCAGTCAGGATGGAGCATGTTGTATAGCATCCAGGATTGGCGATCAGTCTTGCGCCTTTGATATCTTCTCTGTTCACTTCACACAGTCCGTAAACTGCTTCTTCGATAAACTGCGGGCTCTTGTGCTCAATACCGTACCATTTTTCGTAAGTCTTGACATCTTTGATACGGAAATCTGCACTCAGGTCGATGATCTTAACCTTTGATAAGATTTCTTCATTAACTAATGATGCACACAGTCCCTGTGGAGTTGCTGTGAAAATCACATCTACCTGATCTGCAAGTTGTTCCATATTATCATCTAAACATACCGCATCTACGATCTGAAACATATTGCGGTATACATCTGCATATTTCTTATCGATATAGCTTCTTGAGCCAAACCATTTAATTTCTACGTCTTTATGTCCTGTTAAAATGCGAACCAGTTCTCCTCCGGCGTAACCGGTAGAACCGATGATTCCTGCTTTAATCATGTAAACCATCCTTTCGTAAATGCCGTATTTGTGTATAGATAGGCATAATCATAAATACTATAAACCCATTAATCCCTATTGTAAAGGGGTTCGCGGGAATTGGAGGAATGTTTTTTTGATTGGTGCGGGGACGTTCCTGCGCGAAATATGTTTGCACGCAACCGCGCTTGCGCTTGCCATGCATGCTTAAAGAAATATCCAGTGGATATTTCTTCGGCGCGTCTCAAACGCAGCGGTACTAGGCTCGGCTTTGCTTACGCTCGCCTTGCCAAGTGCCGGCGTTTTCGAGGGGTTGCTTAGCAAAGATATTTCGCGCAGGAGCTGTGCACTGACAAATGGGAACATTTTCCGATTGGTTTAGTATACATGGTTTTATTTGGGAAAGCAAGTGGTTTTTTGATTTTTATGCATATTTCTGTGTATTTTTATGTATAATTTCTTGTTTTTATGCATTTATATTTATTTTTATGCATTATTATGCATTTTTATTATTATAAGATGCATTAGGTCTGTATTCTTTTTATTGACTATTTTAGGAAAATTCAGTTAGTATTAAGGAAGTGATTGTAAAGGAGTTGTTATTTTATGGAACGGGATCTTACTTCGGGGAGTGTTTTTCAGAATGTGATTTATTTTTCGCTGCCTTATTTTTTATCTTATTTTTTGCAGACGCTTTATGGGATGGCGGATCTTTTTATTGTTGGGCAGTTTGATGGGGTTGCCAGTACAACAGCGGTTTCGATTGGGAGCCAGGTGATGCATATGTTGACGGTGATGATCGTGGGGCTTGCGATGGGGGCTACGGTTTCAATCGGGCAGTCTATTGGAGCGGGCGATAAGAAAAGGGCTTCTGTATTTGTGGGAAATACGGTGATTTTGTTTATGGGGATTTCTCTGGTGCTGTCGGTTTTGCTTCTGTTTTTTGTGAAGCCGGCTGTTGCCGTGATGTCTACACCTGCGGAGGCTGTGTCAGGAACGGCAGCTTATCTGACGATCTGTTTTCTCGGGATTCCTTTTATTACGGCGTATAATGTGATCAGTTCGATTTTCCGCGGACTGGGGGATTCTAAAAGTCCGATGTATTTCATCGCAGTTGCATGTGCGGTGAATATTATACTGGATTATCTGTTTATCGGATTTTTCCATCTGGGAGCTTCCGGTGCTGCGCTTGGCACAACACTTTCCCAAGCGTGCAGTGTTCTGTTTGCACTGATTGCCATTAAACGTAAGCAGATCGGACTTTCTCTTTCCGGAGACTGTTTCCGCCCACAGAAAAAACCGCTTGGCAAAATTCTGAATATTGGGATTCCGGTAGCGCTTCAGGACGGATTTATTCAGATTGCTTTCATTATTATTACGATCATTGCCAACCGGCGCGGACTGAACGCAGCCGCTGCTGTCGGCATTGTGGAAAAAATCATCAGCTTTCTGTTCCTGATTCCGTCTTCCATGCTTTCGACTGTTTCTGCACTCGCAGCTCAGAATATCGGTGCCGGAAAGTATGACCGTGCAAAGCAGACGCTTCGCTATGCCATGATGATCGCCATTGGATTTGGTCTGGTCGTCTCTATATTGATCCAGTTTATCGCAGCTCCGGTTGTCGGACTTTTCACTGCAGACGCAGCCGTTATTCTTCTCGGCGCACAGTACATTCGCGGATATATCTGGGATTGTATTTTTGCCGGCGTTCATTTCAGTTTCAGCGGATACTTCTGTGCATGCGGAAAATCTGGAATTTCATTTTTACATAACCTGATCGCTATTTTGTGCGTGCGTATTCCGGGTGTTTATCTGACTTCAAAAATTTTCCCGCATACACTGTTTCCGATGGGACTCGCAACCGCTACCGGCTCCTTATTGTCTGTGATCATCTGCATCATTGCTTACCGATGGTTATGTGAAAAATCCGGAAAATAGAATACAGGATCGGACTCTTACGGATTTCTCCAGATCATCAAAAATGGTGACTCACTACGAGCCACCATTTTTGATGATCACTTATCTGATATGCGCTTCTTCATGTGCAAGCAGCCATTCTTTCTTTTCAAGTCCACCGGCATATCCGGTCAGGCTTCCGTCGCTTCCGATGACCCGGTGACAGGGAATAATCACAGAGATCGGATTATGTCCGACCGCACCTCCGACTGCCTGCGGCGAGATACTTTTCGCGCCCCGTTTTACTGCAAGGATCTTTGCGATCTTTCCATAAGTAATGGTACATCCATATGGGATTTTTGCGATAATCTTCCATACTTCTTTTCGGAAACATCCGTCCAAATATCCAGACACCTATCCCAGTCTCCATAAACGTTGCCAGCCCATACAATAAAACTTTCAGCATTCTTCATACCCCCCAGTAATTCAGAATTGCTTCTCTGACACCTTTGAATCTTTCTCTGCCAACTGTAATAATATTACCGTCCCGCATATAAAGATCCCTTCCTTTCATCTTCATCACATGTTGGATGTTTGCAAGATATCCTCTGTCAGATATAATAAATTCTTTTGAATTCAGTTCTTTTTCTACTGTTGACAGACTTGCTCTGATCTTTACTTCCCCACGCCTGTGCACAAAAATCACATATTTTCCTTCTTTTTTCATATAGAAAATATCAGAATATGCCAGTTTTTCAACTTCATTTCTTTTATTTATGATATAGTACCGCTCTTCTTTCTCCATAATTCCAGGAAGAAGCGCATCATAAGCCTGCAGAAGTTTTTCCTTCAGACACTCTTTGGGAATATAACGATAGGTGTTTACCTCATATGCTTCTATTGCATAATCCACAAAATTTGTAATAAACATAATAATCGGATCCGGATAAAATCTGCGAATTTCCCTCGCTGCCTCTATTCCGTTTTCTCCAGGCATCCGGATATCCAGAATATACATATCGAATTTTTCTTCATTCAATCCCAGCAGAAACCATTCCACATTCTGGTATGTCGTTACCGTGCAATCTACGTTTTTCTCTGCAAAATACTGTTCTGTGATATCCTTTTCTTTTTTCAGATACATTTCGTCATCATCCAGAATTATTATCCTTATCATAGCAATTATTCCTCCATGAATGTATAAAATCTGAATTTCTTCACATCATAAAAATAACTTTCATCCTTATTGATGACCAGCTCATAAACCTCGATATCCCCTTTGGTTGTCACATCAGT
>OLNF01001420.1_pt1 | contig 20402 bp, 19 predicted proteins | sample 1673061 | NCBI WGS metagenome assembly OLNF01 (sample SAMEA3136751, study PRJEB25190) | human gut metagenome
GAGTCTATCCTGAACGATAAGAACGCTGATGAGTCGAAAAGGAGTTTTATGCTGAAAGAATTGTCTTCCGTTCAGGCGTATCTGCCGTTCATCCATGCGATGCTGGCCGATCCGGACTTCTGCGACCCCATGCTCGCCACGCCGGCGCAGCTGCACCAGCACCTGCTGGACGCGCACGAGGACCCGGCCAAGCGGCTTTTCGGCACGTTTGACGGCGGGACGCTCACCGGGCTGTTCTCCGTGCTGGTCCTGCCGGAGGAGGGGTATCTGCAGCTGCTGGCCGGGCTTTCCCGGAAGGCTGCCGCGTATGACGCGCTGCTTTCGCACCTGCAGGCGGCGTATCCGGGGTATCAGGCCGACTTCGTCTATTCCCCGCACAGCCGCCTGCTGCACACAGCACTGGCGGACCGGCACGCCGCGTTTGACCCCGAGCAGCAGAAGATGGTCCTCCGCTCCCCTCCCCCGTATGTGCCGGACAGCCGCGTGCAGCTCTATACGCCCGCCTTCCGCGCGCAATATCTGGCGCTGCACGATGACGACCGGTACTGGACGGGCGAACGGGTGCTGGCCGCGCAGGACACGTTCCGCGTGCTGCTGGCGATCGAGGACGGCGCGGTCGCGGCACGGAGTTGCGGGTTTTTGGCCTTGAGCTCCGGAATATGGCGACGGCGACCGTACATGGTCTCGGCGTAGCCCGTCTGCTTGGCACGCGCCACCACGTTGTCGAGGAACGTACGCACGCCCGGATAGGCCTCGTAGTAGCGGTCGATCATGCCACGCGCCTCGGCCATCGAGATGTGCAGCGACTGCGAGAGACCGTAGGCCTGCTGACCGTACACGATGCCAAAGTTCACGGCCTTGGCGCGGCTGCGCAGGTCGGGCGTTACCTCGGACACGGGAACGCCAAACACGCGCGCGGCCGTCTCGGCGTGGAAGTCCTCGCCCTCGTTAAAGGCGCGCACCAGGTGCTCGTCGCCCGAAAGATGCGCGAGCAGGCGCAGCTCGATCTGCGAGTAGTCCACCGCCAAAAAGACGCTGCCCTCGCCCGCCGAGAACGCCGTCTTGACGGTACGCCCCAGCTCAGAGCGCGTCGGGATGTTCTGCAGGTTCGGGTCGCTCGAGGACAGACGCCCCGTTGCGGTAATGGTTTGGTTGTACGTGGTGTGCACGCGGCCGTCACCGCGGCGTAGCGGGCCCAACGTGTCCAGATAGGTTGACTTGATCTTGGACTTCTCGCGCCAGTCCAAGATCAAACGAACAATCTCGTGGTCGCGGGCAAGATCACTCAGTACCTTGGCGTTGGTCGAATAGTAGCCGCGCTTGGTCTTTTTGAGACCCTTGGTCGGAAGGCCCATCACATCAAAGAGCACATGCGAGAGCTGCATGGGGCTGCCGATGTTAAAGGTCTCGTCACCGGCAAGGTCGCGAATGCTTCGCTCGACCTCGGTGATCTGGGTCGCCAGGCCCTCGGACAGGCTGCGCAGACGGTCGGGATCCACGAGCATGCCCGCGCGCTCCATCTTGGCAAGCACCGGCACAAGCGGCATCTCGATGCCGTCGAACACGTTGGCGGCGTTCTCGCGGGCCATGCGGTCGCGCAGCGGTGCGACCAGCGCCAGCGTTAAGGCCGCCGTGCGGGCGGCAGGAGCCGGAGCGTCCTCGCCGGCATCCTCTGCACCGCGCGCCGCAGGCAGCGCCATCTGCAGATAGGTATCGGCCAGATATGCCTCGTCGAACTCGGAGCGGTCGGAATCCAGCAGGTAGGCGGCAACCACGGTATCGAAGATGCGCGTGGAATCGGCAGCGAGCGGATCCATGAGCTCGGGCTCAGAAGAATCGATGGGCGAAAGCTCGTGCAACAGCGCCTTCATATCCGGGCTCGCCACGCGACCCTCCATAAACAGACGCGCGAGCACGCCGGCAATCACGCCGTGGACGAAGTTGAAGCCCTCGACCTCAGCCGCCGCACAGCTGTCGCCCTCCTCGAGCGCGAACAGGCCCTTGGACGTCGCCAACCACAGCGTGCGCGTCAGTCCAAAGAGCGCGCCCTCTTCCTTGTCATCGTCCACCACGGCGGCGACCCACTCGCCGGCATCAATCGCGCGGGAGACCTCAGCCGCAACGGCACCAAGCGCGTCAGCATCGCCGGCGGCTGCGTGAACCATCGCAGGTATCTCAAAAACACTGGAGGCAGCAGCCCCGCCCTCGCCGCCGATCAGCGCCAAGAAACGGTTCTGCATGGCGGTGATACCAAGCGTACCCAGCGCCGCGGAAACCTCATCGGCAGAAAACGCCGGGAAGGACGTTTCGTCAAAGTCGAGCTCGACAGGCGCATCGGTGCGAATGGTTGCGACCTTGCGGCTCAGCAGCGCATCGTCGATGTGCGCACGCAGGTTCTCGCCCATCTTGCCCTTGACCTCGTCGGCATGCGCGATGACCTCGTCCAGGCTACCGTACTGCGCGATAAGCGCGCTCGCCTTTTTGGGGCCGATGCCCGGTACGCCGGGAATGTTGTCCGACGTATCGCCCTTCAGACCGTAAAAATCGGGCACGAGCGCCGGTGTAATGCCGTGATACAGGTCGTCCACGCTCTCGGGCGTCATGATCGCCACGTCGGACAGGCCCTTGCGAGTCGAGACCACGTTGACGTGCTCGGTCACAAGCTGATACATGTCGCGGTCGCCGGTCACCAGCAGCATGTCGCAGCCGGCCTCCTCGCCCAGGCGAGCCATGGTTCCCAGGATATCGTCGCCTTCCCAGCCCTCGGACTGCAGAATCGGCACGTTGAGCGCGGTGAGCAGCTCCTTGATCATAGGGAACTGCGCGTGCAGATCGGGGTCCATGGGCGGGCGCTGCGCCTTATACTGCGGCAGCATCTCCATGCGCACGCGCGGCTTGCCCTTATCAAACGCCACGACCACGCCGTCGGGGTTAAAGGCATCGATCATCTTGAGAAACATGTTCAGAAAACCAAAGATTGCGTTGGTGGGGCGACCGTCCGGCGCGTTCATGGTGGGCGGCACGGCGTGGAAGGCGCGGTGCATGAGCGAGTTGCCGTCGATAACGGCAAAGGTACGGCGCTTGTCAGACATATTGAATACCTCGCTTTGGGCTGGGCACGGTTTGCTCACTCCAGTTTACACGCTCCCCGCCCCGCGGCCACCGCACATCAAGCTCCCCCGCCACCGCGCGCCCGTGCGTGATACGATGGCTCACGGTACATTAACCAGCACGATCGATCCGAAAGGAGCCTGCGTCATGGAGCGTCCCTGCGCATGGAAAAAGTACACGCCACAGCAAGTCGAGGAGCTCGAGGAGCTTTGCCGCGGCTATAAGCAGTTTTTGAGCGAGAACAAGACCGAGCGCCTGTGCGTCAAGACCGGTATCAAGATGGCCGAGGAGGCGGGCTACGTCAATCTGGAGACCGTGATCACCGAGGGCCGCGCGCTCAAGGCCGGCGACAAGGTGTACGCCGCCAACCACGGCAAGGACCTTATGCTCGTCAACCTGGGCACCGCCCCGCTCGAGCAGGGCTTTAACATCCTGGGCGCCCACGTGGACTCGCCGCGCCTGGACCTCAAGCAGAACCCCGCCTTCGAGGCCGGCGACATGGCCTACCTCGACACGCACTACTACGGCGGCGTCAAGAGCTACCACTGGGTGGCCTCCCCACTTGCACTCGTGGGCGTCATCTGCAAAAAGGACGGCACCACCGTCGACATCAACATCGGCGACAAGGCAGACGATCCGGTCTTTACCATCTCCGACCTGCTGATCCACCTCTCGAGCGAGCAGATGGCCAAGCCCGCCAAGGACGCCGTCGACGCCGAGATCCTCGACGTGATCGTGGGCGGCCGTCCCGTCAAGTTCGATGAGGACGACAAAGACGCTCCCAAGGAGCCCGTCAAGCAGATGTTCCTGGATATCCTCAAGGAGCAGTACGACGTCGAGGAGGAGGACTTCCTCTCCGCCGAGATCGAGGTCGTGCCCGCCGGCCCGGCCCGCGACATGGGCCTCGACCGCTCCATGATTCTGGGCTATGGCCACGACGACCGTGTCTGCGCCTATCCGTCCATGCTCGCCCAGATCAACGTCGCCAACGTGGAACGCACGAGCATCACACTCATCGTCGACAAGGAGGAGATCGGTTCCGTGGGCGCCACCGGCATGACGAGCCGCTTCTTCGAGAACACCGTCGCCGAGATCATGACGCTCGCCGGCGAGGATAGCCCGCTGGCCCTGCGCCGCGCGCTCGCCCGCAGCCGCATGCTTTCCTCCGACGTGTCCGCCGGCTTCGACCCGGGCTATGCCGGCAAGTTCGAGACCAAGAACGCCGCCTTTATGGGTCGTGGCCTGTGCTTTAACAAGTACACGGGCAGCCGCGGCAAGGGCGGCTCCAACGACGCCGACGCCGAGTACGTGGCCCTCGTCCGCGACATCATGGACGAGGCCGGCGTGGACTTCCAGACCTGCGAGCTCGGCCGCGTCAACGCGGGCGGCGGCGGCACCATCGCCTACATCATGGCCAAGTACGGCATGAACGTCATCGACTCCGGCGTTGCCGTCCTGTCCATGCACGCCCTGTGGGAGGTCGCCAACAAGGCCGACATCTACGAGGCATATCGCGGTTACAAGGCCTTCCTCGAGCGCGCCTAACCGACCCTTCATCAGTTGCGGTGAAATAGTTCCTAAATAGCCCTTTAGACAGGTCGAACAAGAACTATTCCACCGCAACTTCTTTTTGGCAGAGGAGAATCCATGCTGCAGGTCATCGTTTCGCCCGCCAAGCAGATGCGCTCGGCCCAAGATGCTTTTGAAGTCCTGGGCATTCCGCCCTTTGCGCGCGAGACGGCTCGACTGCATCGCGCGTTGCTAGATATTGAGCGAAATGAAGGCAGCGGCGGCCTGCAGGCGCTATGGAACGTGAGTGACAAACTGCTGGGGCCTTGCCTCAACACCCTGCATGAGTTCGAGCCCATCTTGGAAAACGGCGACCTCGACAATCCCGATATCGCCCGCAATACCTCCCCCGCCGTCATGTCCTATCACGGCATTCAATACCAGAGCATGGCACCCGAGGTGATGGATGCCGCGCAGCTCGCATGGCTGCAAGACCATCTGTGGATCCTCTCGGGCCTTTACGGATGCGTACGCCCCTTTCATGCCGTCGAACCGTATCGGCTGGAGATGGGTGCGAAGCTCGCCGTTGACGATGCCCGAGACCTCTACGCGTTTTGGAGCGACAAGCTCGCGCGGGTTATCGCCCCGGCAGGCTCAAACACCACGATCGTCAATCTCGCCAGCGTAGAGTATGCCAAAGCCGTTCTGCCCCACCTCGCGGGCGACGCCACAGCCGTCACGTGCCTCTTTGGCGAGGGTATCCGCAACGGGAAGCCCATCCAACGGTCGACCGCCAGCAAAAAGGCGCGCGGCTCCATGGTGCGGTGGATGGCAGAAAACAAGCTCGAGGATGCAAGCGAACTTACCGCATTCAACATCGGCTATCGGCACATCCCCGAGCTTTCAGACAAAAACACCCTGGTATTCATGAACGCGCAGGCACAATAGGTCCGCCGTTTCAAACACCCCGCTATTCCGCCAAGCCGTCTGCTTTGGCAATCTCGCTTGTCGAGCCATCTTGGTAGGTAACCTTGACATGCTCCACCTCGGACACCGCAACACCCGTCGGAGGCTCCAGGCGCCATTCCGTCAGCGCGATATCCATCGTCGTGGGCACGTCGCCTTGATCTTTGAGCTTCACCGTCAGCGTTTTGAGCGTCGCATCAAACGTCACGCGTTCGATTTCCTCACCAGGAATAGACCCGCCGCTCAGCTGCAGTTGCATAAACTCGTCGCGCGGATACCAATAGTCGCCCGGTGCGGCAACCGTGTTGCCACCGGAAACTTTCATGGTCATAATCGGCAGGCCCTCGTCGGCCTCAAACTCCCAGGCGGCGCCGCCGCGACCGCCAAACGTCCAAATACAAAAGGCAATCACCAGCACGGCAAGCACCGCAAAGCCAATCGCGACCAACCCATGGTGCGCACGGCCCTCCTCAGCCGATACGTCCCATTGTGTCTCTCGATATAGATGCTTGTCTTCCATGTTCGCCTCCCCACAGGCACGCTCGTTAGGCCAATCGTACCCATTCGAGCTATACTTGAGCCCGCTATATAAACGGGGAGCTTGCAGGACAGGACGGCAGGCTGAGATTGGGCGCGCCCGCCCTGACCCGCAAACCTGATATGGGTAATGCCAACGAAGGGAGCCGTGCCAATGAGCACACAGACCGAGCCAAAGCTCGTCACGCAAATCGACTTCGCCCGTGCCGGGCAGATCACGCCGCAGATGAAGGAGGTCGCCGAGCGCGAGCATCGCGACCCCGAGTACATCCGCGAGCGCGTGGCCGACGGCCGCATCGCCATTCCCGCCAACATCGTGCACATCAAAAAGGGCATGCGCGCCTTTGGCGTCGGTGAGGGCCTGTCCACCAAGGTCAACGTCAACTTGGGCATCTCGGGCGATAAGGCCGATGCCGCCGAAGAGTGGAAGAAGGTCAAGATCGCCGAGGACTTTGGTGCCGACGCCATCATGGACCTCTCCAACTCGGGCAAGACGCGCCAGTTCCGCCAGCAGCTCATCGACGAGACGCCGCTCATGGTAGGCACCGTCCCCATGTACGACGCCATCGGCTACATGGAAAAGCCGCTGGTCAAGCTGACCAAGGACGATCTGCTCGAGGTCGTGCGTGCACACGCCGAAGACGGCGTGGACTTTATGACCATCCACTGCGGCATCAATAAATCGGTCATCAAGACCTTCAAGGAGACCGGCCGCCTCATGAACATCGTCAGCCGCGGCGGCTCGCTGCTGTTTGGCTGGATGGAAGTCACCGGTAACGAGAACCCCTTCTACGAGTTCTACGACGAGGTGCTCGAAATCTGCCACGAGTACGACGTAACGATCTCGCTCGGCGACTCCTGCCGCCCGGGCTGTCTCTACGACTCCAACGACGCCACCGAGACTGCCGAGATGATCGAACTGGGCAAGCTGTGCAAGCGTGCTTGGGCCGCCGGCGTCCAGGTGATGGTCGAGGGCCCGGGTCACATGGCGCTCGACGAGATCGCCGCCAATATGAAGCTGCAGAAGCGTCTGTGCCACAACGCCCCGTTCTATGTGCTGGGGCCGCTGGTGACCGATATCGGCGTGGGCTACGACCACATTACCGCCGCCATCGGCGGCGCCATCTCCGCAAGCTCCGGCGCCGACTTCCTGTGCTACGTGACGCCCGCCGAGCACCTGTGCCTGCCCGACGCCCAGGACGTGCTCGATGGCCTCATGGCCACCAAGATTGCCGCGCACGCCGCCGATATCGCCAAGAAGGTGCCGCACGCCCGCGACATGGACGACAAGATGGGCCAGGCACGCCGCAAGCTCGACTGGGACGCCATGTGGAAGTGCGCCCTCGACCCGGTCACCGGCAAAAAACGCTACGAGGAATCCCCTGCCGCCACCGAGGGCACTTGCACCATGTGTGGCAAGATGTGCGCCGTCCGCACCGTCAACAAAGTGTTTGAGGGCACGACGATCGACCTCGGTATGGAGGACTAGCCTCTTCGCCGCAATCGCCTATAGGCTCGCCGCAGTACCTGCCAATTGTTAACTTGTGAACATTTGCCTGCATTTGCGTAAAAATTACATCTCGCGCCCGGGTTCGGCATATCACCGGCCTGGGCATCTTTATAATGCTGGCTTAAAGACCCATTTGAATCCGACCAGACAAGGGAGCGAACATGGATCGCAGCAAGGTACCTGCCGTTCTATCCATCGCAGGATCCGATTCCAGCGGTGGCGCCGGCATTCAGGCCGACATTAAGACCATCACGGCGCACCGTCTATATGCCGAGACAGCCATCACGGCCATCACCGCACAAAACACGCTCGGTGTCACCGCCGTGCAAAATATCTCCCCCGATATCGTCGCTGCGCAAATTGACGCCGTCTTTGACGATATTCGCCCCAACGCAGTCAAAATCGGCATGGTTTCCTCTGCTGAGATTATCGAGGTTATCGCCGACCGCCTGAGTGCCTGGAACGCACAAAATATCGTCGTCGACCCCGTCATGGTCGCCACTTCGGGCGCCCGCCTCATTGCCGAAGATGCCGCTGAGGCGCTCACGCGTCGCCTGTTCCCGCTGGCGACCGTCATCACGCCCAACATTCCCGAGGCCATGGCGCTGCTCGACTACGAGGTCGATTCCGAGCGCACGCAGCAAAACGCTGCCATGCTCCTCACCCGCCGCTTTGGCTGCGCGTCCCTCGTTAAGGGCGGGCATTTTGTCAACGAGGCCAACGATGTGCTAGCAGAGCCCGCGCCGCTCGATGACGAGGGCAACCACCTGGGCGATCCGCTCACCACGTGGTTCCGCCATAAGCGCATCGAGACCGGCAACACGCATGGCACCGGCTGCACGCTCTCGTCCGCCATCGCCTGTGCGCTGGCGCAGGGCATGGATCTTGCCGACGCCATCAATGCCGGCAAGGCCTACCTAACGGGCGCTCTCGCCGCCGGCTTTGACATGGGCAAAGGCTCCGGCCCCGTCAACCACATGTGGCAGTACTAAGATTCGCAGTCCAAAACCACCGCAAAGGGGACAGACACCTTTGCGGTGGTTCCCACAGACGTCTCGATCCGTAACAGTTAGAGTCCATTTTTCGGCCCAGCTGTTACAGATCGAGATATTCAAATTCCGCTGAGAAGATAATCTCGATCTGTAACAGTAGCTCGGCAAAATCGACCCTAGATGTTACAGATCGAGACAAACGACCGATATCGACCTAAATAATCTCAATCTGTAACATCTAGCCCGTTTTCGGCCTTACAACTGTTACAGATCAAGACAAACAGACGAATCAAGCCACCGCAAAGGTGCCTTTGTGGTGGCTTGGGGCTGCACTACTCACCGAGCATCTCTTGGAGCTTGGCTGCCACGGCATGTCCCAAGCTCTCGTGGCCTTCGGGCATCATGTGCAGATAATCGATATCGCCCGGCTCGGCAAAGTCGGCGGCATTCAAAAAGTCGCAGCCAAACTGCTCAGCCACATGCGCGTAGTACTCACCAAAATGTTCCGAGGCTTCTACGGAATGCTCGTCAAAATCGGTCATATATACGTCGGCGATCTGCGGCTTAATCTTGATAGGCGCCATCAGCAGAATCCGTGGGCAGGGCGCGGCATCGGTCCAAGCAAACGCGCGGACGGCGCGAATCAACGCCATGGCGCCGCGGGCAATATCGGAGGCCGTCACGCCAAAGACCGTCTTGCAGTCGTTGGTGCCCAGCATAATCACGATCGCGTCCAGCGGCTTATGGGCCTCGAGTAGCATCGGCAGCGCGCGAACGCCGTTGAGGTTGGTGTCCAGATGGCACATATCGTCGCGCACCGTCGTGCGACCGTTTAGGCCTTCCTCAATCACATGCCAACCCTCACCCAGGTCACGCTGCACCACACCGCACCAGCGCACATCCTGCGCATAGCGCACTGCGGTGCTGTCGCGCATACCCGCTGGATCATAGCCATAGGTGTTGCTGTCACCAAAGCACAGAACGTTTTTCATCTTGAGCTCCCTATTCCGTAAAAAGCCGACGGGGGCGATCCCTCCCGTCGGCTTGGCATATCACATCGCACGCACCGCTTACAGGTACTTGCGCCAGTCGTCCTCGTCCTCATCGTCCTCGGCTGCTGCCTGGGCCTGCTCGGCGGCACGAGCGGCTGCGGCGCGGGCGGCAACCTGGGCATAGGACTCCTCGTTGCGCTCGGGGAAGTTTGCCAGCACGTGCTCGAACTTGGCAAAATCCTCGTCCCAGCGCGTAGAGGGCACGGCAAAGAAGACCTGCTTGACCTTGAAGTCGCCCGATGCGAGCTCCTTGCGGAAGAGCTCGGCCACGGCCTCGGCGTCAAAGCCGTTGTTCTCGCAGCCCCAAGCACCCAGTACGAGCTTCTCGCGGCCCAGCTCATCGCAGATAGCAAGCACAAAGCGAATGCGGTCGCGCAGGGCGTCAAGCAAGGCATCGTCGCTCACGCGGTACTCCTAGCGAGCACGCTTGGCGTTGGGTGCAGCGGCGACGATTACGTCGGCATAGGCGTGCACATGCTTGCGGTCGAAGCGCACCGCGGGCACCACCAGCGCACGGTTGCGGTACAGCTCACAGTTGATGTTGCGGCGACGGTTCTCGCCGTACCATTTACGCTGCTTATCGAGAACGTTGTACAGGTACGAATCGGCGCACAGCGTGGCCTCCTGGCCCAGATAGCCCTGGATGTAGCCACCACCCGGATTGGTGAACGAGGCAAAGGCAAGCACAGCCATGTCGCAGAACTGCGCGTAGCCTCGGCCGTTATCCAGAATGGCCTGCGTGGCAGAGGCGTCAAGCACGGTGACCTCGGGCAGGACCGGAGCGGGCTCCTCGGCGGCAGGCGCGGGCTCGGCTTCGGTGGCCTCCTCGACGGGCTCGGGCGTCACCTCGGTATCGACTGCGGCCTCGACTTCAGCGGCCTCGACGTCCTCGGCAACCTGCTCCTCAGCAGCCGCTGCCTTCTGGACCTTGGCCTTCATCGCCGCGACAAAACCGGCAGGCATACCATCGAACTCGCGCACGCCGGCAAGCGAACGCTCGATGTCCTTGGCGCAGGCCTCGGACACAGCCGTCACATGGCGCTCGGCGGCCTTGGCACGCGCCTCACGCTTGGGATTGGGCTGACCCGCTCGGTTGGACCTGCGGTTACGGTTCCTGCTGTCGACGTCTGCCATACATGGCCACCTTTCCTGTCGCTGCCGCTATCGGCTTTTCCCATCCATGATACCCCGCCGCGCACAAAAAGACGGTCCCGAAGGACCGCCTTTCGCATCGTTTTACCGTGTCCGGCAGGAAGCATCGCAATGTCGCGCTTTAATCGCGACGGCCGAGGATGTTCAGAATGCGCAGGAACACGTTGATAATATCCACGAACAGGTTGGACGCCATGAGCACGGCGTTGGGCAGCGTGGGTGGCACCGTCGTTGCCACATAGGTGTCGTAGCCGATGAAGCCGGCGAACACCACAATCACGATCAGGTCGGTGATGGACTGCGAAACGCCCATGAACATCAGCACGATCTCGACCAGAATCGTGGCAAGCAGGATGCCAAAACCAATGCCATACACACGCTGGAAGAACTTGGGGAAGGTCACGCCCAGCGCACCAAAGACAAAGGTGATGGCGGCCGTGGCGATAAAGGCGGTGTTAATGGTAGGCAGGTCGTAGTTGGCAAGACCAAACGACGCCGTCAGACCAAAGGTGCTCGCAAAGACCACGTAGCCCACGAGTGACAGGCCCACGGACTGTTTGCTGGCAGCAGCCGACATCATGACCATGCCGACGATGGTCAAAATAAATGAGCCAAAGACCAGCGGCAAAGCGGCGCCGCTCATCATCATGCGCGCAAACGACATGGTGCTCGTAAAGTAAGCACCGGCGCCCATGGCGCAAAAGCCCAAAAAGATCAGGGCAGACATGACAAGGTTGTACGCGCGCGGCGACATCTCCTTGGCACGGCTTGCGCCGGTCTCGATGGGGCCGTTCTGATAGCCCTGAATATCGTTCATACTTCGTCCTTTCAAAAGCACCGCGACGGCGCCGTAGCTGACAAGTTTCCTGCCATTGTACCCGAACGCCATGCGTTCTTACCTGCGACGCTCGCTCTCGAGTGTTCGGTCGAACGCCCACACCCACCAACGCATCAGATGAGTCTGCGAGCCATCCGGTCGCTCGCGTGCCTGTTCTTCCAGATACAGTTCGGTCGCATGTCCACCAAAACGAACCTTATAAGTCGCCGTACGAATGCCGTGAACCGTCAGGCCAAAACCGGTAGACGAGACAATCTCGTCAATCGTAAAGCAGCGACCGTCAACCCAGCAGACGGTAACCGGCACAACCTGTCCGCCCGCGAGGATGCGAGCCACGACGTCCACATACTGCTTGTGTACGCGCCGAGTTTTGCCGTCTGTCTGTCGATATTCCATGCCTCCTATTATCGAACGCATGTTTGTATGTTGTAAAGCGAACAGACTGTGGTTTTGGAGTGTCGTAGTAATCACACGTGTCCGCATGGCGTGTTAGCAAAAAGAACACCCGCGGTCAACAGGGCAAATATTCAATTTTAGTGCCAAAAAGTTCACTTCTCCCATCAGAACTCGGTAAAGAGACCCGCAGGAGGTGATACGATTTATCATGTTTTTGTAACGTGCCTGCAAACTTCGAGAAAGCCCATATATGGACGTAACGTTCTCAACCTTCCTCGGCCAAATTGTGTCGAACCCAGTCCTTGCCGTCACCGTGATCCTCGCGTTGGGCGCCATCTTCGTCAATGGATGGACCGACGCGCCCAACGCCATCGCGACCTGCGTCACTACGCGTTGCATGCCCGCCCGTGCCGCCATTCTCATGAGCGCCGCATTCAACTTCCTCGGCGTACTCATCATGACGCACTTTAACGCGAGCGTCGCCAACACCATCTCACATATCGTCGACTTTGGCGGAAATAGCACCATGGCGCTCGCCTGCCTATGCGCGGCACTGTTCTCCATCGTCGTCTACGGCGCCACAGCGTCGCGTTTTGGCATCCCCACTTCGCAAAGCCACAGCCTCATCGCCGGCCTGACCGGTGCCGCTATCGCCCTCGGCGGCGCGAGCAGCGTCAACGTCCACGAGTGGATGAAGGTTATCTACGGTCTGGCGCTCTCCATCGGCTTGGGCTTTGTCATGGGCTGGGTCCTGTGCAAGCTCGTCTCGATTCTTTTCGCCGCCGCCAACAGGCGACGTGCCAATGTCTTCTTTAAATACGCTCAGATCGCGAGCGCTGCGGCCATGAGCTTTATGCACGGCGCGCAGGATGGACAGAAGTTCATCGGCGTGCTCTTTTTAGGCGTGGCCTTTGCCAGCGGCCAGACGAGCGTCGGCGATGCAGGCATCCCCATCTGGATTATGCTGCTGTGCTCGGCCACTATGGGTATCGGCACCAGCGTGGGCGGCGAGCGCATCATCAAGTCCGTCGGCCAGAGCATGGTCAAGCTCGAAAAGTACCAGGGCTTCTCCGCCGACCTCGCAGGCGCCGCAAACCTGCTGCTTGCCACCCTTACCGGCATCCCCGTGTCCTCCACCCACATCAAGACCTGCGCCATCATGGGCGTCGGTGCCGTCAAGCGCCTTTCGGCCATCAACTTTGGCGTGGTCAAGGACATGATGTTCACCTGGTTCTTTACCTTCCCCGCCTGCGGACTCATCAGCTTTGTCATGGCCAAGCTGTTCATGATGTTCATCTAGTCAAACCGAGCGTCCATCCGGACCGTAATACTTCGCCCACCCGTCTTCGCCTCGAAAGGACCCACTCATGGCAAAGAAACCCGATTCGTTCTACTTCGACAACTACGTCGCCTGCGCCGACCTTGCCGTCCAGGCCGCCGAGCTGCTCACCAAGATTTTCGAGAACTTCGACCCCGCAAAGATTCACGATATGCTCAACAAGATGCACGCGATCGAGCATGCGGCCGACAAGAAGCACCATGAGCTTGAGGACGCCCTGCTCACGGCCTTTATCACCCCGCTTGAGCGCGAGGACCTGGACCTGATGAGCTGCTCGCTCGACACCGTGCTCGATCGTATCGAGGGCGTCGTGCAGCGCGTCTACTTCACCAACATCCAGAGCATCCATCCCGATGCCATCGTGATCGCCCACAAGGTGACCGACGCCTGCCGCGCCATGAAGGACCTGATGGTCGAGCTGCCCAACTACCGCAAGTCCAAGACCCTGCGCGAACTCGTCATCCAGATCAACACGATTGAGTCCGAGGCCGACGAGCTCTACATCAACGCTATGCGCAACCTGCACGTCAACGGCAAGGACCCGCTCGAGGTCATCGCCTGGCGTGACGTTTACGCCTTCCTGGAGTACTGCGCTGACTGCTGTGAGAATGTGGCTGATGTTGTGGATTCGATTGTCATGAAGAACAGTTAATTGGGGGTACGTGTCCCGGCGGCGAAGGGCCGGCCACGGTTTGCTTTCTCACTCCGGCTGCTTTGCAGAGTCGTTCGAAAGTAAACCGTGGCCGGCCCTTCGCCTTACATACCACCATTGGAACTTTGGCTGATAGTTTTAGCGCAATGGGGGTTTGGCTGAAGGGACCTTTGGTACCCGTTCGGACACTTTGGCCCTTGATGAGCGTTTGGCTGATTGCTGCTTTGGGTACTCTTTGGGTTACTTTGGGTTTGTTTGATTTTTAATTGTTGGAGGGCTTGTATGTCGTATATGGATCTGGCTCGGTCTCGGTATTCTTGTCGTTTGTTTGAGGATCGTTCTGTTGAGCAGGCTGTGGTGGATGCCATTGTTGAGGCGGGGCGTATTGCTCCTTCTGCTTGTAATAATCATCCAACCCGTGTGATGGTGCTTGATACTCCGAAGTTGTTGGAGAAGGCTGCTGCTTGTCAGCCGCGCTTTGCTCGTGATGGGTCTATCTTTGGGGCTCCGCTTATCTTTCTTATTTGCGGTGTTACCGACGATGCTTGGGTGCGCCCGTATGATCAGATGAACTCCAGTGCCATCGACACCTCGATCGTCTGCGATCAGATGATGATGGAGGCCGAGGAGCAGGGCCTGGGTACGTGCTGGGTGTGCCATTTTAAGCCCGAGGTGGCCTGTGAGCAGTTCAGCCTGCCCGAGGGCATCTATCCCTATCACATGCTCGTCTGCGGCTATCCTGCCGACCATATCGCCGATCCCGAGCATCGCGAGGCCCGCACCATTCCCCTCCCCGACTTCCTCCTCAAGTAGATTTTAGGACATGCCTTAAAATCCACCTTTGACCGCTCACCCGTTCGCCGAGTCCTGTGCCCTCAAACGCAGGACTCGGCGTTTTGTTTTGCAGACTGCGTACAGTCACAAAAAAAGGACCCGCAAACTGCGGGCCCTTTCTAGGCGCAACATGATAGCTGGATGTTAGTCCAGGTCGTCGGCGGCGAAATTGTCAATCGGTGCGAAGGGATCGGCAACGGGGATAACCGGCTCGGCGACGGGCAGCGGCTCGGCAGCAGGAACGGTCACAGCCGGAGAAGCGGCGGAACCGACCGGCGTGGAAGCCATGAGATCGGACGGGAAGGAGTTCTGAGCATCGTCCATGAAGTGCTGGATGAGCTTGAGGTACTCGGCCTTGAATTCCTCACGGGAAGCCTTAAGACGGTCGATCTCCTCAAGCTCGGCCTGCTTCTCGGTCAGGGCCTGGCGGATGACCTCGCGGGCCTTGGCGTCGGCCTCGTTGCGGATGCGGTCAGCGTTCTCGTTGGCGTCGTTGACAATGCCCTCGGCGGTCTGCTGGGCAGCAATCAGAGCAGCGGAGATCTGGCGCTCCTGAGCGGAGAAGTCGGGTGTGGGAGCGGCCACGGGCGCGGCAGGGACGGCCTGAGCGGCAGCATCCTGAGCCTGAACGAGCTGGGCCTGCGTATCGGCAAGCTGCTGCTCGGTGGCAGTCAGACGACCCTTAAGATCGACGATCTTGGCGAGCATGGCGTCGACCTCGGAGGACAGGGTCTCCAGGAAGACGTCGACCTCGGCGGGATCGTAGCCGCGCTTGGCCTCAGAGAAGGTCTGAGCCTGAATGTCAGCAGGGGTAATAGCCATAACAAGTTCTCCTTTATCTTCGCCTTGGCGCCGTGCGCCCGACGTGAGTTACTAAGCCAGTTTTATATGAGTATACCTATAAGAAGTTGCAGAACCAGCTTCTGTACCAACTGCAACGCAATAATCGCAACGACCGGTGAAAAATCGACGCCGCCCATGGGCGGGATAAACCGGCGGAACAAATTGAGCCACGGGCCGCACACGCTATCGAGAACGGCGGCGATATCCTGTAGCAATCCGCCCTGCTTCATAGGGATCCACGTCATAAGGCAGTAGACCACGATGAGCGTGGAGTAAAAGTTGAACAGCGTATTGACCAGCTGGACAATGGTGTAGATGTTGATGAGAATCTCCTCGTCTTGTCTTTACTTAAGGTAGCCGTCGGCACGGAGCTTTTTGAGGTCCGAATCCTTGACCTCGCAACCGGCGGGCAGCACCATAAACACGCGATCTCCCACCTCTTTAACTGTGGCACCCAGGCCGCAGGCAAAGCCGTAAGAGAAGTCCAGGACGCGCTTGGCGACCTCGGTACGAACGCCCACAAAAATCAGCGCGACAGGCTGCTTGGTGCGCACGCGGCGCACGACGGTCTCCACGTCGTCATAGCTCTCGGGGCGCAGGACATAAGCCGGCAGCTGCGGCGTAGCGTTGATGATGTTGCTCGCATACGCCGAGGCATCGCTCGGTGAGGGAGCAGGTGCGGGGGCAGCAGCGCGGGCGCGTGTGCTCTCGGCATAGCTCGACGGCGTGTCGTAGGCACCGGGACGATAACCGCCCGCAACCGTCTCCTGCGAGCGCGATGGCGGGTTGTAGGTCGTAGCATGGCGAGAATCGTCGCCGACCAGCTGACCGGAACGTGTGTACACGGCCACCGACTCGGCCTCGCCGCGGCGCGTCTGACCCAACAGGCCGTTGCTCGGCTCGTCCTGGGTGTAGAAGCCCTCGCCCGAGGCACCGCTGTAACCGTTATTCTGGTAGCCGTCGTCATAGCCATCATCGTAGCCGTAGTCGTCGTCCTGACCATAATCCTGGTCGTAACCATGCTGGCCGCCCAGGTGCATCTTATTTTTAATCTCGTCAAGGAAGCCCATGGTTGTGTCCTCTCGCGGTTTAGTGCAGGCGCTCTGATAATCAGTGCGCACTTCAGAGCCTTATTTTACTGCAAACTCCGGGCTAAATACTACCCTGCCCAGGCGAACGAGCGTAGAGCCTTCCTCAAGGGCAGGCTCAAAGTCCTCGCTCATGCCACAGGAAAGTTCGGGCAGGCTCAGGTCGGAGTGCGTCGCCTCAAGCTCATCCCTTAGCTCGCGAAGTCCGGCAAAGGTGCGGCGCGCCACATCTTTATTACCCCGTGGTGCCATAGTCATAAGGCCCTGCACACAAATTCCCTCAAGCTCCGCAAGCTCACCTGCGGCGTCTCGAACCTCGTCGGGCGAAAAGCCGCCCTTGGACTCCTCGCCGCTCACATTGACCTCGATCAGCACGCGCTGGGGGCCGAAGAGCTCGCCCGCCTCAATCTTGCGGACCGCACGGCTCGAGATAGCCTGAGCCAAATGCAGCGAGCTTACCGAATGAATCAGCTCGGCCGAGCCCAGAACCGCATTGATCTTGTTGGTCTGCAGGTTGCCGATCATATCGAAGCGCACCTCGGGTAGCTCCGGATGCTCCGCGAGGCCCGCAAGCTTGCGAACGAGCTCCTGCGGGCGGTTCTCGGCAAAATGGCGATACCCCACCTGAATAGCGGCAACGGTCTCATCGACGCCAACAGTCTTGGAGACGGCAATCAGGCGCGCGGCATCGTGGGGACGGCCCGCGCGATCGAGTGCCGCATAAAAACGCTCCAGAATCTGCTCGCGGCGAGCGCGCATCAAGTCCAAATAGTTATCCATTGCCAATCGCCTCCGCTGACAGCCAAACAAGTAGTCCCATGCTAACGCAAGAGCGCGGCCTCGCATGTGCAAGGCCGCGCTCACTTAGGTATTTACAATCTTTCGACGAACGGGGCCGCCCTACTCCTCGTCGTCCTCGGCGTCGTCCTCGTCCTCGAGGTGCTCGAGTAGGTAGCGGAGACCCTCGCTCACCTCGTTAGCGGGCACTTTGGCAACATAGTGCGCATCGACGGCAGGCCTCATGATGACGCCCTCGCCCGAAGGCACGCGCATGCTCTCAAGCTCATCCTCGTCCGTACGGGCGATATCGCCGGCAGTCATACGCTGTCCGGTCAAAAGGAAGGTCAGACGGCAGGCGGCATCGATCGAAATCGAGGCGATGCGATCGAGATAGCGCGAGACCATGATGGCGCGGCGCAGGTCGTCATAGTTGCTGTCGTCGTCCATAAAATCGCCCGTGTCCATGCGGTTAAAGGTGCGGAAGAACTTCTCGTACGCCGCATGCACCGGCTCGTCCTCGCCGGCCAGGTTGCAGATGATGGACATGTCGTTGGTGACGAGCGCGGAAAGTGACGAACCCAGCACCTGGTAAACAGCCTCGGCCTCGGCCTCGACCGTAGCGACGAGTTCCTGGGGCAGCGAGATGTCGGCCTTGACCATGTGACGCGTGGCGCGGCAGATCTGGCGAACCTTATCGGTCATGCGCTGCAGGTTAAAGTCGACGTAGATGATTGTCTGCAGCAAGCGGAAGTCGGAGGCGACCGGCGACTGCGTAGCGATCAGGTTGTAGCACACGGCCTCCAGGTTAGCGCAGCGCGCGTCAATCGAAAGCGTGCGCTTCTTGGTCTTGGTGGCGAGCTTGCGGTCGTCGGTCACATAGGCCTTCACGGCGTCGTGAAGCGCCAGGTCTACAGCCTCGTAGATGCTCAGCATCTCGTGACGGGCTTCGATGAGCTGACGGGAAAACAGTTTGCGCATGGTTCACTCCAATCAGTTGGGTGCGGTCATGCCGCCCGCACAGTGAATACGCACCGGACCAGGTCCGATCGGCTTGGGACTAGTCGCACCGATCAGCCAAAGCGGCCGGTGATATAGTCTTCCGTCCGTGAATCCACCGGGCTGGTGAAGATCGCGTCGGTTTGACCATACTCGATGAGCGTGGCGGGCTCGCCGGCAACTTCCTGCAAGAAAAATGCGGTGTAGTCGCTAATACGAGCGGCCTGCTGCATAGAATGCGTGACGATGATGATCGTCATCTCGGGCGCCAGCTCGGCCATCAGATCCTCGACCTTGGAGACGGACGTGGGGTCGATGGCGGAGCAGGGCTCGTCCATCAGAAGGACATCGGGCTGCACCGCAAGCACACGCGCAATGCACAGACGCTGCTGCTGACCGCCCGAGAGCGCCAAACCGTCCTTGTTGAGCTGATTGGATACCTCTTTCCAGAGGTTGGCGCGCTTGAGCGATTCTTCCACGATGTCATCGAGGTCGCTTTTGCTAGTCACGCCCTGCAGACGAGGGCCAAAAGCGACATTCTCGTAGATGGATTTGGGGAACGGGTTGGGCTGCTGAAAAATCATGCCCACGCGACGGCGAAGGTCGACCGGGTCGACGCCCTCGGCATAGATATCGTTGCCGTCGAGCGTCATGGTGCCCTCGACGCGGGTGCCCTCGATCAGGTCGTTCATACGGTTGATGCAGCGCAAAAACGTCGATTTGCCGCAGCCCGAAGGACCGATAAACGAGGTGATGGCGTTTTTGGCGATGTTGAGGTCGAGCCCCGTCAGCGCATGAAAGTCACCGTACCAAAAGTTGAAATCCTTGGCCGTGATGGCCGCTTGCTCCGGCGTGGGAGCGGACTGATAGACGGACATGGGACTCCTTAACTAGCGGCGTTTGCGCGACAGATAACGCGCAAACAGGTTGAAGGCCAGAATAATCGCCATCAGCAAAAGCGCAGTGCCGTAGGCTGCGTTCATGTTGATGCCGTCATTGGCAAGCAGATACAGGTGAACGGTCATGGGACGACCGGAATCGAGCGGCGAAATAGGCAGGTTGATGGCCTGACCCATGGTGTAGAGCACCACGGCGGTCTCGCCGATGGCGCGGCCGATGGCAAGCACGATGCCGGTGGAGATGCGGCCAAAAGCCGAAGGAAGCACGATCTTGGAGACGACCTGCCACTTGGTGGCACCCAGGCCATATGCACCCCAACGGATATAGCGCGGAACGGCGCGGATTGCCTCCTCGGTGGTACGCATGACAATAGGCAGCATCAGAAGTGCCAGCGCCAGGGCGGCCGAGACCATCGAAAGGCCCAGACCCATAGCCTCGACAAACAAGGCGTAGCCAAAGAGGCCCATAACGATGGAGGGCACCGAGGCCAGGGCATCGGCAGCATAGCGAATGATGTCGACGACCTTGCCCTGTTTGGCGTACTCGGCCAGATAGACCGCAGCCAGGACGGCAACCGGCGTGCAGATGAGCATGGCGAGCGCCGTCACGTAGATGGTCGAGACGATCGTGGGCCAAATGCCGCCCTCGGCGTTGACGCCCTGCGGCCAGCCGAAGATAAAGTCGAGCGAGATATGCGGCAGGCCGTTGATGACCACGTAGGCGATGATGGCGATCAGCACCAGCGTGGTGATATAGGCCGCGGCGCGAAACACGCCGAGCATGATCTTGTTGGACAGATCCTTGTTGATGCGGCCCTTCTTGCCATGGGAAAGGGCACGCTTGATGCGCTCACGCGACGAGGTCGTATCGACCGTCGTGTCAACGGAATCGGACATAGCCTACCCCC
>OLNF01001426.1_pt1 | contig 20340 bp, 14 predicted proteins | sample 1673061 | NCBI WGS metagenome assembly OLNF01 (sample SAMEA3136751, study PRJEB25190) | human gut metagenome
CTAAGGGTGGTTCTGACTTCTCTCCACGTGGCAAGAGCAACAACGAGGTAATGCGTTTCTGCCAGGCTTTCATGACAGAGCTTTATCGTCACATGGGTCCAGACGAGGATGTTCCAGCTGGTGACATCGGTGTAGGTGGCCGTGAGGTAGGTTACCTCTTCGGAATGTACAAGAAGTTGACACACCAGTTCCAGGGCGTCTTGACCGGTAAGGGTCAGGAGTTCGGTGGTTCATTGATCCGTCCTGAGGCTACAGGTTACGGTAACGTATACTTCCTCTGCAACATGCTCGCTACCAAGGGTATTGACATCAAGGGCAAGACTGTTTTGGTTTCAGGTTCAGGTAATGTAGCGCAGTACACTATGGAGAAGTTGCTCCAGTTGGGTGCTAAGCCAGTTACATGTTCAGATTCAGACGGTTACATCTACGACCCAGACGGAATCGACCGCGAGAAGCTCGATTACATCATGGAGCTCAAGAACGTAGAGCGTGGCCGTATCAAGGAGTATGCAGAGAAGTATGGTGTAAAATATGTTGCAGGTGCTAAGCCTTGGTTTGAGAAGGCAGACATCGCTCTCCCATCAGCTACTCAGAACGAAATCAACGAGGAGGCAGCTAAGGCTCTCATCGCCAACGGCGTAATCGCAGTAAGCGAGGGTGCAAACATGCCTTCTACTCCAGAGGCTATCAAAGTATTCCAGGATGCTAAGATTCTCTACTCTCCAGGTAAGGCAGCCAACGCAGGTGGTGTTGCAGTATCAGGTCTTGAGATGAGCCAGAACTCAGAGCGTCTGAAGTGGTCTCGTGAGGAGGTTGATGCTAAGCTCCACGACATCATGAACGATATTCACGCTAACTGCGTGAAGTATGGTACTGAGCCAGACGGTTACGTAAATTACGTAAAGGGTGCAAACGTAGCCGGCTTCCTGAAGGTAGCTAAGGCTATGATGGCTCAGGGCATTGTATAAGGCAATAAAATTAACAATAAACATTGTTTAAAAATTTTAAATGATAGGAAATAGCGGGTCTGTGACAGATCCGCTATTTTTTGTGTCTACTCCTTCCCCCACTCCTTCTTTACATCAAAGCAGGGACAGGCTTTGTTGGCAAACTCATTATGCCCATGAATCGTGGCTAATGGATATTCCTCCTTCAGCTGCTCGATGAGCGAGCGCATTGCCGCTTTCTGTTCTCGGGTTCTTGTATCCTTCGGCTTGCCTTTCTTTGATAAGCCGCCGATGTAGCAAATGCCTATACTGATGGAATTATGGCCCTTGCAATGGGCGCCAACCTCCTCTATCGCACGGCCTACATGAATGCTGCCGTCACGATAAATCACGAAATGATAACCTATGCAGCGCATTCCGCGCTCCCGGTGCCAGCGGTCAATATCCGCTACGGTGAAGTTGCGACCTTCCTTGGTCGCACTGCAATGAATGATGATTTCCTTTATCTTACGCATGATATTGAATATTAATTATTGAAAAATAAGCAGATAATTGAGGGGGATTTCGTCAACACCCCAATCCCTGATAAACAGATTGATTCTGCACGATAGATGCTTTTTCTTCATCCTCTTGAATTCCTCATTCAACAACTGGCAAAATTCATTATAGCATTTTTCTGATTGCGTAACGATTCCGGTATAATGAGACTTGCCCAGAATGATACTCTTGTTTCTCAGACGTAGCGGACCGTTGCCAGGCACGAAGCGAGCTCTGCGCCTAACAGTACGAGGCACGTAATTGGATCTTAACAGAATAACAGGCTTGATAACAATTTCATATTTTCCTCTTTCATACTTATTTTTCTTCTTTGTCTCCGACACCTTCTTTTGCTTGGTAGGAATGAGAGAAATCTTATAACGTCCTGCTGGCAAATGACGGTTAGGACGTTCTAAGGTGTCGCAGAAAATCTTGCCACCTATAACCATTGTGCCATCCACACTCCATGGAGTGAAGCGACGGCGGAATATATTGATGTTCATGATAATTTACAATTAATAATTGATAATGAATAATTGGATCAAGGCCGGCCATTAAGGCTGATTTAAGAACCGAAAACTTAATGACACTTAGTGACCTTGACCCTTAATAACCCTCCAAAATTATATGGTAGGCGAAACTTTCTGATAATGTCTGTCTGGCAATACGCTGATTAAGCCCTGGCGTTTCCAGTTTTTCAGCATCTGTTTCACTGATTCATGAGTGGCACTTGCCCCCTTAACAGCAACGCTCTGCTGCTCTGCCTGTTCGAAGGTGAAGGTTACGTCCAAACGTTCGAAGATGGAATCATTCTTACCCCGACGACAACGGTCCCAAGCAGATTGGCAGCAATAATCCTTTGATGAGAAAGCCTCTTCAATACGATTACGGAAGAAGTAAAGTGCATTATCCAACTGATAGTCAGCCAGTACATCAAATACATTCAGCATAGCTGGTGTCTGCGTCTTTACGAGCATTCCCTTCCACAAATCAGGTGACTCCTTCAGCTGTTTCTCGGCTCCATTGAATCCATGCTTCTGAATCAGCGTTTCCAGAACCTTGCAGAGCATGATGCAGGTCATCATTCTCATCGTGGTTGGACAGATACGGAAACGCTGGCGGGCTTTCACCTTGTCGTCATTTTTCATCGTCTCCAGTCTGATCTGTTCCAGCCATTTTCTACCCTTTTCCTCCAGCTTCGGCAGCACTACCTCACCCGACATCAGCGGCAGAAGATGAGCAATCTGAATGATGCGGTCGCGCTGGCGTTCGTTCATCACATACATGTTGTCAGAAAGTGGAGTGAAGGTATTATCGGGCGTTTTTGCCACGATGATACGGCTTTGGAAACCATCCGTATAATTGCTTACCACTCGATAGAGCGCATCAGGAGTGCCGCACATCACCACGTTCCATAACAGTCTGTCTATATGAACATTCACTGCATCTGCACTTCTTGCCTCACGCTCATAGCTTGTTCCGTCGTAAGCCTGTCTCAACATAACTGAAAAGTCGCTCATCGCCGATTTCCACTTCTGCGCTACGGTGTCAGCTTCCGGAGTAAACGAGAAGGCGTGCTTGCCTTCTGTGTTAGCCAGTCGTTCAGCCAGATTCGCCACCGTATTGTTCAGTGTCAAGCATCTTACAGGCAGTTTCGGCTCTTCCGGCTGCTCCTTCTTGTTCTTGGCAGCACGTTTCTTGGCTCGCCATTCATCCTCCTTCTGCTGATACATTTTGTCCATTTCCTTCACTTCCGAAGTCCATGCGTCAATCACGGGGTCAATACTACCCTTGCCAGATGCAAAATCACCGGCGATGTAGGAGATGAGGTTCAGCGAGTTCATCTTGCCGTGAACGGAAACCTTCACGCCCGTTGCGAGCATTCCGATGGCAGGACAGATGGCTGTGATTACAGGCAGTGCCAGTGCCGGACCCACTGCGCTGATGGAATCCCGAATGCCTTGCGGCAACTTAGGCAGCGCATTATAATAGAACAGATCATCCTTGGCGTTAGCCTCGTCCAGCGCATTTACCAGCGCCTCATTGTCAGCCGCCGAACCACTACCCGCATTTCCCTGCTTCATTCGTTCCTGACGGATGGCAGAGAGCACATCCTTCAGTCGCTTAGGCATTTGCGTAATTTTCTCGTTCAATGCCGAGTTGATGCAAGCCATCTTTTCCTGTTCGGGAAACCCATCGTAGCAGGGAATAATCTGAGCCAGCAGATTGCGGTCAAAACCACAGATGTGGCGCAGGTTCACAGCCAGCTCAAAGGTCAACGTATTGCGGTTGGAGCGCATCGGCTCCTGCCCATCATTATACATCTGCCACCACTTCTTAATGATTTCCCCATAAGGAATCCCAAGATAATTGTCCTGAGCAGCAGAAGTAGTTGAAGTAGAAGAAGTTGACGCAGCAGAGGCAGCAGCAGCAGTTGACGCAGTAGAAGAAGTTGACGCAGCAGAGGCTGAAGTAGCAGAAGTAGAAATTCTCGAATTCTTAAATTCCTGCCCCTTAAAAACCCCTTGAGAATCCTTCTTGAATTCTTCCTTCCAGGGCTCATAATGCTTGTTTGCCTTGTGCGCCCCTTCCGGCAGTTCCTCCTGTCCGTATCTTTCACGCTCTTCCAGGACTTTCCCTTCAGCTGCCACGGCAGCCTCATCGTATTCATCCTTGAAGAGCCGTGGCGAAAGGAAGAGCAGATCTTCGCCATCCGATGTGGTAGTGAAATAAACCCTGTTAATGTCGTGAGCCGAAGTATCCATTTCGCACTTGAGCATCGTAGCAATTCGTACCTGATTCTCCAGAACCGTCTTGCCCTTTTCGCGTTCAAAAACCGCATGTCCGCCTTGTCGTGCGCTGCGTTCCAGCATCAGCAGTCCGTACTTGTCCGGTTCTTTCAGCAGCAGCTTGGCAGCCTTGGCAAAAGCCTCCGGCTCATCCATATCAAATCCGAAAGCACCGCTTGGCAGTTTCATTCCCTTCACCACCCCTTGCGGATAATGGCCGGAGTAGTTAAACTGCACCAGTCTCCGTTTCGCAGCATCGTTTCCGGCACGAGCTAGACGAAGATTCGCCTTCTGCTCATTGCTTCCACGCAGCTGCTTATACTCCTCTTCCGAGGTGATGGAGCGGGCAACCTTGTGTCCGTTCTCCACCTTTATTAAATAACAACTCATCTATCTGTTTCTACTTATCGTTTTAAGTTGAATACAAAATCCTAATGTTTCAGTTGGTAATCCACTACCGCATCAGCACCTTCAGCTGCCTCAACAGCCAGCGTTTGGGAGATGTTGATTCCCTCGTGACAGAACACCTTTAAGGTAAGCTGAACAGCACCGTCCTTGGTCTTGCTCACACGACCATGCGCCAGTTTCTTAATCAGTTCCGACTGAGTTCTGAGGCGGTGCTGCACTACGAAATCAAACGTTCCGTCAGGCATTTGCTGAGCCACGCCCATCGAACGGAATCGAGGAACCTTATTCACCCCCGATTCCTGAGGACTGAAGAGGAAATACTGCTTAGCATCATAGTAAGCCATTCCACCCAACTGCACATGCTGGCAGTCATTATTATTCACCTGCTGGTTCTGAACATTATTCTGAGCATTGTTCTGAACCTTGTTTACTTTCTTAACCATAATCTGAATTGAATTTTAGGAGAAGAAACATCCGGATTGTTGCGCGCTTTACCATGGAAAATCCTCCTCTGTTTCAACTCAGTTTAACTTTTTACCATTTATGGTAACGTGGTAGCAAAGGGTTAAGGTTCTTTTTACCTTTTTACCCTTTTACCTTTTCAATGTCCGTAACCAGGATATCCTGATAAACCTGACCATTATACTCACGAGTCGTAAAACGGAGCGTTACCGCCACCAGCTCGCCCGGAGCATACTTACATTGCGCCATATTGCCGAGCATTGCCGCAGCGTACTGGTTCTCATACTTGCCGCCCATCTCCTGGAGGATGATGTTGCATTTCATCATCTGTCCGTTCTCACTTTTCTGACTCTGTACAGCGAACGCCTCGCCCTGCTGCACCACTCTCATGATCTGAGTATACATATTATATAATGCACGAAGAGGTTTTCAAGAGCACCAAACCATTTCAGCGTTGTCTTGTTTCTTCGACGCTGCAAAAGTACTGCAGAAAATAAGGCAAAACAATGCTTTTCCCACAGCTTCCCCGAAAAACCCACAATTTTGGGAAAAATCGGGCATTTCTTGGGAAAAATAAAAGGGCAATTCTTTCAGCATGGGAAAACCAAGGAAAAATCGCAAAATATTAACAAAAAGCCAATAAAACACCCCTATTTTACTGCAAGCCTTTTCCCACACTTTCCCCGAAAAACTGCTGTTCTTGGGAAAAATCAGTGGTTTCTTGGGAAAAATCGGGGCATTATTGGGAAAAATGCTTAATGAAATCAAGATTACCTCAAAGAGAGAAAAAAAAGAACTCAACTTATTGCATAAAAACATAAAAAAAGCGTTGAAAATGCTTTATACGTTCTAAGAATGTTTTTATAATAATAGAAAGAAAACAAGGGATAACTATTTGATTTCCAAGCGAAAAAACTTTTCATTTAGATTATTTCCTATCGCCTATGAGATTACATTTTTGTTTTTAGGCGTTTTTATTCCATTACAAAACTTTAGTAAATGGGTGAAGCACGCCCCGAAAAAATGAAGCAAGTTCACCCCCACACGCCCTGAAGGGGCAGAAGCTCCTAGCCCAGGGTACTCGCCCTGGGTAAACCAGCAATCAACCTTGCGCCCTGTAAGGGCAAAAGCTTAAAAAAAACAAACATTAAAGGCACCACCTTCACCACCCATGAAGAAGATGCCTTTAACAAAAAAACATAGTTACCAAAATATTTTATCACCAAAACGGGAAATTAATTCCTGTTTAAGATTATCTGGAAAACTACACCCTTCAAATGCCCAATCTTCAATATCATTCACACTATTTGGAATAACAAGACTACACAAAGAAGAGCAATAACGAAATGCACCAAAGCCAATACTAGTTACACTATCAGGAATAGTAAGACTACTTAAAGAAGAGCAACCACGAAATACAGAATCCCCAATGCTAGTAACACCATCATGAATAACAAGGCTACTCAAAGAAGTGCAATCTTCAAATGCACCAATCCCAATACTAGTTACACTATCAGGAATCTCAAGATTACTCAAAGATCTACAACCACAAAAAGCTACATCCCCTATGCTGGTTACTCGATCAGGAATAACAAGACTACGCAAAGAAGAACAATATTCAAATGCACCTATCCCAATACTAGTTACACTATCAGGAATAACAAGACTACTCAAAGATCTACAACCTTCAAATGTCCATGCACCAATGCTTGTTATACTATCAGAAATAGCAAGACTACTCAAAGAAGAGCATTCCGCAAACGCACCATCCCCAATACTAGTTACACTATTTGGAATAACAAGATTACTCAAAGAAGAGCAACCATCAAATGCACCATCCCCAATATTCGTTACACTATTGGGAATAGAAATGCTAACCAAAGATCTACAATCACGAAAAGCAGATTTTCCAATGCTCTTCACTCCATTTGGGATGATAAAAGACTTTGCTTCTAAATTTCTAAACGAGATGATTTTACTTTTATCCATATTGAATAAAACATTGTCCTCATAAATAAAACTAGCTGATAAGCATTTAAGTTTACCCTTCCATTTTAAAAAAGGATTACCTTTAAAGTTTACTACACTATCAGGAATAACGAGACTACTCAAAGAAGAGCAATCTTCAAATGCATGAAACCCAATGCTAGTTACACTATCAGGAATAACAAGACCACGCAAAGAAGAGCAGCCACGAAATGCACCATTCCCAATACTTACTACACTATCAGGAATATCGAGACTACACAAAGAAGAGCAACCGTTAAATGCAAAATCCCCAATGCTAGTTATACTATCAGAAATAGCAAGACTACTCAAAGAAGAGCATCCCTCAAACGCACTATCCCCTATGCTTGTTACGCTATTAGGAATAGCAAGACTACTCAAAGAAGAGCATCCCTCAAACGCACCATCCCCAATACTTACTACACTATCAGGAATAACGAGACTACTCAAAGAAGAGCAATTAAAGAATGCACCATCCCCCATGCTAGTTACACTATCAGGAATAACAAGACTACTCAAAGAAGAGCAATTAAAAAATGCAAAATCCCCAATGCTAGTTACACTATCAGAGATAGCAAAACTACTCAAACAAGAGCAACCATCAAATGCACCATCCCTAATGCTAGTTACATTATCGGGGATGATATATGACATTATTTTTTTATTTCTGAACGAAATAATTTCACTTTTATCCTTATTAAATAGTACATCATCTTCATAGATAAAATTGGCAGACAAACATTCTATCTCACCATACCAATAACAAAACGGATTTCCATTTAAGCAAATCACACTTTCAGGAATGGATATATATTTCAACGAGGAACAAAGGGCAAAGGCATTATTTCCTATACTCTTCACGCTATTAGGGATATCTATGCTGGACAGAGAAATACAGTATTTAAAAGCCCATTCCCCAATATTCTTCACGCTATTAGGGATAATAACACTTGTCAATTTATAGCAACCACTAAATGCCCTATCACATATTATCTCTGTTGTCTTTTTTATTGAATAAGTGCCACTAAGTGTAGTTGGTGCCTTTAGCAATTTTCTTCCATCTTTACTATATTTTACTCCCCTGTCATCAATATAAGCATCTTGCAACTCTTCCTCTGTTGCTTTGGTTGATAAGTCTTCTATAGATTGAGGCTGAATTGGTTTTTCACCCACAAATAACCTATAAGAACATAACGAAAGATCCTTTCTTGCCAATGCGAGCATAAAAAGAGAATAAAGAGTACAGAGATCCTTATTGCACATCAATTCCTGTAAAGCAGATATAACTTTACTCTTTGAAGGATTACGATAATCTTCCTCTGAAAAGAGAAGTCGGTCAGATTTACCATATAAATCTAGCAACGTGGAATTCAAGGAAATAGCTTTCAATGCCAAGGCTATGCTTGCCAAAGAAAAATCATCTATCGTCTCATCAAAGTCATCTACTGTACGCAAGGGATGGGAGAAATTTTTTGTTCCTTTTGTAGGAGATTTTCTACCTTTCATAGAAGGCACAAACATACCATCATAATCCACTAAAGCAAGAGAGCCATCTGGACGGACTATGATATTGTCAGACTTTAAATCACCATGAGCAAAAGATTGAGTACGGAGCCAAGCCGCCATCTTGCCAAAACGATAGCAAAGCATTGACATAGAAGATTGATTGTGATAGTTAGCAGCTATGTAAGCTTCCATCGTATCTCCATCTACCCAATCCATTAACAATACTGGAAATTTATCCTCCTCACATTGACAGTCAATACAGACCTCTTTCTCTATATACTTTACAGAAATAATGTATGGATACTCAATCATATCCAGTTCTTCAGCAATCTGACGATACGCATCGGAACGTCCTTCCTGTTCTTCTGTGAAACATTTGAGGGCATAATATTTCCCAGTACTCTTGTCTTGCATTTTAAACACCACGGCAAAAGCACCACTACTGTGATATGGCTCTCCGTGATCATCTAATACGGGAGTCAGGTGAGCCAACTTGTCAAGATTGTTACCAGCATCTTGAATGGCCTTTACATATTCTAATATTGTTGGATACTGCATACTATGTTCTTTATTAATTGTTTTAGTCGTATTTTCATTCGACATTGCAAAGATACACATTAAATTGAAAAACAACAAAGAAAATATGAAAATTACAAGGTATTTTAAAGCTTTTGCCCTTTCAGGGCGTCAGGGTTGCGTCCGTAATAACCCAGGGCGATTGCCCTGGGCTAGGAGCTTCTGCCCTTTCAGGGCGTGTTGGGGCTAGTCATCAGCTGCGTTTCCTGCTTGCTGAACGACTCCACAACGCACTACTTTCCCCAATATCTTTCTGCCATAGGCTGCAACCTTTCCTTTATTACTTCCATAACAGTCTTGAAATCAAGAGCTTCTTTCCATTGAATCTTTTTCAGAAATGCTTTCCAGCGAACTATACGTGCTGCGTCTGTCGCAAAACTTTCTGTAAACAACTGCAATTCGGGATTGTATGTAAGCCCTCTATTATCGAAAGTCGCCTTAATCGCATCATATAATGTGTCATCAGACAAGTCTCTCTTTGTCAGGAGTTGGTAACAGTCGAAGAAATCTTTCATGCGACTGTTGAGCACATCTCGGTCTATCATCGTATGGAATTTCTCGGCAACAACAGTTTCCAAGGAATATGCCTGTATGTTCACAGATGGAATGTCAGGCAAAAGCAATGGGAAGTCAATAGTTGTTGGATATGGAGTTACAACATCACCAAAGCCAATGTCAACAGACATGTTGTAAGCGATAGTATCCATGTGGGCCGTAAAGTAAAATCTTGTGCCAGGATACTTCTTTTCAACAGTTATAGGCTCCAACTTAATGCTGTTAACATCAAACGATACTCCATCCTCATCGCATACAATGCCCAAAATTTCCTGGAACACGTGCGCAAGGAAATCCCTATCACGGCTAATTCTATCTGCCATGAAATCAACATCTACTGTAGGACGTGCCTCAAGTCCGTTCATAGCATAAAGCAAAGAGCCACCTTTCAGCAAAAAATTGTCCTTATATTGGCTTACAGATACTCTGTAAAGCAACCTCTTGTTGAAATATCTTGCCAAGAGATACATATATTTATAGCCTGTCTCATTCATCAGATTGAGCAAGCGGGTCTTAACAGACTTACCGTAGTTTTTCTTTCCCATCTTATTCTATAGCTATTTCAACATAATTTTTCAATGTATTAAACACTCTGAGGCGTTTGGCGTAATCCTGCAAACGACTGAGATTGCGATTGGGCTTTCTCAGATAAGATCGAATCACTTCCGCACAAACATCCAGCCCCAATTTGTTTCTGTATTTCACTGCATCACAAACACTTCGCTCCAAGTCGGTTATGCGAACATGAAAACCGGATATTTCTGCTTCCATAATGCCAAACTCCAGATTTTCCTTCTTCCAATAATACAATTCTATCGGAAGCGTTTCAGGAATCTCTACTTTCCGTTTATTGGCGATGGCAATGCAAAAAGCTGGTGGAACAGTTGTCGAAAGCTGATGATAAGCCCAGGCATTGTATAGACACACAACACCTTTAGGTACAATCCGCTCCACATCTATCATTGTATTCAGCAGGGCTTCCGGAACAGCATAAATGCCCTGGCGCAACTTGATCAAGTCGCCACGTTCCTTAGCTCTCAACAATCGCTTATACTCTGCTATATGAGGAATATCAGTAGTAGAGATTGTGCCTCCTAGTGCTTCCACTTTACAAACTATATTGTCCATATCACATTTATATTAATATCATTGTCGCTGCAAAAATACAATATTTTTTTGAAAAGCGGTAATATTCTACGGAATATTTTCAAAAAAGCCGTAGAATATTACCGGAATTATCCTTGTTTTATACCCAGGGACGATAGTTATCTCTAAATCTTCCTCTCTACTTTCCTATACCAACTCAAATACTTCTCATATAACCATCCCTTTTCGCCAGCTTATAATACAGATCCTGGGCGGTATGATAATCGGGGTCTGAGCCTTCAAGCCACTCCGAAAAGTGGTGGTTGTGGTTCTTCTGCGTTTCCTGCTTGCGGAACGACTCCACCACACATTTCTTTTCTGCATCAGGAAACATCAGGTTCATGCGGGCGGCAAAGGCTGCCTTGTCCTGATTATCACGCACCATGTGGAACGTATATTTCATCAGGCACCAGACTATGTACCAGCTTTGCTGAGACGTAATGTTGCCTTTTATCCAGAACTTCAACTTCTCCTCCAATTTTATAGAATCTACCCAGTTCACAAAGAAAGAGTCGCTGTTACGCTCAAAATCATCAGCCCTGGCTATTTCAGCCTCCCACATTTTATGCTCACCCTGATACTTGAATAGCGTTTCAAAATCCTCGGGCGAAGCCTGCTCCCTGACTAGCGTACGGACGAGTTCTTCTTCCTCATCCTCCTCTCGCTCAAACCAGTCAGAACAAAGCGTATAATTGTTGTATTTCCCTTCAATATCATTCATTACTTTCTGCAAACTCAAAGTGGTAATATCTATTCTTCTCTCTCTCAGATGACGCTTCTTTACCTTTGCCTCATGTTTCAGATGGTCAGGTAGCGTGCGCTCGTCGAAAATTCGCTTGATATAATGGTAAATAATCACAGCCTCATGGTCGGTGCGGAAAAGGCGGGTTCTGTATAAGGCTAGGAAATCGGCACAAATAGTACTTACTGTGGAGATGGTTTCTGCCAAAGCCATCTGCAAACCGGTAGAGACAAAGTTCTTGAAATGGGAATCAAAACGGAGAAAATCGTCTCCGGCAGGAACTTTAAGCTTCTCGCATTGCTCGTAAATAGCCTTAGCATAGGGAATCTGACCATACTCCTCTTCCTTATCGAGCAAATAGTCTGAATGCTTCCGGGCGATGGTCTGAATTTCCTGAAGCACCTTCTCTAAAACATCAGTATAAATCCCCATGAATTCATCATCATAGCTCTTGTAAATGGAAATGTAGACTTTCTTATGGAGCGTATGAATATATTTAAGAAAATCTGTCAACTGCTCGGCAAGGTTCTGGTAAATATGAAAATAACAGGTAAGACCTTTATGCTTTCCTGCATTCCATTTAAATTCATCTTTAGCATGCTGAATCTCCTTATACAAATGTTCTGCCTCTCTTTTAAACTGCCCCACATCAGTAGTTGTTACTGGAGTGTATTTCTTGACTCCTGTTACTTCATCTTCCACAAAAAGATCTTCTTCTGATGAAATCTTCAGAAGAGAATTGTAGTTATTGTCAGTATTTGGTATTTCCTCTGTCTGCATGTTACTTTCTAGGTTTGATTTGTTATGTTGTTTAAATAAGCGGCATGGGGTTCCCTGTAAGTACCAGTATTAAGGTACCTGCAAGAACCTACGACAAGGTACAAACAAGTACTGCCCACGCCGTAGAGGAGTGGACGCCTTGCTGTCACCTTCTTCTTGTCGTTTTTGAATTTTGCAGGTTCTAAATACTGTAGAAGTGCAGATAATCAGCGTCAATATCTATATGTTATTTTCTCTTGTTTACTTTCTGTTTCTTACTTCAAATTTTAAAGGGTTTATACTACGTTTTCTTCATCATCCGCCCAGTGGTCGCATTGGCGCATCACGGTTTCCAGCGCCTTTTCTGCACCCTCTGGTGGATACTTATACTTCTTGAGCAGTCGCTTCACCATCACTCGCATCTTCGCCCTCGCCGATTCCTTTCGGTTCCAGTCGATGGTGCGGTTGCGGTGCAAGACTTCCGTCAGTTCCCGGGTCAGCGCCACAAACTCCTCGTCGGAGTAAGCCTGCCGCACTCCTTCGGGCGTGGAGAGCGCATCATAAAAAGCCTTCTCCTCGGGCGAAAGTCCCAGGTCGTTGCCCTCTGCTTCTGCCTGCTTCATCTGCTGAGCCATCTTCAACAGTTCCTCTATCACTTCCTCGTTGGTGAGCAAGCCCTTCAGATAGTTGGAGAGACTCTGGCTGAGCATGTCGGAGAAGAGGTCGCTCTGAACCACGTTGGTCTTCTGCTGCTGCTTGATTTTCTCTTTCATCAGTTTGGTGAGCAGTTCCACAGCCAGGTTGCGCTCCTTCATGTTCTTCACCTCCTGGATGAAGGCGTCGTCGAAGAGCGAGAACTCTATCTGACGGTCGCCGAAGAGATTGATGACTCCGTCGGTCTTCACGCTCTGACGGAGCAGCTCACCGATGCGCTCGTTGATTTCATGTCGGCTGATTTTGCCCTTCTGCGAGAGTTTGAGCATCATCACGCGCAGCGCATCCATGTAGCACACCTCAGCCTTCTGCTGCTCATTCAGAAGCGAACGGCAGAGCGTGGTGGCGTTGTGAAGCAGATTGCTGTGCTCCATGAAATTCTTCTTGCGCTGAACCATGGCTGGAGAACTCAGGAAGTTGGCTCCGCTCGTAATGGCGAGTGCCCGCTTCGAGTTGTCCTGCTCGAAGAAGCCGGAATAGTCGAAACCATGAAGCTGGTCTCGGCAGATTTCCATCTCTTCCTTCCATTTCACCAGGGCGGTCTTGGCGATGTCGGGGTCTCCGAAGCGGCGGCGGTCACGGTTGGTGTACTGCTGCATGGCACTCTTCAGCGCCTGCGCAATGCCTACGTAATCCACTATCAGTCCGCCTTCCTTGCCCGGGAACACTCGGTTCACACGGGCTATTGCCTGCATCAGGTTATGGCCGCTCATCGGCTTATATACGTACATGGTGGCGAGCGACGGAACATCGAAGCCCGTGAGCCACATATCTCTTACGATGGCGATTTTCATCTCATCATCGTTGTCCTTGAATTTTCTTGCCAGTTCCTTCTTGTAGGCTTCGTTGCCGATAATCGGCTGCCAGTCTTCGGGGTCCTGGTTCGAACCGCTCATCACCACCTTTACCTTCTCCGTCCACTGGGGGCGAAGCTCCAGCATCTTGCGGTAGATTTTGATGGCGATGCTTCGGGTCAGTGCCACAATCATTGCCTTGCCGGTGAGTTCCTGCGCACGGTTCTGCTCGTAGTGCTGGATGATGTCCCTTACCAGTGTGTCGATGGTGGCGTCTTCACCCAGGAGTACTTCCAGCCGGCTGTGCTCCTGCTTTGCCTGCCTGATCTGCTCCTCGGTGGCTCCCTCATCGGCCAGGTTGTCGAACTCATCGTTCAGCAGGTTCATCGTGTCTTCGTCAAGGTTCAGGTTCACCACACGGCTCTCGTAATAGACCGGACGGGTGGCTCCATCATCTACCGCCTGACTCATGTCGTAAACGTCGATGTAGTTGCCGAATACTTCCTCCGTGTCTCTGTCGCGGTCGCTGATAGGCGTTCCGGTGAAGCCGATAAACGAGGCACCTGGCAGGGCTTCTCTCATCTTCTGGCTGAATCCCTTCTTCATCGTCAGACTCTTGTTGTCCCAGTGCTCTTCGCCGTATTGCGAGCGGTGCGCCTCATCGGTCATCACGATGATGTTGCGGCGGGTAGAGAGTGCCGAGTCGCCTTCTTCAAACTTCTGAATGGTGGTGAAGATGATTCCCCCACTCTTTCGGTTGCGCAGCAGATTGCCCAGGTCTTCACGGCTCTGGGCGTTCTGTGGTTCCTGACGAAGGAAGTCCTGGCAGCGGCAGAACTGACCGAAGAGCTGGTTGTCGAGGTCCTTGCGGTCGGTTACCACCACGATGGTTACTTCGGGCAGTCGCTGCACCAGCTGGTGGGCGTAGAACACCATGGAGAGGCTCTTGCCCGAACCCTGCGTGTGCCAGAACACGCCGATTTTTCCGTTGCCTTCCACTGCGGTACGGGTGCGCTGCAGAGCTTTGCCCACGGCGTAGTACTGATGGTAGGCGGTTAGAATCTTGGCGTATTTGCCTTGGTTCTTGTCGAAGCAGATGAAGTTCTGCAGAATGTCGAGCAGTCGCTGCTGCTGGAACATGCCTAGGAAGAAGGTGCGATAGTCGGCGAAGAGGGTTGACTCGTATGAGCCGTCCACGGTCTTCCATTCCATGTAGCGTTCCAGCTTGGCGGTGATGGTTCCGGCACGTGTTTCGCTCATGTCGCTGATTACGTTGAAGGCGTTGTAGCTGAAGAGGCTTGGAACGCTCTGCTGATAGTTCTTGATCTGCTTGTAGGCATCTTCTACGGTTGCATCTTCGGAAATGGCGCTTTTCAGCTCCACCACCACGAGGGGCAATCCGTTGACCATCACCACCATGTCGCAGCGCTTGTTTTTATACTCTTCTACTCGCCACTGGTTCACCACCTTGAAGAGGTTTCTTTCAGGGTGGTCGAAGTCGATGAGCTTCATCAGGGCTGTTCGTTCTTCGCCATTCTGCAGGAATCCCACCTCCAGACCGTTTTGCATCCAGAGTGTAAACTGCTCGTTGTTCTGTTCTAAAGTACCGATGCTGATGTTGGTGATTTGCTTGATTCCTTCATCCATTACATCGGCTGGCAGTTGAGGATTAAGCCGTCGTATCGAGGCGACCAAATCGGCACGATAGAAGGGCTCCTTATAGTCGCGCTCCACGTCGTAGCCACATTCGTACGCATAGCCGAGTTCGTCGCGGAACAGGGCAATGAGCGTTTGCTCGTATGCGTCTTCGGTGAATTTCTTGTCGTCTGCCATAATGTTAATATTTTATATTTTCTTTCTCGTTATTTTCTTTCGTAGCTCTTCTTATTCCGGGACTTCCAGCTCGCCTGACATTAAGCGAGGGAGAAGGGTGTCACGGAGAGTGGAGAGGTAGAGATTTTCAAAACATTGACTCTCTATCCGCTTATACATTGGGCTAACCAGCGAAATGTAATCTTCTAGTACATTTATTGCTGGAAGAAGAAATATAAGAGATTCTACATTATCCTTATTTATATGTTGCTGCGCTCCTCCTGTTTGATGTTGGATAAGCATTTCTATTCTATCTTTTATGAAAGGATAAATATATTCATATGGAACCTCTGTATTCTCTAAGACCCCAATAACAGACTGATTAGCACAAGTATCTATTTCCAACAGACTTACTTGTCCTAAAGTTGCACCAGTTATAGCTAACACTGTTGTCTTTTTGGGCAAAAGCTTGGTTGCCGATTTTGCAAGTCCTAATTCTGTTATTTTTTCAGAAGCCTCTAATATACGGAACTTATTGATTTCACCAGAGTTAATCCAATTAACTTCACCATTCCAATATTCTTCTTTTGAACGACTTGGTGTTCCACCAAGAAGGCATTTACAGAATTCGCCCAGCGTTCCTACTTTCCATCCTTCCGGAATCATTCCCAATTCACTATCCACGAACTTACCATCCTTGAAAGGCTCAAAGTCAACGAACCAATTCTTGAAAATAGCCTGCGCCATCTCCTCCAAATCAGCATTGATCTTGTTGTTCAACTCTATCTTCCGGTCGAGAGAAGAAAGGATGGAAACAATTTTATCTTGAACTTTTCGAGAAGGAAGTTCTATTTCCATATCCCCATAAGTCTTGGCGTTTATGTTACCACGTGTTGCTCCTGTATCAAATGAATTCACCCAATCGAAATATGGTTTAGAATGAGTGTAATATTTCAATATTCTAGGATTGACTTTATTGGGATCTAAACTAAACTTTATCAAGAATCCAGCATACACAAACGTACCATGTTGCTTCTCATAAAAATAGCTGCGGCCAGTGCTATTGCCCGTCCTTGCAAAAACAATATCATTTTCTTTCAAAATGTACTTTTCTGCATCTTCAGCGTCAACAGACTTTAAGTCAGAGAAATTCAATGAGCCATCATCGTTAATATCTGTAATTCTAAGATAAGTCAGTTTATCCTCTTGGTATGGTACGGCAGGTGCACCTATTCCATAGGAGCCCTTTCCATCTACGGTTAAGTCTTTTAGTTTCCACTCCATACTCTTACACCTCCCATCCAATTTTCTTCAACTGCAATCTGATTTCCTCTTCCTGCTTCTTGCTTTCCTCAAACAGCTGCTTCAGCTCTCCGGTGAGATTCGTCATTTTCTCCTCGAAAGGCACTCCGTCGCCTTCGTCTTCGGCGATTCCTACGTATCTGCCAGGAGTCAGGATGAAGTCCTGAGCAGCAATCTGCTCAGTGGTGCATACGGCACAGAAGCCCTTTTCATCCTCCAGGGTTCCCTGCTGGAACGCATGGAAGGTGTCAGAGATTTTTTTAATATCCGTATCAGGCATCAGTTCACGAAGCTTACGGGTTACCATTGAGCCTAAGTTGCGGGCGTCGATAAACACGGTCTTGCCCTTCTGCGCCTTGTTTCGGCTGATAAACCAAAGACTTACAGGAATACCCGTACTGTAGAACAGCTGCGAAGGCAAAGCCACGATTCCCTCTACCAGGTCGGCTTCGATGATGGCTTGGCGAATCTGTCCCTCGCCGCCACTCTGACTCGAAAGCGCACCATTCGCCAGCACCAAACCTATCTTTCCGTTTGGTGCCAGATGGTGAATCATGTGCTGCATCCACGCAAAGTTGGCGTTGCCAGCTGGTGGCAAACCATACTGCCAGCGCACATCTTCCTGAAGCGCACTCTGTCCCCATTCATTTTTATTAAAAGGAGGATTGGCAAGAACAAAATCTGCCTTCAATGTAGGGTGCTGATCATCGAAGAAACTGTCAGCATATACACTACCCAGATTCGCTTCCAAGCCATGGATGGCAAGGTTCATGTGCGCAATCTTCCATGTCTCAGGGTTGCTTTCCTGTCCATAGATACTAATCTTGCGAAGATTACCCTGATGACGCTTGATGAACTTGGCGCTTTGCACAAACATACCGCCCGAACCACAGCAAGGGTCAAAGACTCTACCCTCATAAGGTTCCAGAATCTCTACCAGCGTGCGGACAATGCAGGAAGGCGTATAGAACTCGCCAGCATTTTTACCTTCAAGTGAAGCAAACTTCTGAAGGCAGTATTCATAAGTTCTACCCAACACGTCATTTTCCTCACTTGCATCTTGCATTTCAATATTCGTAAAGAGCTCTACAACATCGCCGAGACGGCGCTTGTCAAGTTCCGGACGAGCGAAGTTTTTGGTCAGAATACCCTTCAGTCTTTCGTTTTCACGTTCTATCGCTACCAACGCTTCATCTATCACAATGCCAATTACTGGTGTGCGGGCAGCTGCACTAATCTTGCTCCATCGGGCTTCAGCAGGCACGAAGAAGATGTTCTCGGCGGTGTATTCGTCCTTATCTTCCGGGTCGGCGTATTCGTCGCCCTGCAGCTCCTGAAACTTCTGGTCGAAGCGGTCGCTGATGTATTTCAGAAAGATAAGTTCAAGTACAACTCCTTTATACTGAGCGGCGTCAATGTTGCCTCTCAGAATATCGGCAGCCTTCCATATTTTCTCTTCAAAACCAATGCTGATTGTATCTTGTTTCTTAGCCATAATATGTTTATTTTTCTACGAGCACAAGCTTCCAGTCCTCATTCTGCAGAACGAGGGTCCCGTTGTTGTCCGTAATGGTGAATATCTGATTATCTATCTGTATTTTGTTCTCCTTTATTAAATAGGTGTAATTACCGCAAGCAACGTTTTCGGTGGTAGTTTGGGTTATTTTACCGCCTTCGTCGAAGTGGTTCACTTCCGTCGTTTCGGAGAAAGAAATAGCGTCTGAGGTGAAACGGCAGAACAAAGGAGCCTCTTTTACGTCGATAAAGATACTTCCAACGCGCTGATAAAGGGCTGAAATCTGCCATTCGTGGGCTAAAAATGTGGTTTCGTAATCAAAAGCCTCTGATTTTTCTGTTTCTTCGTCGCTAGAACAGGCGGTGGAAGAAAGCATAAAAAAAGCGACTATTATCATATAAAAATAAGATAATATTCGCCTGCGGATAAGAACATGATGATATTGGGCTAACTTTGCCTGAGCAAAATTACCCCCCCTAAAGCTTTGCACGTCAAGAAGTTACACCTTTTCATCTTAGTACTGTTATTATGTAGTTTCTAGCTTTCCAAACTATTGCTACGTCAATATTTTGTTAATTGCTAGCAAAGATAATAAAAAGTTGGCAAACCCAAGAATTTTATCACGTTATTTAACGGAAAAATGCAAAATATGGGGGATAGGAAGATGTTTTACCCCCTCTCCTAAGGGTGAAAAATGCCCCTCCTCAGACATAAATCTGTCTCAGACTTGACGTATTTTTGACAAATTCGAGGGGTAAATAAGGGGGAGAATGAGGTAAAGGGAGGAGAAAAAGCAATGCAAGAACTCATTTCCGGCACTAGAAAATGTAGATTATACTTATACATAAAAACATTAATAGCAACTTTAATATACTTGTATAAATGTTTAATAAACAACTAATTACGATACGTTACCTTATTTACTGCAAGTCTTTAAAACAGAAATATTCTATCCGGTCATTAAGGTCATTAAGGTTTCGGGGGAAAAACATTTTCCTATAGTATATATATAAATAATATTTATATATACTATAGCTCAAAATGACCCAACTCATTTTGAAAATGACCGAAAATGACCAAAAATAGCCGAAAATAGCCGAAAATGACCGGTAAAACGACCATAAATAGCCGAACACGACAACAAATAGCCGTACAACTAAGCTCCAAGTTCACTTTCTCCTTTCTCTGTAATATTCCATTTCTTGCCTGTAGAAGGCTTGCTTATTAAACCTTCTTTGGACATAATGCCAAGAAGCCGACCTATCTTTCTTAGTTTTTCGTCATGAGTTAAATTTGAAGGGAATACATGCTGGAGTCCCTCATAAACATCTTGACGTTTGAAGCCCATACTTCCTGCATTATGCGCCAATTGCAACAATAGCTTTTGAATACTATTTTCTGCAAGTCCTTTCTCTTTGGTATAATGCCCAATTTGTTTCGTCAGCTTGGCAACTTTTAGAGATATGGTATAATGTGGAGCACGTCCTTCTATCAAACCTTTGTCACAAAGATGCTTAGCTGCTTCTTTGGTGACAGGATGATGCTTTTGTACGGCATCCAGCCAAAGGCATTCCTTTAGTGACAAAGACTGGTTGCTCTTTAGTAGATTGGTATATTTCTCATCTATCATCTTGCCATAGATGGTTACACCAACAGTACGATGCTCGTTGTCGATGTCGTAATCTGGCATTGGAAAGAATCGGTTGCGCTGCTCTGTGTAAATCTTCTTGATGCCACGTCCTACGGTATCAATCATGTTGAAGTTGAC
>OLNF01001434.1_pt1 | contig 20306 bp, 20 predicted proteins | sample 1673061 | NCBI WGS metagenome assembly OLNF01 (sample SAMEA3136751, study PRJEB25190) | human gut metagenome
TATGCAGAAATAATGAATGTATATGAACAAACTATTATTATACGCGGCAAACGAAAATGTGTAAATCCTCTGGCGGCGGCAGCCGAGACCCCCAACGAGCAATGTATCGGAATGTTCAAAAGGATATTCCGATACATTGCTCGTCTACGGTATCCCGAATCCGGGATACCCCACACCCTCCGGGCAAAGTCCATCCATCAGGTCTTGCCTATGTTATCTGAATGCGCCTCAAAAAACAGTTTTTACATCTGTATTGTAACTCCAACAAGAAAGGATTCCTCACCGGGAACAAGATCGAGATCACCGCCATGGCCTTCAATGATTTTTCGGACAGAGGAAAGCCCGATTCCGTGATCAGCGGATGCGCCCTTTCGGGAGAGGAATGTTTTTCCCTCCTGAAAGACCAGCCCGTCGTAAGTGTTTTCAATCTTCAAAAAGTACATATTGCCTCTGGTTTCGCCTGCAATGAAAACGCGGCGCACCCCTTGCTTTTGGCGGCTGCACGCCTCAACGGCATTGTCCAAAAGATTGCCCAGCACCGTACACAGTTCCACATCGGTAAGCGGCATCTGATCAGGAAGATCGAGCCGCACCTGAAATTCTGTCCCTTGTATCTGCGCCATGCCGTAGTAGTATTCAATCAGCGCATTTACGACGGGATTTTTACAGAACGCAACATAGGAGTGACCCGATGACGCCGCAACCTGTTCCTCTACCTGTAACAGGAAGGAGCAGATCTCCGTCTGCCCACGTTCAGAGGCCATGCGGTCTATGGTGCGCAGATGGTGTTTGATGTCGTGGATCAGCCTTCTGTTTTCTGCCGCTGCCTCAGAAACCTGACGGCTGTATTCGGTCTGCATAGAAAGCTGACGGATGACCTGCTTGCGTTCTTCCTGAAAAATCAGGCTGTTTCCATACCCTTCTATCACATCGCGCCAGAGGGAATAACCGATGGCGGCTGCTATGAAAAAGCTGCCCCATTCCAAAAACCAACCACCGATAACCGGCTCATAAACCGGCAGAAGGCGATCCCATATAAAGGCGCAGGTTGCGGCTGCCGCAGCATAGAAGATCGGCCTGCTCCGTTTTTCTCCTCTGTGAATGGCAAGCACAGCGATGATAAATAGATAGAGTGCAGATGCTGCCTTATAACAAAAGACCGATGCAGAGAAGAAACGAATAGCTCCAAGGGAGAGATGGGAAGCCATCATGCCATACAAAAACGCATATACCAGGAAGGCAGCGCCCACTCCATTACTGATGGCCGCAGGCAGGAAGCCCGGCCTGCATATCCGGTTTTGCAGAACCATGATCAGCCAGGTAACCAGATAGATACAGAACAGTTCAATCGTGTACCAGGGGAATACGGGAACCGCAGCCAGCATATGAAGCACAGGATAGGATGACAGGCCGCACATGGCAAGGCAGATCAGTCCGAACAGGAATGTATTTTTCTGTTTCATCCGGCGGCTGAAATAAAAGGACAGCAGCGCACAGACAAAGGTAACTGTACAGCCAAACAGGCAGAATGCAAACCGGATTCCTCTGGTTGTATTGACCGCCAGCATCGTTCCGAAAGCAGGCGGATAGACAATCCCTCCGTAAAAGTGGTCATAGTTGCTGACCGCTATGGTGAGTGTGACCGGTTTTCCGCCATGAAAAGTGACCATGCGGTTTTGAACCAATGGTGTCCCATGTGCAGGTTCCCCCATTTGCAGGATCAGGTCTTGATCCAGATAAAGGTTGTAAGCAGAAAACACTTCCGGGATTTCCAGTGCATACACTTCCTTCCGTTCCGGCAGAAAGAATGTCATCTGGTAAGTCCCGCAGCCATAGGGAGAAGGGCTTGCAGGACTGGAAAAATTGGTCTGCTCTCCGATGGAAAGGTAGCGCATATAATGGCTTTCATCCCGTATTTCTTCCGGGGTCAAAAGCGCGTCAGGATAAAATGCCCAGCCGGATACCAGAAAGCGCACCGGTGACTTTTGAAGTTCTTCCTCAGAAAGCGCCAGAATCCCATTTGCCGCTTGGATTGTGTCCTGACCATATTTATTATTGAACTGATACAGGCCAAGAAAAAACAGGGATGAGCACAGGCAGACCATACATAAGGCAGCATATTTTTTTACCACAGAAGATACCATCTTATTTTCGCCTCCTCCTTAGGAAAAATTCACCGGCAGACAGAAGAACCAGACAGACCGGAATGAAAAAGAATATGGGCGACCAGCTGTGCTCTGTGTCGGCAGCATGTGCCAGGGAAGCGGTATCTTCCTTTCCCACAATGGTGTAAGTCCCTGTATGGCTGATCTGAAAGGAAGCGGCTTTCGCCGTATCGTCGTAACCGGTCATGGGGATTTCCACGCCGCTTTCATCACAAAGGAACAATGTGCCGGCTGCCGGGTCATCTGGATAGGGCAGCATGACAGAAACATCCGGCAGGGAGTTGAGCACAGTTCCGTTGATGGAAAACGAAAAAGAAAAACCGCCATCCGTATCCTTTTGGATGATGACTTCAATCTGATCTTCGTTTTGGATACCCTCCGGCAAGGCGTCTTTGGGTATGCTGATGGTGATTCCCTGTTTGGAAAAGATGGCTCTTTGCTCCCCTGTTTGCAGCATCATCAAAAAGCGTGTGCCGGAAATCCGGTCAGTGGTTTCATCGAAGAACTCTGAAAAAGCAGAGTTTTGGGAATCTGCGACTTCCTCTGTATCACCGTTTGCCTGTTCCGATGGGAAATCGTCTTTATCGATATCTATGGAATCATCCTTTCCATCCCGGGATGGCTCGGAAGGCTTGTGGGATGGTTCATGATCCGCAGAATCATTTCATATCGCACAGCGGTATTTCATTGAAAAAGTATTATAGGCGGCGCGCGCATTCAAGTGCAGGTGCAGCGTTAACCCAAAACGGAGGTCTGATATGAGACGAAAAGACCGCGAAATCAAAGAAACGGACGAAATAATAAAGATAGCTGAAAGCGCGAAGATCCTTCATCTCGGGCTGTCGAACGAGGACTTTTCGTATGTGGCTCCGCCCCATTAAGTCTGTGAATATACGGATGGAGCGCTTGTATTTTCACCGAAGGTCACAAGATCGACCTCATCCGCGCCGACGGGCGCGTTTGCGTTGAGCTTGAATGCGGTTTCGAGGCGGTTTCCGGCGGGAACATCCCGTGCACATACGGTTCGCTTTTCACATCCGTGATCGGCAGAGGATATGCCGAAATCGTGACGGACACGGCGGAGGAGATACACGGTCTCTCCGTTCTTATGAAAACTCAAACCGGGAGGGATTTCGAGATCGGCAAAAACGCGGCAGCCTCCGTCTGCGTGATAAAAACAACCGCCGCGGACTTCACCGCAAAAGCGCGGACGGTTTGAGCGCCGCAGTCGGTGCGATCCCGTCTGCATCGGGCATAGCCGGACATTTTTTTGCAAAAACCGTTGACATTCGCTCCCGTGTACAGTATAATTTCTGCGCAAACATTTTTCTCCGATCATACTGACGTGCGGGAGGTTTTCGTAAATGGTTAATTTGCTTCTGACGATCATATACCTCGCCTTTATCAGTCTCGGTCTGCCGGATTCCCTGCTCGGCTCCGCTTGGCCGACAATGAACGCCGAATTCGGCGTACCGCTTTCGTACGCCGGCATCATTTCCATGATCATCGCGCTCGGAACGATCGTTTCGAGTCTGCAGAGCGACAGGCTGACCCGCCGATTCGGAACGGGTGCGGTCACCGCCGCCAGCGTTGCGATGACTGCGGCGGCGCTCTTCGGTTTTTCCGTGACACGCTCGTTTCCGTTTCTCTGCATTTGGGCAATTCCGTACGGGCTCGGCGCGGGAAGCGTGGACGCATCTCTGAACAACTACGTTGCGCTTCATTATAAGAGCAGGCACATGAGCTGGCTTCACTGTATGTGGGGCGTGGGTGCCGCCGCGGGACCGTACCTGATGGGGTACGCGCTGACCTCCGGCAGGGGCTGGAGCGCAGGATACCGATATATCGGTATAATCCAGGTGGTTCTGACCGCGATCCTTATTTTCAGCCTCCCGCTGTGGAAAAAAAGAAACGGCGAAGGTTCCGCCGAAAACGAAAAATCGGGAAAAGCGCTTACACTGAGGCAGATCGCCGTAATTCCCGGTGCCGGGGAGGTCATGCTCTGCTTCTTCTGCTACTGCGCACTCGAGCAGACCGCAGGGCTTTGGGCGAGCAGTTATCTCACGGTGTACAAGGGAATCTCCGCAGACACGGCGGCAAGCTTTGCCGGACTTTTCTTCATCGGGATAACCGTCGGGCGTGCGATCTGCGGATTTATAACCGTAAAGCTTAACGATACGCAGATGATCCGCATGGGACAGGCGATAATCGCCGTCGGGATCGCGGCAATGCTGATCCCCGGTCCCGATATTGCGTCGCTTGCGGGGCTTATCCTCATCGGGCTCGGATGCGCGCCGATCTACCCGTGCGTGATCCATTCGACCCCTGCGCACTTCGGTGCGGACAGATCACAGGCGATAATCGGAGTGCAGATGGCGAGCGCCTATGTCGGCACCTGCGCCATGCCCCCGCTGTTCGGGCTGATCGCCAATCACGTCAATGTCGCGCTCCTTCCGGTGTACCTGCTTCTGATCCTGATACTGATGGTCATCATGCATGAGCTGCTCACGAAGAAAGCGCCGATATCCCCGAAATAACCGTATCGGCATTCGGGTGCCGCTTGCGCGGCGGTGCGGAAAATACGCCGTTTTTCATGAACCGAAACACTGAAAAAAGGGTCCCCCGAACCGAAAACGCGCATTTTCGAGCGCGATCAAAGCACGAACGCAGTCAAACGCAAAAAAATATTGACATATCGCGCACTTTGTGATAGAATAAATCAGAACAAAAAGTACCGTTCGACGGTACGGTCGGAGGCTTGATAATATGAAGATGATAAAGACCCTTAAAACCCGTAATCTCTGCGACAGCGCGAAAAACGGCGGATGCGGCGAGTGCCAGACGTCCTGCCAGTCCGCCTGCAAGACGAGCTGCGGAATCGCAAACCAGCAGTGCGAAAACTCATCCGAAGAAGCGGGCGAGTAATTTCGGCAAACTGAAAATGCCGCCGTCAACGGCGGCATTTTTTGCATTTTCGCTTCTGCGGACGGGCTCTGCGCCGCCGCGGACGGTTTGTGATGAAAGAAAGGTTATAAGATGATACATCAGTACAAACTGAACGGGTACAACATAGTTCTTGACACCTGTTCCGGCTCCGTTCACGCCGTGGACGATGCCGCCTATGAGATAATATCCATGACGGACCGCGGATTCGGAGAGGATGAGATCATCTCCGCGCTCTCCGGAAAATACGACGGTGTCAGCGACGGTGATATCGCCGAATGTCTTTCGGATATCCGCACTCTTAAGGATGAGGGAAAGCTGTTCACCGAGGACACGTTCGAGCCGATGGCGGACGTGTTCAAGGCGAAAAGCGGGAATGTCGTAAAAGCGCTCTGCCTTCACGTCGCCCATACCTGCAATCTGAACTGCTCCTACTGCTTCGCAAGTCAGGGCAAATTCCACGGCGACCGCGCGCTGATGAGCTTTGATGTCGGTCGGCGCGCGCTCGATTTTCTCATTGAAAATTCGGGAACACGGCGGAATCTCGAGGTGGACTTCTTCGGCGGCGAGCCGCTCATGAATTGGGATGTTGTGAAGCAGCTCGTCATGTATGCGCGCAGCATCGAAAAGGAGAAAAAAAAGAATTTCCGCTTCACGCTCACGACGAACGGAATGCTCATTGACGACGATGTGATCGACTTTGCAAACCGCGAGATGTCGAACGTGGTGCTCAGCCTTGACGGACGCCGCGAGATCCACGACCGTCTGCGCGTCGATTACGCGGGACGCGGAAGCTGGGACACCGTCGTTCCGAAGTTCCAGCGTCTTGTCGAGGCGCGCGGCGGCAAAAATTACTATATCCGCGGCACGTTTACCCATGCGAATCCCGATTTCATGAAGGATATCGACACCATGCTTTCTCTCGGATTCACCGAGCTGAGCATGGAGCCCGTGGTGTGCGCGCCGGATGAGCCGTATGCGCTTACCGCGGAGGATATTGAAACGGTCAAAGCACAGTACGAGCTTCTCTGCGACCGTATGATCGAGAGAAAACGCGAGGGCAGACCGTTCACCTTCTACCATTACATGATCGATCTGACGGGCGGTCCCTGCATCTACAAGCGCATTTCCGGCTGCGGCTCCGGCACGGAATACATGGCGGTCACGCCGTGGGGCGATCTCTATCCCTGCCATCAGTTTGTCGGTGATTCCTCGTATCTGCTCGGAAACGTGTACGACGGCGTGACGGCGGACAGTGTGCAGGAGGAATTTCGCTCGTGCAACGTGTACTCGCGCCCGGAATGTGCATCGTGCTGGGCGAAGCTCTACTGCTCCGGCGGATGCGCCGCGAATGCGTATCACGCGACAGGCTCGGTGCGCGGGATATACGAACCCGGCTGCGAGCTTTTCAGAAAGCGTATGGAATGTGCGATCATGCTGAAGGTCGCCGAGGAAATGTGACTGTGCTGCGGCGCGGCGCCGTGCAAACGGAGCCGCGCCGTAATTTATACGACCGATTCACTGCCGGAAAGGAACTTTGCCGATGGAAACTCCGATATGCGATTTTATCGAAGCCTACGCAGCGCGCGATCCCGTAAGAATGCATATGCCCGGACACAAGGGCGCAATCTTTACGGGACCTGAGAAATTCGACATAACCGAGATCACGGGTGCGGACGAGCTGTACGCCGCCGACGGGATAATCCGCCGAAGCGAACAAAACGCATCGGCGCTGTTCGGCTCGGCGGACACGCTTTATTCGACCGAAGGCTCGTCGCAGTGCATATGCGCCATGCTCTTCCTTGCTCTGCTCGAATGGAGGAAAACGCACCGCACGGCATCGGTCAGACCCGCGGTCATCGCCGCAAGAAACGTACACAAGGCGTTTGTCCGCGCCGCCGCGCTTCTCGACTTCGACCCGATATGGCTCAGCCCCGAGGATGAGGTGTATTCGCTCACGCGCTGCCGTGTCGGATGCGGACAGCTCGAACGCTTACTCTGCGAAACGGGAGAGCGCGCCGCCGCAGTGTTTATAACAAGCCCCGACTACCTCGGGACGCTTGCCGACATACGCGCGCTGTCCGAAAGTGCGCATAAATACGGCGTGATGCTTCTCGTCGATAACGCGCACGGCGCATATCTCAGATTCCTGCCCGAATCGCTCCATTCGCTCGATCTCGGCGCTGACATGTGCTGCGACAGTGCGCACAAGACCCTTCCCGTACTCACCGGCGGCGCATATCTGCACATTTCGGAGATCGCGCCTGAAAGCCTCGCGGAAAACGCGCGGTACGCAATGGGAATGTTCGGCTCGACAAGCCCGTCTTACCTGATACTGAGATCGCTTGACGCTGCAAACGCATACATAGACAACGCTTACTCCGAACGCCTGCGCCGCTTCATCGAAAGGACGGACGAGCTGAAGCGCAGTCTGTCGGCGGCGGAATGGGTTGTCTGCGTCAGCGATCCGCTGCGCATCACGCTGTATACGCCGCCGCGCGGGACGGACGGACTCTCTCTTCTCGCCTATCTTGAGGAAAACGGCGTTTTCTGCGAATACGCTTCCCCCGAGCATCTTGTGATGATGCTCACGCCCGAGAATACCGAAGAAGAGCTTGAAAAGGTAAAATCCCTCCTTATTTCATACGAAAAGCGCCCGCCGCAAATTCCGCCGTCGTTCACTCTGCCGGAGGCGGAGCGCGTGATGAGCGTGTGCTTTTCTAAACGGAAAAATGGACTTGAGCCAAGCCGAAGCTGTGGCCGATCTGATAGCCTCATCGTCTGCCTCCACCCATCGCCTAGCCATGAGCCAGATGCGCGGAGGATTCAGTAAAGAACTTTCTAACCTGCGTAACCAATTACTTCATTTCACTTCGTTAATGGAATTAGAACTGGATTTCAGTGATCATGAAGAACTAGAATTCGCCAATCGTGACGAACTGAGCAGTCTAGCTACCCATATCGAACAAGTTATTGCCCGGCTAGCTCATTCTTTCAGTGTAGGAAACGCAATCAAGAATGGCATTCCTGTAGCAATTATCGGAGAAACAAATGCCGGAAAATCTACCTTACTGAATGCGTTGCTGAATGAAGAAAAAGCCATTGTCAGTGATATCCATGGAACGACCCGTGACGTAATAGAGGATACGATCAATTTACAAGGTGTCACATTCCGATTTATTGATACAGCTGGAATCCGCCAAACGAACGATACAATAGAAAATCTAGGGATAGAACGTACTTTCCAAAAGATGGACCAAGCATATGTCATTTTATGGATGATAGACTCTACAGATGCCCAAAGGCGGTTCGAAGAATTAAAAGCCGACATTCTTCCACACTGCGAAGGGAAAAAGATGATTATTTTATTTAATAAGTCAGATCTGTTACTAGCAACACAAAAAGAAGAGTTGTCAGCCATATTTGCTGACATGAAAGTGGAAAAACTATTTATCTCAGCAAAGAAAAGGGAAAATATAACGATTCTGGAAAAGAAGTTAGTACAGGCAGCTGCCTTACCGGAAGTCAACCAAAACGATATTATCATTACAAATGTACGCCATTACGAAGCATTAACACGAGCATTGGATTCTATTCATAGAGTACAGGAAGGATTGCAATTGGAATTATCAGGAGATTTGGTAAGTGAGGATTTAAGACAATGTATCCACGAACTAAGTGAGATTGTTGCAGAAGGAGGTATAACCTCGGAAGAAACATTGCAAAATATATTTCAAAACTTTTGCATCGGCAAATAGCTAACTATCTGATTATCAGATAGTTATACAGTCAAAACCTATAATTTTCTGATAGAAAATGACTTATATAGATGGAAAATAAGCTGTTTTGAGAACCATATTTTCTCTTTTTAGCATATGTTTTCCTCATTTTTGTCCCCAGTTTGTCCTCTATAGTGGCATCGGGGGACAAAATTATGTCCCCCGATGTATTTTTGAGATTTTCTCTATAAAATCCGTCAAAATCATAAATATTTGATGTCTGAATAATATTTTTTTATTTCTCAGCCTCGAATATATTCAAATTTTATAACGCTGATAAACAAATATATACATTAAAAATATTCGGGTCAGAAATTACAACAGATGATATTCTATTATAGAAACAAATAATATTCTATTGAAATATTTATTTTTACTTTTACATAAGTCAGATCTACGGTTCCAAGTTTAAAAAGAGACATTCAGTAAATGTCCCTTAAATGTAATCATTAAAGTTTCAAACTCAACTGGAGTTAATCCGGAGTTAATCCGGTGCTGCAAGCACCGGTCTATGGGTGTGAAGAATATTGCAACAAGCTTTTTATACTTCAAAGATATTCCAAAGATAGCTTTTAATCAACTATTAGATATAAACTCTAATAAGATATGGCTTAGATGTTCTTATAAGCATATATCACCAATCTTAAGATAATACTATCAAATAAAAAAGCCCTCTTTTAAAAGAGGGCATAGGATATCAAGTACACCTGAAGAAGAAGGTTTATAAGGAATACTCTCTTTACCCTACATAACGAAGATACTAATTTTATATAAATAAAACTATTGCTGTCCAATAAAACTTTTCGATTACCTTATAGCTTATTGATATATACACAATTATAAAGCAATCTCAATTTAGAGAAAGGACTTGTACATAAAAACAATATTTATAATCATCCCATCAAATATATTTATCAGACACTAATAATAAAACAAGTCCCGAGGAATTTGCATAACATCTTTAACCTCACAGCCATTATGCATCATTAGATACTATATTTTATGCAGCTATTTAAGAAATTAATAGTCCGAGCAAAATTAGGTATTCCCCAATATGCTACAATTCTGAATATTTTTTTATTATAATATACCTAAATATGTTTTCTCTTTTCAAACATATTGATATTGACTGCGTCTATCAGCTGAAAACATCTTCTATATTCCTCCCGGTTCTTCATGTATATCTCCTGGCTTTCCTCCGCTGCCTTTATCAGTCTCAGATTATCACGCTCAAACAGGAACTTGTCCCACTCTCCATATTCAAAATATGTATCCGGTATGTATTCAGTGAGTGAATTCTTCAGTTCAAAACCTTTCCTGGATTTGAACATATCTTCTATAATCCACATCTTAAAAAATTCAAAATATTCAACAAACTGATTCATCTTCATCTCCTGTCTTGATATGAATGTTTTCACGAAACCACCTTCTTCTCCAATCCAGTCACCTAACAGCATTCCGTCATAGCAGTAACCTCTTACATTCTCCTCTTTTTCTTTGCTGTAAAAACAATAGTTACTGTTGAACAGGAAGAACACCTTCATTATTTCCCGATTTGTAACCGGACGGCTGTCCTTATGTATTTTAAAGAACCTTTCTTTGTATCTGTCAAAAAAATGCCCAGTAAAAATAAGAACCACGTCGTTTGTTACTGCACCTACCAATAATTGTCCTTTATACTTGAATAACATTGTGAATGTGGGATTCAAAATACCAACCTCTTTTTTCGACTCTGCATAAAAAGAAATGTACCATTCGTTGAATCTTCGTGTCTTGATATTCGCTTCCCACAACCACGGGAACATTGTCCTTTTTTGAGCTGTTTTCCTGAATTTCCGTACGTAGTTCTTCCATCGTCCTTTTACTTCACTAAAATCTGTCTTGATTTCTCTTATAAGCTCCTCCAGTGTCATTGTGTCAAGTACCATACAAATCTAATCTTTATTCGGTAAAATATCAAGTCATAATTCTATTTGAATACGATTTGTTATTTCCGGTAGGTTGAATAGTAAAATAATTATTTATCACGCAGAAAGATCAGATACGGGAGAAAGAGGACAAAACACTGATTTTCCTCGTTTTTGCAAAATTAATATTTTATTGAAAACACGATATTATAAGAATTAGAATATTTCTTATCCGAACTTCACAGAAAGAAACTACCGGCAGGAAGTACGACAAGTTAAAACAGGAAGGATAGACTTATTAGGAGGTATTACAATCATAAAAACTATAACCAAAGATTATTGTTTTTAAATAAATGATTATATTTGGGAGTATACATCGGTTATAATAGATAAAAATGAAAACTTTTATACAGATTACAAAAATAAAGACAGTATTACTCTATATTATGCAGAGTTTCCCCAAAGGAGTTGAATGTGCAAAGCTTTTTAGAATTCTTTATTTTGCACAACAGGATTATCTTGTCAAATATGGAAAGGTACTTATAGAAGACTCTTTTATGGCATTGAAGTATGGTCCGGCGCCGACTTATATTTATAGGGTCCTACAGGCTGTAAAAGAAAAGCCAACAGAAGAAAGCTTTAATGATTTCCTTGCCGGAATAGAAGTGCATGAACAGAAAATTTATGCTTCTGCCAAACCTGATATGAACTACATTTCAGGCTCAGACAAGCGTTGTCTGGATGCTGCCATTACCAAATATAAGGATACAGATCCTTATGACCTGTCAGACCTGTCACACGACTTGGCATGGAAAGAAGCAAGGGCACGTATTAAGGATAATCCTCAAAAGAATCTGATTACCATCATAGATATTGCAAGGGCCGGGAAAGCTAATAAGGAAATGATAGATTATATCCGCGAAAAACAAATTGTAAGAAACGCTTTATCTTAAAATTACCGGTACGCTTGAAAAACTGAAGGCCACAATTGCTGAAGTCGAATTAGTAGATATTCCATCATTTATCGGTTTCACTAAGGAAGGAGTCACATCTATGGATTGCTTATAGTAAGATAGAGCCAGTCTTTTTCTCTACGAATAATGAATTTTCACCAAAATTTAACAACTAACTTCCACTTGCCAATAACAATTCGTTATCTCATTTAAATCGTACCATACGTCCCTAGAAACAGGCACACCTTCAAACATAAAATTCTACATTTAAAAGATTTGCAGTCTGCCGTATATTCAAGCTCTCGCAATACACCTCTGCCGAACTATCGGACATTACCTCTGCAAAGTTAATCTGCAGGTCGGAGTTATTGCATTCCTGCCTGTTGAATGTTTCCAGTAACCCGGTACGGACAGCTGCCCGATACCACAGGCTATCCTTCTTACAGGTTTCTAAAAACAGATCTGATGCTGTCATATTACCATATCTGACCAGAACATAGTCCATTATCTCTATTTCACACTTAGAGAACTCACTGTCATCAAAATCGGCTATAGCCTCAATAAAAATTCCACCGTCCCTGAACTCTGTCCTGACAAAGCCTTTCAAAATATAGGGTACGTCTGAAAGGTCAATAAAGACATCCTTTGCCACAGGACCTGCCTGCCACACCTCATATGGCATGCCGATGAATGGAACATGATATTTCAGAGCCATATGTTCCTCCATCAGATACAGAAGTTTCAATAGTTTGTTCCTACAAAGACCTGATGTATGATATGCTATATACACTATAGCATTACCCAGTTTCCGTTTTGTAGATTCAGAGAATTTAAACATAATCAATATATTTCGGTTACAAATTTAAACATTACCCACTAAAATACAAGAAAACAGGTAATGTCTTATAATGATTGCAGCCGTGTAAAACAACAGACAAAGCATTTAGCAAGATAAAAATACAATATAAGCATCTGTTAACCATTAATTAGCGTTATATTTGTCAGATAGAAAAGAACAAGATTATCATGAAAGAATCTATAATCATAAAGAATTTTGGTCCATTGAAAGAAGTGGAAATAGATGATATCAAGCCATTGACCGTATTCATAGGCAAGTCAGCCGGTGGTAAGAGTATAATTATGAAAGTAATAGTACTTATGCGTTACATCTACAAAATGGTAAATATCCGTTCGTATTTGAAAAATGCGAAAATCACCCGTTCTCCATTCAAGCTCCGTTTCAACTCACTGCTACATGATGGACTGAAGGGAATGATAACAGCACAGACCGAAATATATTACACCGTGGAAATTAATGGGAACAAATATACCCTGAAATATACCAACAGAGGTCTGCAGTCTGACATTAACATACCGGACAAGGACTTGATATTCTTCAAAGAAGCTTATGTTTCCGGAATGAGAAGCCTGATTCCTATATGGGCATCCAAAGCAGTCTCAGTAAAGGGAGAAAACCTGGGCTTCTTCTTTCACGAAACCTTCAATGACTTCAATGATGCTACGGATGTCATTAAAGAACAGAAGCTGGAGTATCTGAATCTGAAAATGAAAGTCCGTAAATCAGGCAACAGACCTAAACTATTTACCATTGAATCTTTGCAGAATGATGCTGTACCGATAGAACTGAGATACGCATCTTCCGGTATCCAGACATCAGCTCCATTGGTTGCAATTGTTCATTACTTCGCCCAAGAGTTCTCATTCAAGGACGCTTTCCAACGTTCTGTATTGAACTATCTGTACAAACAGGACCTGCTTACAAAATTCACTCTGGGAATCAACCGGAACAAATTGGGAAAGTATGTCCATATCCATATAGAAGAAGTCGAACTTAGTCTTGCTCCGGAAGATCAAAGAGCCTTTATGAGCAACCTAGTAGAAGAGGTATTCCATAAAAACAAAAAAGACCGCAAACTAGGACTGATGGTATCGACCCACAGCCCTTATATAGTCAATCATCTGAATGTACTGCTGCGTGCCGGATATTTTGAAAAGGCAAGGGAAAACTACCCTTTCCTGGAGAAGGACGACATTGCCGTATATCGTGTAAATGAAGGAAAAATCATTTCACTGATGGCTACAGACAACGATACGGGAGAATATGTAATCAACGCACTTGATATGTCCGATACTATGGAGAGGATATTCGAGGAATATGAGAGTATGGAGGAATAAGGGATTAACAGCACACTGATTGACTTTCTTTAAAAAAGTGCAATCCTCACTTTAAGTCCGGATATTATAAATCAGCTCAGCAGAAAGAAGTCTCATATAAAGAAATCAGCAAAAAACAGGTGTTAGCAAAGACTCGGATTCAACGTTAGTTTGCATACTTTGCTTTATCATATGAAACTTAATAAGGATACGTTATAGAAGATATTCCAATAAAATCCAGCCAAGTCCAACAAACCGATATCAGAAGAAAGAGAGGTGGCTGTCTCAAAATAAATTTGAGATGGCCTCTTTTTTCTTTTTAACACTTTCCATTTGAAACTTGTTACAACCAGTTTTAAAGGGTAAATTTGGCTCAAATATCGTTCCTGTCCCTAAATTTTGCGACCAAATGGCAATGGGAAAATGACATATATGGCATCTCATGCAAAAACTGCAAAAGTGATAAATATGCGCCCGTTGACATGTTGGACACCTCATGAAAATTCCTGCAAATACCTGAAAATTGCTGCAAAGGAAATTTGAGAAATAAGTTCCATATCACGTATTAATTTCTCTCCCTCCATTCTACACTCGTCATAAAGTTCTTTTAGCAAATGATAGTTTGTTGTAGTTCTTGTCACTCTCATGTCGCCTTTATGACGAATAACATAAACATATCCTTTGTTTTCCAGTTCATCGATATAATCCAATATTTCATTATAGCCGATATAACGCATCACCAGCTGGTGTCTCAGTTTGGGGTACTTATGTAGAAGGAACTTCGGCAAATAGAATTTCTTGTTTGGCTTCCTGTATTCTTTGGGCTTTGTAAGAATTACCACATTGTTTAAAAAGCCATCTTCCCTAGCACGACATACTGGTATAGAATCGCATACACCTCCATCCAACATAGGGATACCGTCTATATATTTTTCAGGACATAAAATGGTGAGTGAACAGGATGCCTGACATATATCCAATAGGCGTTCTTTATTTGTCCGTTCTTCAAAACACTCAGATTCACCGGTAATACATACTGGTTACTATAACAAATCTGTCTTTAGAATTCTTGATTGCTTCAAAATCCAAAGGCATATATTTCTCAGGATAATCTTTTATGAGATATTGAAGATTTATATAACCTTTATAATTTCATAGAGTATCCTCATATTGGCTTTTTCATTGCCTTTTCTGTCTTTCATTTTTTCAAGCCATCTTCCTAAAACGCCTATCTGCCAATAACTTTGCTACATTTTTCTGTTTATCACTTTTTATTCGTACTTTTGTATTATAAAACAAAAGGATGGCCACAAACGAAAAAACCCGTTCTTGATGAACGGGTATATCCTTAACTTGGTTACGTGTTTTGACAACAGAGGCTTTACCAAGCATTACGATACAAAGGTACGACTTTTATTTGAATATGCAAAATGAAATATAAAAAAGTAGTCAGATTATATTCCAATTCGAGGGTCGCCAAATATTACAGGGCGACCAACCGCAACAAAAACAAGGCAGTCATGCTCTATTTTGCCAACATGAAAATAGCACAAGCGTTTCATCCGTTACTGTCTTCATTTGAAGTTATATTACGTAACCAACTGCATTATGCGCTGGCACACCATTTTTCCGATGGTAACTGGATTATCAACCAGAAAACCGGATTCATGATTGCTCCTTCTCTGACATATACGAACAAGCGGACAAAGAAAAAAGTTACCAATGACTATATATTGAAAGAGGTTCTGAAAGCAGAAAAGAAAATTGCCGATCGGGGTGTCAGGGTTACGACTGGGAGAGTAATAGCTGAACAGACCCTGGGCTTCTGGAATAGCTTTTATGAAACACACCACTATGCGCTTTTGGCTGGTGTACCCTGCCGGATTTTCAAGAAACTGCCTCCCGGATTCGGACGTAAGGAGATTAACGATATTATAGTACAAGTTCGTGAACTGCGTAACCGCATCAATCATAATGAGCCGATATGTTTTGTAAACAGAAAATGTGATTTTTCTTATGTGAAGGGTATGTATACGATAATCAGTGATTTTCTTACATGGATAGACCCTGAGATTATGCCTTCACTAAAAGAGGTAGATAAGGTATGCAAAATCATAGAAAAAGAAGAAAATAAACAAAAACAATGACTATGTAAAAGAACCATTTCTAAGGGATGTTGGCTAAAAAAGGCACTATAAAATATTTTGTGTAAATGGAAAATAGGGGGTTCAAAATAGCGTTCCGTATTTTTTATTTTATACATTTACCAAATAAAGAAGATTATGAAAGAAAAGAATCAAGCAGTACCTGACGAAGTGTTAAGTAAGGAGTTTATCAGCCAGTTCAAGACAGAAGCCGATGTAAGCAAATTCCTCAAGCAATTGCATGCCCAGGTATTGGAGAAAATGCTTGAAGGTGAAATGGATGACCATTTAGGGTATGAGAAAAATTCCATGGCAGGAAACAACACCGGCAACTCTCGGAATGGCAGTTATCCGAAAAAGATTCATACAGGACATGGAGAATCTGTCATCTCCATTCCGCGTGACCGCAACGGTCAGTTTGAACCGATAGCAGTCCCCAAGCATGAAAGCCGGGGCTTTCTATAGAGAACTTGTTATCTCCCTATATGCCAAAGGGATAAGTATTTCCGACATAGAGGAAGAGATGCGTGAGATTTATGAAATATAGTTCTCCACATCTGCCATTTCCATCATTACAAACGAGGTAAACCAAGCTGCCCAGAAGTGGCAGAACCGACCTTTGAATACGGTTTATATGATAGTCCGGATGGACGGTATTGTCGTCAAGGTACGGGATAACGGCAGGATTATAAACAAGACCGTCTATCTTTGTGTCGGTCTGAAACAGAACGGCCTGAAGGAAGTCCTTGGCATGTGGGTCGGCAAATCGGAAAGTTCCTCTTTCTGGATGGGTGTCCTGACCGACTTGAAGGCTCGTGGAGTGCAGGATATACTGATTACCTGTACTGACAATCTGAATGGATTTACAGATACCATCCGTACCGTATTCCCCCAGTCATCCACTCAGATCTGTGTGGTACATCAGATCAGGAACTCCTGTAAATATGTCGTTTATAAGGATAAGAAAGAGTTTACGGCGGATATGAAGAATATCTACAATGCACCTAATAAGGAAGTTGCTGCCGCAGAACTTGACAATCTGGAAAAGAAATGGGGAGGAAAGTATCCATACGCCATACTTTCATGGAGAAACAACTGGGATGATCTGACTGTTTTCTTCCAGTTCCCATTGGAAATCAGGAAAATAATCTATACCACAAATCTTATTGAGAATCTGAACGGAAAAATCAGAAAGTACACCAAATCAAAGCTTTCATTCCCGTCGGACGATGCCGTAAAAAAAACGTGTATCTTTCACTTATGGAGATTGAAAAGAAATGGACAATGCCTATTTCAAACTGGGGATTGATTATGAACCAGTTTATGCTTATATTTGAAAACAGAATCCAGATATAAGAACAAACTTACAACTGAATCCTGTTTCCATTTACACAAAATTTTGGACAGTACCATTTACGTAAATCACGTACCTTTACACGTACGGTAAATACTTGATAAATATGGATTTTCCAGCCATTTCTTGCCCGACTTGGCATAAAGCCATATAAGGAATGCTCCTGCCACTTTTAGCAACAATTGTAAAAGTCACACCATCTAACTGTGTCATAGATTACAGATTCTTTATCCACTTCTTCCCTGACGGTGTTTCGGTGTAAATCCAAAAAGCCGTTACCGGTATCGCTATTATTATTAGTCCTATCAATGCAACCATAATTATTATCTCTTTAAAATATTATTTCCAATCTTTGCAAATTCAAAAGCCACTAGTACTCCTACAACAACAAGTGCAATCATCAAATAGTTTGTATATAATTCATTCTGGAATAATGTAACCGGCAATCCTACGACCAGCACAGTATAAGTGACTTTACAAAGATCAAAGAAAAGACTGGCAAGTTTTTCACGCCTTACCTTATCTTTCTCTTTAACCTCTTTCCTCACTTCCTGTTGTTCACTCCAATTTCCCATAGCTTATATTCCATTAGCCTTTCCGCTTTACTGGAAGCGGTAAAATTGGATGCCGGACTTTACGGAAAAGGTGATGCGGCAAAGTTACCGATAAGGGGGAGAACTTTCAAACATTTCGGTATTAAAATAACTTGTTGGCAGAATTAAATATGCGCTAATTTAATTCCGGTAACAGATATGTATATGAGTGTATTGTCTTCACTCAGTGTAGATGAAAAACTGGATTTGATTGCAAAACTGACAAATTCCATCAGAAATACGTATACAAAGGAATAGAATATTGAAACAGAAGATCCTTTTGCTTGTTACGAAGGCGATTGGGGCGGAAATATGTCAGCTGAGGAATATGCAGATGATTTACGTAAGCCCTAATTTGAGGGTTTACCTTTCTTATATCCAACTGTTGCAAAGATAATAAAACAGCTATTCCGGGTGCAAAAACCGCCATAGAGGCAGTCTCCATACAGAGGCGCTCTATGGCGGTTTCCCGTTTCCCCACGTTTACCGGGAAAAATTCCCGTCTCCGGGAAGCCGGGAGGTTACTCTTCCATTTTGAGCTTGCCCAGTTCTTTCAGGATGTGCTCCATGGCTTCTTTGTAAACCTCCGGTTTCTCTTTTTCCAGCCATTTCATCAGTTTGAAGTAAGAATTTGGAGTCACAATCTTTCCGTCTCGAATTTTGGTGGCGGTGGACCGGCCTATCGCACCTTTGTCGTTCAAGTTGTTGGGGTTTAAATCGCTTCTTCGCACGGCATTACTGATGCAAGTGCTGATGATCTCAAATTTTTTTCATGTTACTAAAAATTAAATTATTAAATAATAATTTGTAAATAGCATAATCATAGCTACTTACAAAATGTCTCGGCAAAGATAGGAAATGTTTATTAACAATTGCCTGTTTTTGTGAGCAACGCCCTATTTATATTTTGCGTTCCTTTGCGTTATATTTATACTAACACACAAAAGAAATGGATTATACAGAGCAGTTTATCCGGCTGAATTGCAGCTTGATGTCGGATTACAAAATGATGAAGCTGAATGCCGACATGAAATGCATGGGGCTGGGGTTGTATCTTGAAACGATATTGTTTCTGCGAAAACAGCAGGAATACAAACATGATTTTAACGAACTGGATTTGCTGGCCGATCAGTGGGGAGCTACCGTGGAAAATCTGCAACATCTTATTAAGGACTTCGATTTGTTTCTCATTACAGAGGACGGGTATTTCCGATGTCTGTATCTGGACGAGGTGATGGGATATCAGAGCAAACTTTCCGAGCAACGTGCCGCTGCCGGCAGTAAGGGAGGGAGAAGCAGTAAGAAAAGTACGGTGAAAGCATCTGCAAAAGCAACTGCGTCTACAGCGTCTGCAATAGGGAGGGGCAGAATCAACGAAGGGAAAAACGGTGACACGTCCTGCATGGATCGTAACGAGGAAATCTATACGAAAAGCGATGATACACCCTGCATGGATAATAACAAGGAAATCTACATGAAAAGCGATGATGCGCCCTGCATGGATAATAATGGGGAAGCCTACATGAAAAGCGGTGATGCGTTCTGCGTGGATAATAACGGGGAAGCCTACATGGAAAGTGGTGGTGTACCTTGCATGGATAATAACAAGGAAGTCTACCTGAAAAGCAGTGGTGCACCCAGTATGGATAGCAAGGAGAGAATTTATATGGAAAGCAGGAATGTAGATAGTAACAAGACTGTCTGCATGGAGAGCAGCAAGCCAATCCATTCGGATTATAATAAGGAAATCTACAAGGAAAACAGCACGGAAAGCAACGTGAAAAGTAGTGCGGAAAGTATGAAAAATACGACTGCAAAAAATACAAATGAAAATTCAGTCAAAAATGTGATTCAAAGTGTTGATAATGAGTGTTATGGAAAGAATTTGCAAGCAAGCTTTAAGCAAAGCTTTATAAGAGAAGAAAAGAATAGAGGAGAGAAGAAAAAGAAAGATGATGTAGACATCATAGAAACAAACGGCAGCATCGACGACGACATGAAATTTTGTTCCGGAAAAAAGAGCGGAGAGATGTTGCGATGGGAGTGTTATATCAATGAAGCTTTCAAAGTTCAAAGTTGGGTGGAAATTGTGGGAATGATGTCGGGGTTGAAAGGAGACTTTCTGAACAATCTTCCCTTTATTCGTTCCATGTTTAAAAAACATGTTGTGGTTCAAGGAAGTACGGAACGCATTACTTCCGTATCCGAAGCGCAAGCCTATTTTGCTAATTATATCCGTCCGGGAAAGCCCACCCGTCTTTTTCTGGAAGAAAAGCTGAAAGAAAGAAGCCGG
>OLNF01001435.1_pt1 | contig 20290 bp, 19 predicted proteins | sample 1673061 | NCBI WGS metagenome assembly OLNF01 (sample SAMEA3136751, study PRJEB25190) | human gut metagenome
AAATGGGCACTTTCACCATTTGAGCCTATATATTATATATGTCTTTCAAATGATAGCTTAAAAAATAGCTGTCTAGACGGTATGTTTTTAACGTAGAATTGATTTTATGGAAGACAAGGCATGGAATGCTTTGTACCTTTAATGGAAAAATTTAATGATATTTACCATGTACAAAAAAGAAACGGCAGATAAAAAACATCACACGAATCCTTATCGTGCTGTAAACTATATAAGAGATGAGAACGGAAATCCTATATGCCCTAATGGACGTAAATTTCTTTTCAAACGAAAACAACATGTAAGATATAAAAAATATGGACGTACAGAAGAAATCTATCCAAGCTTATTAAGTGTACCCTTTTTACATAAAACAGTGACGATTTTCAAAAAACATATATTAATGTAAAGAAACGCCAGAACCAGCATTTGTCGGAACTAGCGTTTCTTTAGCAGAGACTTATTTTACAGCCCCGTTTTTTGCTTATATTATTTTCCTCCGTTGGATCTCAATTTTGGAAAGAAGATGACTATCTTAAAGCCCTTTCCCCACTGGGAAGCAGCTTCCAGACGAAGGTTTAGATCGTCAGCCATCTTCTTAACCAGGTAAAGCCCTATACCGGTAGCTTTCTTTCTGCTGTCAGTAGAATCCCCGGTAAAGCCCTTTTGAAAAATATACGGCAGATCATATTTTTTTACACCGATGCCGTTATCCTCAACTGAAAGGACATCTGCGGTCTCCGAATGTATCATAGAGATCGTTAGCATGGGACTATCGCTGCTATATTTTATGGCATTGCTCACGATCTGTCCCAACATAAACTGAAGCCCTCTACGGTCTGTATAGACTGTTTCAGATTGCAGTTTATTGAGAATTACAAACTGCTTTTCTTCCAGAAGTGGGGCATAGTCCTCCAAAACTTCCCCCAAGCACTGATTCAAATTGATATCCTCAAACTGATAATCCTTTGTACTGCTCTTTAACCGGGCATAGTATAACATTTGAGTGACATCCTCCTGAAGCTGACTGCGGACATAATCCAGCTTTGCTTGCAGGGGAGGAGATATTTCGTCGCTCCGATTATCCAGGAGCATGGTCAACAACGATAGGGGCGTTTTCGCTTCATGTGCCCAGCCCTCCACATATTCTTCATAGTCCTGTAGGGCATCTGCCATACTGTTACTCTCAGTTTTGTGTTCCTGTAAAACTGATGCCAGAAGCCGGATAGATTCTCCTTCTTCCCGGCTGATGGCACTGAGCAGCCGTTCCTCGTTGCAGATGGTAGGATCACTGAGGAAATCCCGGAACAGCTCTCGGCGGGTGGTCTCCCGCTTGTTTAGTACAAACAGAATCGCTGAAAACAAAAGGAGGCTTGTCAGAACTACTAACCCAATCAAGGTTTGAAATGCCTGAATGTCAGAAATCCAAAGAATGATAGCACAAAAGCAATCCACGCCCAACAGCAACAGCAGCCAGGGGTAGTACCGTTCTATCATGCGCCAAAGCTGCTTCATGGAGCCACCCCCGTTTCCAGACGATAGCCCATCCCACGAACCGCAACGATTCGCTGCTTCATCTCAAGACCGGACATCGTCTTTTTCAGCCTGGTCAGATTAACCTGCAAGGCATTTTCATCTATGTATTCCGTGGTTCCCCATAGTGCCATGCAAAGCTGCTCCGTCGTGACCAGAGCATCGCCGCCGGACAAAAGAGCGACCAACAGTTTTCCCTGATTTTTTGGAAGCACCACAGAGGTATTATGAATATAAAGCGTGTAGGTCTGCTGGTCTAACAGGAAATCTGGTCCCTCTATGAGATTGGTACGGCCTTCATACCTTTTGAGAATATTGGATACCCTGGCAAGAAGTCGATCTTTTCTGCACGGCTTCGTCAAATATTCATCGGCACCCAACTGGAACGCTTGCAGTTCATCCTTTACCTGATCTCTGGAAGTCAGCACCAGGACGGGGATAGCAGTTTTATTCTTTAGCTCCTGGCAGATTTGAAAGCCACTGATCTCCGGCAAATTCAGGTCTAAGATCACAAGGTCAGGACGGAGGGCTGCCAGGAGCCGAGCGGCATCTTCAAACTCGGTGATTGCCTCCGCAAGATACCCGTCCTTTTGGAGCATATTGCAGAGTTCTTCCCGCATATAGACTTCATCTTCCACAACAGCAATTCTTTTCACGACAGCACCTCCTTCCAAATTATTCTTCTCTCTGCGGCTGCATCAGTGTCAGCAAATACCGATCACTGGAGCGCTTGACCACTCTCATATAAATATATTCTATCACGCAAAGTAGTAAAATCATAGCAGCAGATACAAGCAGCATTTCAGACACTGTCCCACGGGTTCGGGACGAGAGTATCCCTGTAAATAACGCCCTGACTCCAAACAAACTGCTGACAGCCGCAACCAATACAGGAAGTCCCATAAACCAGGTAATTTGCTTTCCAGCAGACTGGCAAAGGGTTTCGTAAGTAGCTCCCAGGCGGATCAGAGTCTGGTATCTGCGCCCGGTTTTCTGCTGACTCATCAGGAACTGAACACCCACGATGGTGTTGGCAACTACCAGGAAAACAATCGCAAGATAGAGGGTAATATAACTGGATGCTATGGTGTAGAAAAGCTGACGACCTATATTCTGAAGATAGCTTTCATATTCAATGCCAGTTTCGTCCAGCTTCTCGTTCAAATCCAAATATGCAGTCATAAGGCTATTTCCATCCAGAGCCTGCTCACTGAGCACCGCATTGACATAGGTATCATACATTCCCTGGCTATAATATAGGAATGCTTCATCCGGAAGAATCAATGCAAAGGACAAGGTTATAGAACGGTCCGTGACCAAATTCACAGACTGAACCTCTCCTGTAAGATGAATCGGACTACCATCCAGTTCCACCTTGGGCTGTCCGGCCAATACTTGGTTCAGCATTGCGGTACGACTTACCGTAGTAAACTCTGTATCAATATAGACAGCGGCCTCCTTTTCGCCTAATTGGAGAGCCGGATTGCCGGACAATTCCAACAAACGATTATAGTCCGATAAACAAATCAAATATGGGTATGTGGCATAACCAAGATTGTTCAGAAGGACATCCCGGTCTTCCGACTGGGGCAGGCTCCGAAGAGAGTCCATAACAGCGTCCATGCTGTAGGCATTATCATAATCTTCTGTGGTGCGAATACGCCCAACCCTCATTTCAAAAAGCTCTGAAAATTGATTTTCCAAACTGTTTTCTTTCAGGACTGCCTTTATATTCGGAAGAACCTGCGATGAATCTTCTGCAGTATGATCTTCAAAAGTATAGTCGATTACATGGCCAGAAGACAGGTTATTCGTTCCTGCAATTCCTACGCCCGCACCAAAACAACACAGCGCCGCCAGAATCAGCAGGGAGCTGATGGCCATGGAGTTTGACTGATGAATGACATTCTCCTGAATCTGCCGGAAGGTAAATACATGAAGCTGCTTATTTCCTTTTCCTTTCTTAACAATCAAAGCAATCAGCGCACGCATCCCATAGAAAAGCAGCATCGTACCAACTATGCCCAACAGCAAAGTCAGTCCCATCATACTTACCTTTGTCCATGCAATTCCCTGAATCGCCATGTAGTAAGCCACTGCCAACATCACACTTCCGCATATAGCAGCCAGTCCATAGATAACAGATGGCATTTGCTTTTTGGGGCGGTTCGTTGGCTGGGATAGCAAAGTACCGATCTCCTGGCGGCTGATTCGTCCACTCAAAATCAGAAGTGCCGTCAGCTTAATTGCCAGAAATCCTGCCAGCGTCCATTCAATCGCAGACCAGGATAAAGAAAACTGATGACCGATGATCCCCATGCCTACCAGCTTGGCGGTGACAAGACTGACAATTTCTGAAAGCACCACAGCCACAGGTAAGCCTATGAGCATGGCAAGAATACTGGTCAGGAAATCTTCCGCCAGAAGCATACCAAACAGTTTACTTCTACGCATCCCCAACATTAGATAAACACCAAACTCATGCCGTCTGCGCTCGAACTGATACTTGCAGGCAAAATAGATCAAAAAGAACAGAATACCGAGGGTCATCCCATAAAACGCAGGAATCAGAAGCAGGAGTTTGTCAACTGCGTCACTCTCCATTTTCTGCAAAAAGAGCATCACATCTTGAGTGGAGATGGAAAGAATCATGTAAAAGGCAACAATAGAAATCACCAGGGAGCTGAAAAACAGACCGTTTTCCTTTCGGCTGCGGCGGCTGTTCCGAAGAATGAGATTAGAGAACATTTGCGCTGCCCCCTCCCAGTTGCGCCATCACCTTCAGGATGCGCCCGTAGAACTCCTGCTGGCTTTCGTCTCCACGCCGAAGCTCATGAAAGATCACGCCATCCTGGATGAACAGGATGCGCTTACAGAAGCTGGCGGCATTGGAATCATGGGTTACCATCAGGATCGTAGCTTGTTCGTCACGATTCAGGCCGGACAGCTTCTCCATAAGACTTCTTGCGTTCTTAGAATCCAGCGCACCCGTCGGTTCATCGGCAAGGATCATTTGGGGATGTAAGATCAGAGCCCTTGCTGCCGCAACACGCTGACGCTGGCCGCCGGACATCTTGGACGGAAACTTATCCAGAACATCAGTGATTTCCAGATAGTCAGCCAACTGCTTCAGCCGCTGGCTGCTTTCTGCTTCGGATACCCCATGCAAGGAAGTCGGGAGCAGGATGTTTTCCCTGCCAGTCAGGTTGTCCAGCAATTCAAAGTTCTGGAATAGATAACCAACTTTTTTGCCACGGTACTCTGCAAGAGCCTTTCCCTTGAGGGATTGCAGAGTATCGCCTTCCACCTGAATGCTTCCACCTGTGGGTTGAATCACAGTCGCAATACAATTGAGCAGTGTGGATTTACCGGAACCGCTGCTTCCCATAATGCCGAGAAACTCTCCCGGCATCACCTGGAAGGTGATCCCATTCAGTGCCTTTGTTTGACTTGGCACATTGCCATAGATTTTTGTTAAATTTTCAATATTCAAAATGGGTTTCATGTGAATACCTCCTATCATTTGTAATAAAATGATAGCATGGGAACACAGCAAATACCACTTACAGTGGTTGTAAGGATTCAAGATATAAGTGGCGGCTCAAGGGGGACGAGCATATATTTTGTAAGAGCATCAGGCGACAATGATAAAATATACCGGATCGCCTCCTTGGCAAACCAGTTCGTTTTAATTGTATCCCAATCAGCAAGTCGGATAATCTCTGCTGTGCCGTTCTCAAAATCAACTGAAATTTCGCCCCATTCGCCGTCGCAGTCTGCTTGATATTCGTAGATTGCGGCGGCGATTTTCTTTTTGCGCTTGGTTTTGGTTTTCTGTTTCAGCCGGACAGCATGGAGCGCACCTTCGGCAACCAGCAGTTCTGTCAGTTTGTCCACCGCTTTCCGGTAGGCTCGCTCTGCACCGCTGGCTGTGCTGCCCTCAAACATAATCGCCAATTCTTCAAAAGTGGGGCGGTTCTTCCATGAGCCAACTCGCCCGCAGGTCATACAGATTGCTAACCGTTTTTCGAGCAAGGTCTGTTCCCGGTAATTCAGCTTCTCAAATGCCCGCTGTACCTTTTCTGCTTGTATGCCGTTCCAGAGGATGTCGGTATAGTTCCAGCTATCGTCAAGGGCTATATCCTCGCCTGTTTCCTCGCCGTCCTCGTCCGTTATATAGAACGGCTGCTGGTTGCGGATTCCACGGACAACTTTCAGATATTCTTCCGCAAGAGCAAGGTCGCAGTTATACTTCTTGGAAAACTGGTTGACCGCATCTTTGGTGTTATGGTACAGCCACGCCATTGATCGCACCATTTTGTAATTGGTCAGAGAGGATACCGACCATTTTTCTTCGCCCATGCGGAAACGGAGCATAGAATCCCAGATGAACGGATAGATGTATGTAGCATACTCCGCACCCTTGGCAGGATCATAGTCCATCAGCTTTTGGAGCATTTGCTCCCGGCAGGAGATCTTTATATCGATAAATCGGTCTGTGTCGTACAGATTGCCGCCGTCCACACTGAGAAAGCCTTTGATGCGCTTGTTGAGCTGCGTTTCGTAGTGGTGCAGAAAGAACGAAAAATATAGCAAATTCTTTTCCCGCAAAGCAGACAGGATATATTCATTCAGACTGTCCACCGCTGGCGGTTCCGGTTCCAGTTGGAAGATGCGCTCTGCCACATAGGGGATGATGCCGTCACCGTGTGGATTAACTTGGTGCTTCGGTATGTATCCGGTCATGTTCCACGAAAAATCATTTAGCATAGCGCACCTCCCTTCTAAGTAATCCGCGGGAATAATTAACCATAATTCCAAGTTTGTCTTGCAGCATTTATATTATCCAGAAGAACAGATGCAGGATTTGCCTCGTAATAGTACGTGCTCATATCCAAAATGCCTTCTTCCATTTCACCCCACTCTGCTGTGCGAGAAACAAAGATTCTATTATATACACACCAATCGCATGTGGTGGTGAAAGCAGCAATATCTGCAAAGTCTTTTGGAAATACAATTCTTCTTCCATTTGATGTTGGCTTAAGATAGTTCTCCATTATTTCTTTGAAATTCTTCAGATCATAATCCGTAGCGTTTTCCAAAGCTTTACAGACAATCAATTCTTCGTGCGTGAATTCTGTAAGTGTTTCTAAATGGTTTGCAAGAATTAGACCATAAATAACGCAAACCTTTGGGCATTCTGCATTTACGGTTTGTTTGAACAGATTGGCTACGATAATAGCCTTTTCCGGGCTGGAGTTTACATAGTTGTAAAGCTCGTTCAATCTTCTTTCGAGATTAAAGCCAGATGCAAGACCGTTCAGTAGATGGCCGAGTTTGAAGGTATTGTATTCAGATAGAAGATCATTTCCTATTCCGCCTACAATTCCCGCAACTGGGTTTACTACGCCCAACACACCAATAGAGCCAGAACGGATTATTTTGGTCATAGGATTGTCCATAACCCGGCTAAGCGCATTCCCAATATCAGTTAAATCATATTTCTGTGCCATTACATATTCCTCATTTCGTCCGTAATTTTGCTTCTTTCTTCAAAGCAGCCTGTCCCACCTCTTTTTCGTAATCACCTTTGGCATAGGCGACATTGCTCAGCGCTCGAAGCATTTTATCCTTTGCCAGCTTTTTCATAACCTCTGCAAGATCAGCGTCCAGAGTACCACGCTTCACATAGCGGTTTATGGTGTTCAGCCGCTTCTCATAAATCTGTTTCAGCGGATGATCGTCCGCAAGCTCCCGCTGTTCTCTGCCTTTCAGATTGCCGATCTGCCGGCAAGTGCGGTGCAGCTTATCTCCCGGTGCATAACCGCCGCAGTATTTGGTGTGCCTTGCGTTGGTGGTCAGAAACCATTTGCCGCAGATCCGGCATTTTTTCGGTGCATGACCAACACACAAGCCCTCAAAGAGATCAGAACGGAACATTCCCACAAAGGATACATAGTGCATCCGTTTGACGAGCTTCGCCACATCCTCGCCGGGACGGACAGTTGTCACATACTGAATAGAGTTGTTCGCAACAGACATCCAGGCATTGCCCTCCGTGATAGAAAACTCCGGCGGGAAATAGCTGCCGAACATTTTTGCAAAGCCCTCTGCGGTACGGTCTGCTTCGTTGCTGTCTGATTTTTCCGCAAAATCAAGCACTGCGGTTTGGTATTCCCTAAGAGAATATGCCAAATGTCCGAATACAGCGGTATAACGTTGGAGCATCACCGCATCAGCATATTTCGGAACTTCTTCAAACGGTAAAGAATTGGTTGCAGCTTTTGTAGCGAACTCCACATATTTTTGTGCGCTGTCCGCAGTAAAAACCTTTTCTATCCGTTCCCGGTGCTTTGGTATATCCATATAGGAAAACGGCGGCGTTTTGCTGAGAATCTCTAACATTGTCAATGCAGCTTCCCTTGCCATAGGAAAGAGTGCAGAAGCGTCCTGTCCGGCGTTCAGCATTCCAAGCAGTAGATTAATTTTCTGGCATTGTTCATTCATTTTGGCAAGAGTATCCGCCGAAACATTCAGCGCATCACAGGCAAGAGTGCCGATAGGAAGTGCTTTGTCCTCATATATGATTGTATCCTGCCAAAAATCCAATGTCATCAATTCTTGATTCATGCTTGCTCTCCTGTCCTGTTTTTTCATTTCTTTCATTATATCATGCAAATGTGAAGAAATCTACATCCTCCGAAAAGCTGTCCTGTTTTTTGAAATGGGGTTGTCCACCGATTAGCCTGTTTTTTGAAAAATCCGGCATAACAATAGTAGACGGAGCGAAGCACCTGCCAATCACGGCGGGTGTTTCGTGCTTTCTGAATACTATGAACGGAGGTTTTCTATGACAATCTATGAAACCATCAAGGTGGCAATCAGCGTAAAGCAAGCCGCCGAACACTACGGGCTGAAAGTCAACCGAAACGGCATGGCTTGCTGCCCGTTCCACAATGACAGGCATCCGAGCATGAAGCTGAATGAGGATTATTTCTTCTGCTTTGGCTGCGGAGTCAAGGGGGATGTGATCGACTTCGTGGCAAGGTCGTTCGATCTGAGCAGCTATGAAGCAGCACAAAAGCTGGCTTCGGATTTTGGGCTTGACCCGAAACCGCCCACTTCCGCAGCTATGCTCAAGCCCAAACGTCCCTATATCCGTCAGTTTCGGGAGGACGAAATGCTGTGCTTCCGGGTGCTGATGGATTATCTGCATCTGCTGGAAGATTGGAAAGTGCGATATGCACCGAAAACACCGGACGATGATCTGGATGACCGTTTTGTGGAAGCCTGCCAGATGATTGATTATATCGAATATCTGGCAGATATTTTGACCGTAGGTGATCTGGAAGAACGTGTTGCCGTGGTGGACGAGCTGATGAAAAATGGCAAGATCACGTTCCTACAGGACTACACCACAAGAAAGAAAAAGGAGGATATGCGCCATGAGCGAAGAAATGATGCAGACCTCGCCCTTTGAGTGTCCGGCGTGGTTTGACGGAAAGAAAATCAATGAAACTGTATTCTGTGAAGAATTTCTCCGTGATTATCCGATGGTCACGGTGAACGATGCTTTTTTCACGGTCAATGGCAGAGTACACGATGAAAACCGCTTGAAAAAGGTCATCTATGACCGCATCAAGTATTATGTGACCAGCGGCGTTGCAAAGAAAGTCACCAATCTGCTGGATGTCATGCGTATGGAGTGCTGCACCGCAAAGCTATCTCTGTACCAAGACCGTATCCATGTGGCGAACGGCACGTACTATCTGAACGGCACATTCAGTCCCGAAAAGGATTTCTGCCGCAACCGTCTGCCCGTTGCCTATAATCCCGATGCTCCGCAGCCTGTGACATGGCTGCATTTTTTATCCCAACTTTTAGAGCCGGAGGACATTCTGACCTTGCAGGAGTTTATGGGATATTGCTTTATCCCCTCCACCAAAGGACAGAAGATGCTCCTGCTGATCGGTAAGGGCGGCGAGGGGAAAAGCCGCATCGGTATCGTCCTTCGTGCGCTGCTTGGCAGCAACATGAACACAGGCAGTATCGCAAAGGTGGAGACAAGTCCCTTTGCTCGTGCAGATTTGGAACATGAACTTGTGATGCTGGACGATGATATGAAACTGGAAGCTCTCCCCCAGACCAACAACATCAAGGCGATTATCACAGCGGAGCTGCCGATGGATTTGGAGAAAAAGGGACAGCAGAGCTATCAAGGTGATTTGTATGTACGCTTCATCGGCTTGGGTAACGGTGTCCTGCAATCTCTCTATGACCGCAGCGTTGGTTTTTTCCGCAGACAGATCATCCTCTCCACCAAGGAGAAAGACCCGAACAGAAAGGACGATCCCTATATCGCTGAAAAGATGTGCGCCGAAGCGGAGGGCATCTTCCTGTGGGCGTTGGAGGGCTTGTACCGTTTGATCGACAACGATTACAAGTTTACGGTCAGCCAGTCGGCACAGGACAACATGGACGCTGCCGTATCGGACGGAAACAACATCATCGAGTTTTTAAGCTCCGAGGGGTATATCCGCTTCAAGGCAGATTATGAGGTCAGCTCCAAAGACCTGTACGCCGTTTACAAGCTGTGGTGTGATGATAACGCTTTGAGCAGCCTTTCCCAAAAGAGTTTCTGCTCGTTTCTCAAACAGAATGAGAGTCGGTACAACATCGAGTACACCAATAAGGTCAATATCGGCGGCGGGAGGTATGCCAGAGGATTTGTCGGCATCGAGCTTCTGCAAAGACCATTTCTGTAAAAATGATATTGACCCGAAAATACGTGTACCATCCGTACCAAGTGTACCACGGTACAGCAAGTACACTTGGTACACGTACTTTTCAGTCCGTTTCACTATTATTTTTCAATGCTGTTGGCGGATGCCCTGTTTTTGGGCATTGAAAATCAATGGTAATGAAAACAGGAAAGATTTTGACCGCAGAACAAAACCATTTCACGAAATCGTGCTTCTCTGAACAATGTATCCCGTTTACGGAACAATAGGTATTTTCTCTGTTCCAGAGCAAATCACACGGAACAGTAAAGTGGGATATGGTCATATATGGGCAGGACATCACAAGCAAAATTCTGAACGGATTTCAGAGATTGCAGATTTTTCACTGTTCGGTGTATCTGCTCCGTTTTGGGGTGCAGAGATTGTACCGAACCACAAACAGAATTATGGAGGATTTTTCAATATGAATGTACGCAATGAAATCAAGGCACAGATCATCCGTGCTGGGATGACCATGCAGGAAGTTGTTGACCTGCTCTCGGACGAGTACGGATGGAGCGACAGCGTTTCCAACCTGTCCGCAAAATTACAGCGGGAAAGCATCCGATACAAGGAAGTATTGGAGCTTGCCGATGTGCTGGGATGCGACATTGTATGGCAGCAAAGACGGGAGAAGTGATGCCCCCGGCAACAGCCCCTCGCATCTTCCGTCCCCATAGGCACACCGCAGTGCTGCCTATGGATGGCAGTGAAAGACGCTGCCAACGTCTGCAAGAAACGTTCCGCAGAACAGCTTCATGCAGACGGGCTGACCATGGGAAAAGTTGCAGACATTTTGCCTTGGTCAGCAGAGGTCACCGCAGTGACCGCACACCCCCTCGGGAGAGCCCACGGCACTTTGCAGCCAGAATGGATGAAAGTGTTATAGTGGGTTATTACACTTCCGCAGAAGTGCATCCCCGCAGCCCCGCCCGTCTGCTACTCTCGAAAGAAAGGAAAAAACCTATGGCAAGAAACGATGGAATTGACCGTACCTTTGCCCGTAACCAGGACTTGCCCACCCTCGACGATGTGGCGAAAGTTCAGGAGCATAACGAGCGAGAAAAAGACAGCTACTCCAATCAAGATATTGATACCACCCAGACCCACCGCAATGTCCACTTCAAGAAACCTACCGACAGCTATGCCGCCATGTTCGATCAGATGATTGCAGATGGTGTTATCTCCACCCGTGGTCTGAAAGCCGATGCGGTGAAATATGGGGAGCTGCTGTTTGATGTAAACTCTGCCTACTTCCACAACCACGGCGGCTATGAATATGCCAAACAGTTCTATGCCGATGCCTACAAAGCCGCCGTGGAGATTGTGGGCGGCGAGCAGTATATCCTCTCCGCTGTGATGCACGCCGATGAGCGCAACCGGGCAATGTCCGAAGCCCTGGGCGAGGATGTGTATCACTACCACCTCCATGTGGTTTATATCCCGGTGGTGGAAAAGCAAATCCTGTGGTCGAAGCGGTGCAAGGATGAATTCCTCCGGGGAACGGTAAAAGAAACGATCACACAGGTCAGCCGCAGTAAGAAATGGGAATCCAAACCCGTTCTCAATGAAGATGGCAATCCGATGTTGAACGCAAAAGGGAAAAAGATTTTGAAGTCGTCCTACAGTGTGCTGCAGGATGACTTTTTTAATTTCATGCGAGCCGCCGGATATACCGATGTGGAGCGTGGAGAGCGTGGCAGTACCGAGGAACATCTGACGGTGACACAGTTCAAGTTACAGGCCGAACAGCACCGCCTGGAAACTGTGACCGGACAGGTGGAACAGGCCGAGCAGAGTTTGGCGGATGCCAAGGCTGCTACGGAGAAGCAGAAAAAGAAACTGGAAGCTCTGCAAAAGGAAACCAAGGCAGCAAAGACCATTGCGCTGACGGTGCAGGATATTGAGGAAATGGGCAAGAAAAATGCCCTCACCGGAAATGTCTCGCTCACGCCGGATCAGTGCGATACACTCAAACGCTATGCGGTCAACGGCATTATTGCCAATGCTGACAATAAGCGTTTGAAAGAGAAACTGGCTTCTGCTGAAAAAACAATTTCCATCTGGAAACAGCGGTATGAAGCAGTAAACGAAAAATATATGGAACTGAAACAGAAAGCCCAGCCTTTCTTGGATGCGATAGAGATTGCGTCTGAAAGGGTTTGGGCTTTTGTTCATGCCATTCTCGCCAGAGGAAAGGAAACACAGGAACATAAGCACCCTGCCCGTAAGCGTAGGCAGGATATGGAAATTTAAGAAAGGAACTATTTGCCTATGAATAAAACCGTAGAGGAAATTAACAAGATGATTATGGAAGATGCCCCGATGGAAGAAATCAATGATGCCATCGGCTATATTGATATTTACTCCTGCTTCGACCCGATTTTTGAGCCGCCCATTGATTTTTTGGAAGAATGCCGCAAGCATTGGGAAACAGCGCAGTCTTCTTTCCGCAAAACCATTGAGCGTAAGATCGGGAACACATGGTATGTGATTGAAACAGAATGTGACGGGAATGAGCCGCTTGCCGACAAGGTAAAACGGCTCATTTTTTCTGACAAGGGGGTGATTTGTTAATGACTGCGACACAAAAGCATGATATAATTCCAGTATGCACAACGGTACTGTCGGCTGACCAACAACCGAAGGAGGATATTATGTTGGATCAGCAGAAAATTACCATTCTCTATTGCCGTCTGAGCAACGAGGATGCCCAGGAAGGCGAGAGTAACAGTATCGCAAATCAGAGAGAGTATTTAACCCGATATGCCCGTGACCACGGGTATACAAACCTGAAAATTCTGGTGGATGACGGTTATACGGGGACGAACTTCAATCGTCCCGGTGTGCAGGAAGGCTTTGAGCTTGTCAAGCAGGGGCTTGTGGGCTGCTGGCTGGTCAAAGACCTCAGCCGCTTTGGTCGTGACTATCTGACTGTTGGACAATATACGGATATTATCTTTCCGAGCTACGATGTCCGCTTTATCGCCGTAAATGACGGTGTGGACAGCAACCGGGGAGACAGCGAGGGCTTCGCCGCAATCCGTAATCTGTTCAACGAGTGGTATCCCCGTGATACCAGCAAGAAAGTCCGTGTCAGTTTGCGGCAGAGAGGAACCAGTGGGAAGCACATGGGCAAACCGCCCTACGGATACCGCTGTGACCCGGAGGACAAGGATCACTGGATTCTGGATGAAGAAGCGGCTCCGGTAGTCAAGCTCATCTTCGACCTTTGCATTGACGGCAAAGGCCCGGAGCAGATTGCAAGGATTCTGGAAGAAAAGCAGATTATGACCGCAAAGGCACTCTATGCCAAGCGAAAGAAAAAGCCGATGCCGGAAAGACCGTACCACTGGGGCAACCAGTCCATTGCAGGGATTTTGGAACGGCAGGAGTACACAGGCTGTACCTGCAACTTCAAGACTTATTCCAAGTCCTACAAGCTGAAAAAGCGGATTCCCAATGAGCCGGAGAATATGTTTTATCTGCCGGACACACAGGAAGCGATTGTATCTCAGGCACAGTTTGACAGGGTGCAGGAACTGAGGAAAAACAAACGCCGCCCCGCAAAAGCGGAACGGCAGGGATTGTTCTCCGGGCTTCTGTTTTGTGCCGATTGCGGCGGCAAGCTCCACTTTGCCACAAGCAAAAGCTTTGAGGGCAAGCAGGATCACTACGTCTGCAACAACTACAAGAGCAACCGTGGTACTTGTACTGCCCACTATATCCGGGAAGATGTGCTTCGTGAAATCGTTCTGGAACGCATCCGGGCAGTCAATGAGTATATCCGAAGCGATGTGGACGGTTTTCAGGAGGAATGGCTGCAATGCCGCAGGACTGACCAGGAGCGCAGCATCCGGGATGACAAAAAGAAGCTGGAACAGGCAAAGAAACGCCTTGCCGATCTGGATGTCATCATCGCCCGGCTGTACGAGGACTATGTTCTTGGAAATCTCAATCAGGACAGATACAGAAAGATGTCTGCGGACTATGAAGCGGAGCAGGAACGGTTAAAGCTCGAAATTGAAGTTATCGAAGAATGGGTGGAACAGCGGGAAGAAATGAACGACGGTCTGGATGCCTTTATCGCCCTGACACAGAAATATGTGGATGTGGAGGAGCTGACACAGACCATCGTGAACGAGTATATCAAGAAAATCATCGTCTATGCCCCGGACAAATCCAGCGGCAAGCGCAAGCAGAAAGTGAAGATTTTCTTCAACTTCGTGGACGATGTAGATATTCCCGTTATTTCCGAGCCTATCATCACGCAAACAACCTATGAACACAGAAAAACGGCGTGACCTTCGGGTCACACCGTTCTCTGCGACAAAATAGTTACTTGTCACTATTAAGCCTTACCTTTCCAGGCGAAGCACGCATTCATGCAGCCTAGGTAAAGGTCCCTGCTCCAAAAATCCGCCCTCATCAAACGCTTCGGTCATAAACCGCATCGCCTGGGCGGATTCTGCGTGCCGTACGATCTGCTTCCCCTTTAAAATCGAAATTTTCAGGAACGTTTTTTTATCTTTTTTAAGTCAAATAAAAAAAATCTTTGCATTTTTCTTTTCCTTCCCACACCTCTTGAAATTACAATCTTTCTACATTAAAATATCACCAAAAGAATGAAGCAAGGAGAGTGACAGCATGCACACAAGTGAAGTTTTAAGAATGCTCTTTGACGATAACAGTTTCATGCAGATCGGAGCCCGGGAAGACGAGAACGTCATCATCGGCTATGGCACGATCAACAATCGGTTGGTCTATGCTTTCGGTCAAAACGATCAGGTTCACAGCGGCGCCTGCGGTCCTGCCCATATCGAGCGGATCCTGCGCGCTTACCGTATGGCCGTCAAAAGCAAAGCCCCATTGATTGGAATTTTTCATTCCACAGGTCTTGTTCTGGATCAAGGTATGGAGATTATGGAAAAGCTCGGAGAGCTCTACTGTTTTCAAAGAGAAGAGGCCGCCAGCATCCCGCAATACATGATTGTCAAGGGTTCCTGCGGCGGCGGACTCGCCCTCGCAGCCACCATGGGCGATTTTGTTTTTGTGAATGAAGAAGGCGGCGACTACTTCATCAATCCGCCCGATACCTTAGATCAAAGCAGTACCGAAAGCGAGCATATCGTCAGCAAATCGATCGATCTGATCGGCAGCATGCACGAGATTACTGCAAAAGTGCGCAGCCTGATTGAAATTCTGCCTTCCAGCCAGACAGAAGGCATTGTCCAGGTTTATGAAAGTGCGGATTTGAACCGCCCTTGTCTTTTTGATGAAGGCGCAGAAAGCTTCGTACGGGAAGTTGCCGGCGCGATTGCAGATGATGGTCTGTTTTATGAAACAAAATCTCTCTTCGGCAAAAGAACCGTCACCGGCTTTATTCGTCTCAACGGCAGAACCATCGCGGTGATTGGAAACAACCGCATCGACGGAGCCTCCAGACTCAGTGCCGCAGGCTGCGACAAGCTGAGCCATTTCATTGCGTTTTGCAGCAGGTTTTCTATCCCGGTACTTTCTCTGGTGGACATCGATGGTTTCGCGACGGATTTTGAAACCGAGGCGCACTTCAGTACTGCGGTGAATAAACTGGTCGGTAAACTTGCAAAGGCACGCATGCCTCGCATCAATGTCATCATCGGCAAGTCGCTGGGAAGCTGCCATGCGATTCTCAACAGCCATGGATTGGGGACGGATTTTATCTTTGCATGGGACGGAGCCGAGGTCGGCATGATGGCCAAAGAGCGTTATCACATTCTTTACGGTGCAGAAGCCGCAGCGGTAGATAAGGGTGCCGTCGATAAAATCATTTATCCGCAAGACACCAGAAAATATGTCATTGGCGCACTGGAAGCGCTGATGCTGCCATAAGGAAAGAGAAGGATCAAGATATGAGTATCTCCGCTATTTTAGCAAAGGCATTTTCCACGACGCTGCTCGGTATGGGCACCGTGTTCGCGCTACTGATCGTCATCAGCCTCATCATAGGCTGGCTGCGATACATTCCGGTCGTCCTGGACCGGCTGCAAAAGCCAAAGCCGACTGCGGCTGCCCCTGCAGCCTCTGCCGCCAGTGATGCCGCAGGCGACATGCGGGCAGCGAGCGGCAACGATCGCAGAAAGCTTGCCGCCGTTATTACTGCAGCCATTGCCGCTTATGAAGCAGAGCATGGACAGGCAGCGAGCGGCGACGATTACGTAGTCAGAAACATTCGCCGTATCCGACATGAAGCAAAATAGAAGAACAGAAACGAGGAAACACAAATGGAAACCTATATTGTTACCGTAGACGGGACTGCTTATGAAGTCACCGTACAAAAAAAATCACAGCTGCAGCCGGAATGCACACCGCAGGCAGCACCCGCACACCCGCAGACAAAAGAGTCAAAAATCGCTGCTGCTCCCGTAGCAGCTGTTGATGAGAATGCTCTCAAGGTCACTTCCGGAACATCCGGTAAAATTTGGAAGGTTGTTGCTGCCGCCGGAGATACCGTGAAGCGCGGTGATACCCTTGTTATTTTAGAGGCGATGAAGATGGAGATCCCTGTTGTCGCTCCGGAAGACGGTCAGGTGCTTTCCATCAACGCTGCAGAAGGTGACAGTATCGAAACCGGCGACACCGTTGCATGCCTAAAGCCACAGTCTGCAGGTGAATAAAATGGAAAACATCTTTACGACTTTCAGCAATTTACTGCATCAGGTAGCCTTTTTAGGTATGACGCCCGGCAATTTCATCATGATTTTGGCCGCGCTCTTCTTCCTGTATCTTGCCATCGGGCGTGGATATGAGCCACTGTTGCTGGTTCCGATCTCTTTCGGCATGCTCCTGGTCAACATCTGTCCGAGCATCATGGAGGAAGGCGGCTTGCTGCATTACTTCTATCTTCTGGATGAGTGGACGATCCTGCCGTCGCTGATCTTCCTCGGCGTCGGCGCGATGACAGATTTTGGCCCTCTGATTGCGAATCCCAAAAGCTTCCTTTTAGGCGCAGCGGCGCAGTTCGGCATTTACGCTGCCTTTATCGGTGCGTTGCTGCTGGGCTTCAATGAGGCTGCGGCGGCGGCTATTTCCATCATCGGCGGTGCCGATGGACCAACCTCCATCTATCTTGCCATGATGCTCAAACAAAAAGATCTGCTGGGTCCGATTGCAGTTGCAGCCTACTCTTATATGTCTCTGGTCCCGGTCATTCAGCCGCCGATCATGAGACTGCTGACGACAGAGGAAGAACGCAAGATCAAAATGGAACAATTGCGGCCGGTCAGCAAGGCTGAACGCATCTGCTTCCCGATCGTTGTTACCATCGTTGTATGCGGGCTGCTCCCGGCTACTACGCCTTTAGTCGGTATGCTGATGCTCGGCAACCTGTTCCGGGAATCCGGCGTGGTCCGCCAGCTGCAGGAAACGGCCTCCAACGCGTTGATGTATATCGTTGTCATCCTGCTGGGCACCTCGGTAGGCGCAACGACCAGTGCGGAAGCGTTCCTGAACTGGACGACGATCAAAATCGTCGCTCTCGGTCTGATCGCATTTGCATTCGGCACCGCCGCAGGCGTTGTCTGCGGTAAAATCATGTGCAAGCTGACACATGGAAAGGTGAATCCGCTGATCGGTTCCGCCGGCGTCTCGGCTGTACCGATGGCGGCGAGAGTATCGCAAAAAGTCGGCGCGGAAGCGGATCCTACCAATTTTCTGCTTATGCACGCAATGGGACCGAATGTGGCCGGCGTGATCGGCACCGCAGTCGCAGCAGGAACTTTCCTCGCGATGTTCGGCGTATCCTAAACGCGTACAACTTTTACATTTTACAGAACCCTATTGCAGGAATCAGGAGGACTTTATGGAATATATGAATCAAACGACACCCAGAAAACTTGGGATTACAGAAACTGTGCTGCGAGACGCACAACAGTCTCTGATTGCTACCAGAATGCCGACCGAGCAGATGCTCCCCATCCTTGATACGATGGATCAGGTTGGCTATCACTCCGTCGAATGCTGGGGCGGCGCGACCTTTGATGCCTCGCTGCGCTTTCTGAAGGAGGACCCTTGGAAGCGCCTGCGTCTTTTGCGGGACGGCTTCAAAAAGACAAAACTGCAGATGTTGCTGCGCGGACAGAACATCCTGGGTTATCGACATTATGCAGATGATGTCGTTACCTATTTTGTTCAAAAATCCATTGCCAACGGCATCGATATTCTGCGGATCTTTGATGCGCTCAATGATCTGCGCAATCTGGAAACTTCCGTCAAGGCCGCAAAAAAAGAAGGCGGCCACGTACAACTTGCGATGTCTTACACCTTAGGTGAGGCATATACCAAAGATTACTGGCTCAACCTTGCAAAGAACATGGAGAACATGGGCGCGGATTCGATTTGCCTCAAGGACATGGCCGGACTCCTGCTCCCGTATGATGCGTATGAACTGCTCTCAGCGCTGAAGCAAACCATCAGCGTACCCATTCAGCTCCATACGCACTGCACGAGCGGTGTCGCTGCCATGACCTACCTTAAGGCAGCAGAAGCAGGTGCAGATGTCATCGACACTGCCATTTCCCCGTTCTCCATGGGAACGAGCCAGCCGCCGACCGAAGTGATGGCTGAAACCTTCAAGGGGACTCCGTTTGACACCCATCTCGATCAAGGTCTCCTTGCGCAAATCGCAGACTATTTCCGTCCGATTCAGGCTCAGGCACTGGCCAGCGGTCTGCTTGATCCGAAAGTACTGAATGTCGATATCAAAACCCTGCTCTATCAGGTTCCCGGCGGCATGCTCTCGAATCTGGTATCACAGCTCAAGGAGCAGCACGCCGCGGATCGGTATTATGAAGTGCTGCGGGAGATTCCAAAGGTCCGCGAAGACCTCGGCGAGCCGCCTCTGGTCACCCCATCTTCTCAGATTGTCGGCACACAGTCTGTGCTCAACGTGCTGACCGGTGAACGCTACTCCGCCATGTCAAAGGAAACCAAGGCCTTGCTGAAAGGGGAATACGGCAAAACGATCAAACCGTTCAACCCGAAAGTGCAGAAGGAAGCCCTCGGAGAGGAAACGCCGATCACCTGCAGACCTGCGGATTTGATTCCGCCGGAACTGCCGGAACTGGAAGCAAAGGTCTCGCGCTATAAGCAGCAGACGGAAGACGTCCTCACCTACGCACTTTTCCCGAATGTCGCAGAGGAGTTCTTTCAATATCGAGAAGCACAGCAAACAAAAATCGACCCGAAAAAGGCCGATTTGCAAAACAAAGCTTATCCGGTATAGACAGCTTGCTAAATAGTGTCCAAATCGTAATCTCTGGAGAAAATCTTGAGAAGCACGACGTGGGTCTGCGTCCTGCCGAACTTCTGCAAAAGTCTGAGGAAGGCATCCAGATCCGTCGTTGTCGGTGTCGTGACCTTGAGAAGCATTGAATAGTCACCGGACAGATAATAGCATTCCAGTACACGCTTGTCTGCCTCAACATACTTGCAGAATTCGTCCCGCACATTCGGCGGAATGGTCACTTCAATGTAGGCCGTGATCGGCAGTCCGATCTTTTCATAGTTGATGCAGGCTTTGTATCCGGTGATGATTCCCGCCTTCTCCAGCTTTTCGATTCTGGATGAAACTGCGGGCGGTGTCAGATAAACCTGCTCTGAAAGATGGCTTAAGGAAATGCGCGCATTTTTACTTAAAATTGATATGATTTTCCAATCGATTTTATCGAGTTGCTCCATCGTGTGTTCCTCATGCTTTTCTAGAAATATACAAAAACAGTATAGTGTATTTTGGACAAAAAATCAATTGTTCCAGGCGACTTTAAAGGAGAAAATATAATGAAAAAAACAGATCTGAACTGGGAAACCCCGATTCTCGGCGTCATCGGCGGCATGGGACCGATGGCAACCGAACTTTTTTACAAAATGATTATTGAAAAAACACCTGTAACCTGTGATCAGGAGCATCTGGATACAATCATCCTCGGTCATGCTTCCATGCC
>OLNF01001448.1_pt1 | contig 20174 bp, 10 predicted proteins | sample 1673061 | NCBI WGS metagenome assembly OLNF01 (sample SAMEA3136751, study PRJEB25190) | human gut metagenome
GTAACAAATTTAGTTTAACCATCCTAAAGGTGACAACTTTTTCACGTATAAGACAAGGAAAAAGAGAAAAAGTCGGCCTTTTCCTTGGCTATTCGTTAGAAAAAGTGTATCTTTGCTCCGCTATTCGTCAGAAAAAGTGTGAAGTTCATACGATTATTCGTCAGAAAAAGTGCGGAATTCATACGATTATTCGTTAGAAAAAGTGTAAATCATGGAAAGAAGCATCTATAACAAACTCGTAGAATGGAAGAACAAGAAAGACCATAAACCTCTGATTCTCAACGGAGCAAGACAAGTAGGCAAGACCTATATCCTGCAAGAATTTGGAAAAAGAGAATATAAAAAACTTGCATTCTTCAGTCTCGACAGAAATCAGAAGGCAGCAGAAGTGTTTGAAAAAGCCGGCACAACAGCTGATATACTGATGGCACTCTCCGCCATCAGCCAGGTAGATATTACCCCCAACGATACACTTATGGTACTCGATGAGATACAAGATTGTCCTAAAGCATTAGAAACTTTAAAGTTCTTTTGCGAGGATGCTCCTGATATTCATATCATCGTGGCAGGATCCCTACTGGGAATATCACTCCATAGCGGGGTATCATATCCAGTAGGAAAAGTAGAAGAGCTGCGCCTCTATCCGATGAACTTCATCGAATTCCTCGATGCCATGGGAAAAGAGAAAATGGCAAGCATCCTGAAAGAAGGAAATTGGAACGTCATCAATTTACTGGAAACAGAATTGATCAGCCTGCTGCGACAATATTATTATGTAGGAGGAATGCCAGCCGCCGTACTCGCCCATGTAGAGCAGAAGGGACTACAGGAAGTCCGTTCCATCCAAAAGCAGATTATACAAGACTATCGCCGAGATTTCTCGAAGCACGCACCAGATAGAGAAGTGCCTCGCATTAATATGGTGTGGGACAGTATCCCTGCCCAACTTGCCAAAGAGAACAAGAAGTTCATCTATGGAGCCGTGAAGAAAAGTGCCAGAGCCGCAGATTTCGAACTGGCCATCCAATGGCTGATAGATGCAGGACTGGCATATAAGGTTCAGAGAGTCAATACCCCACGCCTCCCTTTCAAATTCTATGAAGACCTGAACGCCTTCAAACTCTTCATGCTCGATGTGGGACTGATGGGAGCGATGGCAGAGACTTCAGCAGAATCGATGCTGGTGGGCGATGGCATTTTCTCTGAATATAAAGGTGCCTTTACAGAACTATATGTCTTCACCCAGCTGAAAAGCCTGGATATTCCATTATACTATCATGCTGTGGATAACTCCACAATAGAGATTGATTTCCTGACCCAATGGCACGACAGGGTTATACCGATAGAAGTAAAGGCAGAGGTGAACGTTAAGGCGAAATCTCTCAGAACATTCATCACCAACAATCCGCAACTGAAGGGACTTCGCTACTCCATGCTTCCCTATAAGGATCAAGACTGGATGATCAACGTTCCGCTCTATGCCTGCCTGACACCATTTGACAAATCATTCTGATGCCTTTTAATAAAAGCTTCGATTCTGACATTTCCGTCAGAATCGAAGTGAAAGCCAATCATCGAACTTCGCGTTCTGGAAGGTATGGATGCATCACAGAATGCTTCGGTGGTAATCATTCCAACACCCAGTTTGCTCATCAGCTTCATCCCCGTACTCTGAGGATTCGGATTCGCCAGTTCCCCCATTCCTATCGCCTTAAAAGCCCCGATGCATCCTTCCGGATTGAGCTTTACCAGGACATTACCTAAATCGAATATGATATTCTTGTATTGCATAATCTATACATTATTTTAAATCGCACTTTTAATCTTTAATTAGATACTTTCTGCAAAAGTACTGTAAATTCGGGAGAGAACAAATGATTAGGGAAAAGAATGGTGGGAATATAACATTTATTAGTAAAAGAAGGATATGCCTGTAACTACTTTTACCTTCTGATAAGCCGCATTATCCCTTTGAACTGCCGAAGGGATGGGTGTGGACAACTTTAGGAGAAATTGGTTCTTGGCAATCAGGAGCAACACCAAGCCGTATGAATAAAGACTATTATGGGGGCAATATTCCTTGGCTAAAAACTGGTGATTTGAATGATGGAACAATAACATACATACCAGAATACATTACTCAAAGGGCTTTGGAAGAAACATCTGTACGACTAAACCCTAAAGGAAGTGTACTTATTGCTATGTATGGTGCGACCATTGGAAAAATAGGAATATTGTCATTCCCTGCAACAACAAATCAAGCTTGTTGTGCTTGTTATGAGTACAGTATAAACCAAATGTTCTTATTTTATTTCTTACTTGCCAATCGAGAGAATTTTATTGCAATGGGAGGCGGTGGAGCACAACCAAATATATCTAAAGAAAAAATAATTTCTACAAGTATGCCATTACCGCCATTGAAAGAACAAGAAAGAATAGTGGCAGAAATTGAACGTTGGCTATCATTTGTGGATATAGTTGAAAAAGAAAAGTCAGATTTACAGTCAACAATTTGCCTGGTCAAATCCAAAATCCTCGACCTTGCCATTCACGGCAAACTTGTACCGCAAGACTCGAATGACGAACCAGCCAGCGAACTGCTCAAACGCATCAATCCAAAGGCTGAAATCACTTGTGATACCCCCCAATATGGCAAGCTGCCGTTTGTAATACCTTCAAGTTGGGAATGGGTCAAACTTTCTGGTATAGCAAAATCAAATATAGGATTGACATATAGACCAACGGATATTGTTTCAACTGGAGTTCCCGTTTATCGTTCTAACAATATTAGAAATGGTAAAATTGACACAACTGATTTGGTAAAAGTTTCTACAAAAATATTAGAAAAGCAACTTCTTCATGTAGGAGATTTGCTTATTTGTGCAAGAAATGGCAGTAGAAATCTCATAGGTAAAAATGCTATTATAAGCGAACTAAAAGAACCAACATCATTTGGCGCATTTATGGCGGTTTGTAGAAGTGCGTATAATCAGTGGATAAGGATTGTACTAAACTCTGAATATTTTGATAGATATTTAGATGATTCTAATTCTGCCACTATAAATCAAGTTACGCAAAAGATGCTTTTAGCTTTACCTATTCCTCTACCTCCTCACCAAGAGCAACATCGCATTGTGGCTAAGATTGAAGAGTTATTCGCTCAACTCGACAAGATAGAAGCATCTTTGTAAACATCATATTTAGCCATCGCAAGTCATATTCTTGCGGTGGCTAAATGCTATAGATACAGTTACCAAGTAACAACCTTGTCCACTATCTTCTGCTGTTCGCTTGCTGTGCGTCGCAGATAAATGCGTGTTGTTTCGATGCTCTCATGTCCCATGAGGTCGGCAAGGAGGGCGATGTCGTTGAAACGGTCAAGGAAGTTCTTGGCGAAACGGTGACGGAAGGAGTGTGGATAAACCACATTACGGTTAAGACCGTACTTTTCGGCAAAGTACTTCAGTTGGATGGCTATGCCACGAGGGGAAAGGCGGTTGCCTGAACGATTGGTGAACAGATAGCCAGAGGTGATGTTTTGTTCTGTTAGCCATCTTTGGGCTTCAGTGCATAGCTTCTTCGGAATGTAAAGGCGGCGCATCTTGCCTCCTTTGCTGTACAAGTCAAGATAGCCAACCGCTACATGCTCAGCTTTGATTTGAAGCAGCTCGCTGACACGTGCACCAGTGGCAGCCATAAACCAAACGATGAAATACCATTCATCATAACCGTCTGCCTTTAGCTTGGCTTTCAGGAACTTGTAATCGGCATCGCTGATTACGTTCTCCAAGAAGTTCTTTTGTTGCGCCTTTACAAACTTCATCTTTAGCTTCTCTTGTTTGCTAAACTCCAAATACTTATTCATTGCTTGCAAACGCAAGTTTACCGTCTGTGGTTTGAAGTTCTCCATAAGATAACCCTTATAAGCCAACAGATTCTTCTTGTTCACCTCCTTGTAATTATCAAGGAAATACTTCATCGTCCATAGGTACGATGTTACCGTGTTCTTTGCCAAGTTTGACTTGACCAAATACTTTTCAAATTGTGTTACCATATTGTTTTGTATTAAAATGAATGGTAACAATATAAGAGGCGTGTCAAGAATGGGGAATCCCCATTGTAAGCCTTTATGCTTGCAATGAGGATTCTATCTTGTCAAGTTGGGCAAACAGCTCTTCTGTTTTGGCAACAATGCGCTCCTGCTCATTTATTGGAGGTAGCGGAAATTTTGTATCTGCAACTTTATCAGAATTTAGATTTGTCACAACTCCACCACTTGCAACATTTGCAAATTGCTCGAAGGCAAATGAAGATGAAAGTAGATAGTATAAGAAATCAGATGTATATGCATTCCCAATAGGAGAAATTACTAACCACCCATCATGAATACAACCATCTACATTTAATATATATGGTCGTCCAAAACTCATGGAGTTTGTAAGTAGAAAGTCTCCTTTATGAACAAACCGTGATTTCTTAGCACCTTCAGGACGAATTTTCTCTTTTACAGAATCTATATATTTGCCGTCTTTTGTAGTGTCCCCAATTTTTATCCAATTAATACCACTAACATCATTTGTCAAATAGTCTTTAATTGGTCTTGGCGATCCTCCTCTTGCAATTTCATTTACTGTCCCTAATCTACACCATTCCCACGAATTCGGTATTTTAAACGGCAGCTTGCCATATTGGGGGTTATCACAAGTGATTTCAGCCTTTGAATTGATGCGTTTGAGCAGTTCGCTGGCTGGCTCGTCATTCGGGTCTTGCGGTACGAGTTTGCCGTGAATGGCGAGGTCGAGGATTTTACTCTTGACCCGCTTAATAGCTATTTGCAATTCTGCTTTTCCATTATCTATGACATCAATAATATTCAGCCAAGAACCTAACTCATTTACAATACGATGTTGTTCATTTATTGGAGGTATCGATAAAGCTAATTGTGAAAGCGTAGTACCATTTACGTTAGGCTGTCCAATACCTATAGAATCTCTTTGTATTTGTTCCCAATAGAAACCAGATTCAAAGAAATACTTTACATACTCTGGAAGAATTTCATTGAATGTTTGTACTCGTATTAAATAAGAAGCATATATTGCTTTATCTTGTAGTCCTTTTACAAGATAAGATTTACCTACAGTTGCACCTGTTCTTGCAAACAGAATATCTCCATCGCTGATTAGATATGCATTTGCTTTATGTTCATCATAATCAGTATATGGGACTGTGTTCCAATCAACTGCGTTATTTTTAATATCAGTTATTCTAAGCAACTTGTATTCTCCTTTGCTTTTCGCGGATTCACTTACACCATACAAAATGGATTTAGAAATTTCTCCAACCGTCGTCCACACCCACCCCTTCGGCAGTTCAAAGGGATAATGCGGCTTATCAGAAGTCTTTGCAGACTTCTTTCCCTTCTTAATTTTTCCCTCTTTGATGAGTCTTTCCTTTTCAGCACGGATACGTTCGAGCAGCACCGATGCTGGCTCATCGTTGGGATCTTGTGGAACGAGCTTGCCGTGAATAGCAAGGTCGAGTATCTTTTGTCTTAATGCTTTTGTGTCCATTATTAATTCGTCTATTAATTTTAAGATTTATCTTCTTTTGAGAAGAACTGACAGAATTCCCTTAATTGTTGTTGCATTTTTTCTTGCGGAATTAAGATACGCTTATATTCCGCCACCATCGTAGGACTCATGCTGCGACTCATAGCATATTCAACAACAACCTTGTCCACATCAGGACATAAAATGATGCCTATAGAAGGGTTCTCGTTGGAACGTTTTACATCACGGTCAAGAGCTTCAAGGTAAAACTCTAATTGACCAAGATCTCGAGGATGGAATTTGGTTTTCTTCAATTCCACCGCTACAAGTGCCTGGAGACCGCGATGAAAAAACAGCAAGTCTGCCTTATAGGTAGATGCACCAACGGTGAGCGGATACTCTTGGTCCATAAAGATGAAATCTTTACCTAATTCGAGAATAAATTGCTTCATATGCTCTATTAATCCATTCTTTAATTTGCTTTCATTGTATTTCTTTGGCAACCCAAGAAAATCTAAAAACACAGTGTCTTTAAACATAATAGGAGCATCAGGATATTGCTCTAATAATCCCTTCGACATATTACTTTTATTTCCGAGAAGATTGGAAAAAGTATCATTGTCAATACAGCGCTGCATCTCTCTTTTTCCTAGTTTTTCTTTATGTGCATAAAGAATATAGAATAACCGCTGTTCATAACGCTTACAACGACATAGTATTTCTATATGGTTAGTGAACGTTGTCAACTCCAAAATTTTAGGCATTTGTGCAGCCACTGGCTGCACAAATGCAGTAGCACCATTTTTTGATTGTATTGCCTTACTTTTCGATACTAATTGTTTTACTTCAATTTGTGCAGCCATTGGCTGCACAAATTCAGCATCAAGATACTTATTTACTATCGTAGTGAAAGTTTCCGTAGAATATTCATCATAGAACATCACCATATTATATATGTTTCTTCTACTATATCCTTTTATCTCAGGATGTTGAGAACGGATATATTCAGATAGTTGGGAAATAACCTTGCTTCCCCATTCCTCACTTTTTAACTTCTTGGAAACATAGGCACCTACATGCCACGCTGTGAGCAGCATCTCCTTATTGACAGCCATAGATGCTTTACTTCGATGCTGAACTATCAGATTTACGACTTCAGTAAACTGCTGTTCGATGTTAGTGTTTATCAAACTTTTGTCCATTTTATACCTCCTTTATTCCACTCAATAATTTCTCCAACTCGCTTACGGCCTTGCTGATATTCATGCTCTGTTCCTTGATGTTTGACATCAATTGGCTCAATGGTAAATCTTCAGTATCATTACCCTGTTTTATCCAAGTGATATCAAGACTTGTCTTGTCACGAGCCATGATTTCATCAATGCTATACTTGCGCCATCTGCCAGATGGGTTCTTGTCTGCATCATATGTCTCTTTGCGGGCATTGATGTCCTCAGCATGATAGCAGGTTACAAAGTCATCGAGGTGGTGACGCTCTAACTTGTTCGTAGCCAAGGTGTGTTTTACACCAGTGCGATAGTCGTAGAACCAAATATTCTTAGTTGGCTGTCCCTTGGTAAAGAATAGTACGTTTGCCTTTACTCCCTGTGCATAGAAAATACCTGTAGGTAAACGGAGAATGGTATGGAGATTGAAATCTGATAAGAGTTTCTTGCGAATGGTCTCTCCTGCGTTGCCTTCAAAAAGTACATTGTCTGGCAGGACTACTGCTGCACGTCCGCCAGTTTTGAGCATCAGCATCATATGCTGAAGGAAGTTGAGCTGGTTGTTCTTGGTTTCAACATAGAAGTCTGGACGATTGATATCAACAGAACCGGCAGGGCGTGTGCCAAATGGAGGGTTGGCAAGGATGACATCCACTAAGGTGGAAGGTTCTTTCTCCAAAGAGTCCTCGCATACGATAGGGCTGTGGTCTGTGCCTATACCATGAAGATAAAGGTTCATGGAGGCAAGTGTAACCACAAGTGGGGTGATGTCATTGCCATGTAACGCTTTGTTGTTCAAAAAGTCCAATTTATCACGATTCTGGCTTTGTTCCTTCATGTAATCGTAGGCAGCAAGCAAGAAGCCACCAGTACCACAGGCGGGGTCGCATACAGTCTCACCAATTTGGGGTTGCAAGCAGTCAACCATAGCTTTAATCAGTGGACGTGGGGTAAAGTACTGACCAGCACCACTTTTTTTATCTTGACCATTTTTCTCCAAGATGCTTTCATATATAGCACCTTTTACATCACCATCCATGATGAGCCATTGCTCTTCATCTATCATAGTGATTACCTTCTTAAGATAGACAGGTTTGTCAATCTTGTTTTGTGCTTTGGTATAGATGGTGCCGATGAGGTCATCTTGTTGACTTAATAGTTTGAGTGTACTCTCATATTGCTTTACGAGATCATAGCCATCCAAGCCTGTCAAGTCTTTCCATCTATACCCAACAGGTATGGATGAATCCTCTCCAAAGAGTTCCATATTCTCGTCATCCATCTTTAAGAAAAGAAGATAGGTGAGTTGTGTGATGTAATCTGTAAATCCTACTCCGACTCCTGCTAATGTCGTAGCAAGATTCCATACCTTTTTTGTGAGCGTTTGCTCAGTTGTTATATTTTTAGCCATATCTATATACTATGCAGTTGTTCTTAATACTATAAATTTATATACGGAATCCAAAGCCTCGTCAGCTTTCTTCATGTTTCCGAAAGCTGCAATCAATTGGGCTGCATGGGTGACATCGTTCTTCCTTATCTCTCGCACGTTGCAGGCTCCATTGGCTGCGATGTATTCCACTATCTTGCCTATCAAATCTTTCTGCTTCGCTGTTATATCCATCTGTTTTCGACCATACCAAAGATTAAACATACTTCGAGCCGTAGGATAGGCACTTTCCAGTTTTTCGGTCTGATGGTAAGCGAAGCGTACCAGTTGGATGATGTTGGTAAGAGCCTCCGATTCTTCCTTCCTGGTCGTGCGGCGTACTTTATCACCATATACGATGGCGTATGAATTCCATAAGAGCTTTTGTGCAAAGCGGTTGTTCTCCATCTTCAACTTGTTTTCCAAGTCTTTCAGCATGGAATAGGTGATAGGTTCGCCCTCGTTATTATATAGAATGCGTAAAGCTTCTATGTCATCACAGTGGTCGCAGCAATATTGTTCAAATGCATCTGTGGTACTTTGAGCCTCTTCTATAGAGAAACCTTTGGATATGAGCGTATCTTCTCCAGGCATCAGTGTGTTGACAAAACCAGCTGCAAGAATCAGTATGTACTTACGGACATTGGCATGATTAGCTATCGGAGATACCAAACCCTTACGTTCCTTGTTAGGTTCATTGATATCTACGTATGGTGGCAATTGTGGCTGGTGCTCAGGATCGAGAGCATTATAGATGCGTTGAGCAATTTCCAGCATGTCATCATGAGCGATGCGGACAAATTCCTGTCGCTGTGCATTATCTGCCTTATTGTAAAGTCTGGATAATGTGGCAGCAAGCCGCTTGAGGTAATTGTCTGGCAGATTTCCATGAGCGATACGTTCCAATAGTTCTTTTAATGTGATGGTCTCTGTCTCTGGAACTTCATACTGACCTGGTATGATATGCTCATGTTCGGTTACTCCTACTGCATCAACAAGGAAGAAACAGTCTTTGCTTATTGCATTAGGTGTCACGTTGCGCAGCTGTTCATCACCTATTGTCCGGACTCCACGACCTTTCATCTGTGTATAGAGGGGAGCTGAAGCCACATCACGCATAAACATCACGACTTCCAGAGGCTTTACATCTGTTCCTGTTGCCACAAGAGTACAGGTTACGGCAATGCGAAAGTCCTTGTCGTTACGAAACTGGCGTATCAGTTCATTGCTATCTCCTGCTGAATAGGTTATCTTCTGAACAAAGCGGTCATCCGTGCGTCCAAAAACTTCTTTAGCAATTTGAACGATATTTGTTGCATGGTTTTCGTTGAGCGCAAAGATGAGGGTCTTGGGCAGATAGTCCATGTTTGGCTCTCTTTGAGGGTCATTGAACATTTCTGTATAGACAGCATCACGATAAGTGGAAAGAATAAGTTTTATCTGGGCAGGGTTGATGATGCTTCGATTTAACTCTTCTTTCGTATAAGTCTTCGTTTCCTTTGTGCTTACGGTTTTAACTTCACCAGTGTATCGAGTCTCAACTTTGGTTTTCTGACCTTGCATGATAGCTCCACCTTCTTCTGTTACCTTTGTTCTGATTCGATAGATGCGGCTATCGACGTTGACACCATCTATGACTGACTGCTCAAGCGTATAGTTTACAACACGGTTGTTGTTGAAGAATGCCATCGTTTCTGGAATTGGTGTCGCTGTAAGACCAATAAGGCGAGCTGTATCAAAGTATTCTAGCACCTTGCGCCAGTTGCCATAAATAGAACGGTGACACTCATCTATAATGATAAGGTCGAAGAAATCGTGTGGTAAGTTTGGGTTGTCTGGTAATGTTACTTCACCATCAGCTGTATCTTCATCGTCATCATCTGTATCCGTAATCTCTTCTCCTTTTAAGAGTGAGAATAATCTTTGTATGGTACAGATAACCACATTGCTGTCTGTTGGTACTTCAGCCGACTTCAACCTGTTGACTGCATAGATAATATTGAAGGCATCACCAGTTTCCGTAAGGCGGAATGTGCCAAACTCTGTTTCTGCCTGTTTTCCGAGGTTATTGCGGTCAACAAGAAACAGAACACGACGCATAGGAGTATAGCTAAGCATGCGATAGGCCGTGAGACATGCCGTATATGTTTTGCCGGCACCAGTAGCTAGAACCATCAATGCACGATTTTGCCCTATACGGAAGCTCTTCTCCAATTCCGTGACTGCCTCATATTGGCATTCTCGCAGACCTTTCTTATTCAATGTAGGAAGTCCGGCAAAAGGGTCGTCTATACCTAACATCTTTACTATTTCCTTAGGAGTAAGAATGCGGCTGATAGTTTCCCATTCTGAAGTTTCACGATGTCTATAATCAAAAAACTCTATTTCCTTGCCATTTGATTTAAAAAGGAAAGGCAAAGGTTTTTGCCAGGCTTGATAACAGTCAGGTACACTCTTTGCATATGTGATAGCCTGTTCACTCACAATATTGGAAGAAATATTAATTTCCTCTCGTTTAGCTTCGAGCACACCGACAGCTTTCCCATTGATAAACAGGAAATAATCTGCTTCAAGATTGCCTTTAAGCAATCCCTCACGAATAGCTACGGCTGAGATGGTAGGCTCGTATTCATCCCGATTGACAACCTTCCATCCTGCATCAGCAAACCATTGGTCTATTTTGACTCTTGCTTTTTCTTCTGGCGTCATAGTTTTGTTACCTATTATTTTAGTTACAAAGATAATGATAATATTTCACTTGACCATTTATATGATTCACTATTTATACTTTTTTGTCTTTTCCGAATGAAAATAAGTATAAGGGATAAAGGGAAAGTGCATCTTTCTTCATTATATTACAGGAAACGTTTTTCTAAAACTAATGCCACTATTGCCACACTTCAAGTTAACCAATTGGTTTTTAGCTATTTAAGCGTTGCAATAAGGGCATTTTCTATTATCACCTATTGCCACCTATTGCCACACTCGGGCGAAAAACGGGGGATTCTCAGCGAAAAAGCAGAGGAATACTTATTGTTTTCGCAGAAAAACATTAAAAAAGTGGAGAAAAAGGCATGCGGTTTCGAACATTTTTTTGTATTTTTGCAACCAACAGGAAAAATTCCTGCCGATTCCACCTAGAAGCTTACGACTCCTGTGAAACCACTTTTTATACAATTTTAATCCCAAAGACCAATGACACAAGCAGATTTAGTCAGACTCTACTTCAACAAAGAAAGTGCTTACAACTCATGGGACTATTGCTTCAACCAGCAATGTCCACTGGCTCAGGAATGTGCACACTATCTGTCCGTAACCTACAAAAAACCGGAACAGACCAAAGGCTACGCCATCTATCCCGATGCCTACCATGACAACAAGTGCGAACATTTTCTGCAGCTACAGATGATGAAAATGGCATACGGCTTTATGAATATTCTTGAAGAACTGAAGCGTAAAGACGAAGCCAGTTTCAGAGTACACATGACTTCCTACTTCGGAAGCAAGACTTCATACTATCGTTATAAATTAGGACAGACAGGACTCGTACCCGAACAGCAGCAGTACGTGCTGAAATGGTGCCAGCAACATGGTTACACCAACATGAGGTTCGACCGGTATGTAGAAGAGGTTAACTATTAACAGCCGCACGCCGATAAAGATTTTAACCCACGTACATGGTCACTCGTACCCGTGCACATGAGTATCCGTACCCATGTACACGGGTACGGATGACCAACACGATGAGCACGGATGACCGAGACGACGGGCACGAGTGCCCGGCATAGTCGGGCACATTTGCCCAACGCCTTCGGGCAAAAGCTGGGCAAAACCATCGGCAACCCTAAGTATCACCCTATCAACAAATTAGCAGAAATATGAAGTTTACTATTACAAGAATCAACAAACAGAACAAGTTGATGGTCAGTTCGAAAACCATAGAACGGTTTCTGGAGCGCATCGCTAAAGATGATACCAAGCTGAGTGTTACCAATTTCAGAATGAGTGTGCCGCTCATGGAGGCCGACTACCAGTACTACAAAGGCATCAAGGAATGGCAGCACGTTTATCCAGCCGCAGAATTCAACAAGGATGAAAGCGGCAATCTCGTCTTCCAGAAATCAAACGGACTGGTGATGCTCCACTTCATCAACCTCATGTCGGACCAGGAAAAAGATGCCGTCAAGAAGACGGTCAGTCTGCTGCCGATGACCTTCGCTGCCTTCGAAGGAGCCGACGGCAGAAGCCTCATCGTGCTCGTAAGCATCTGCAACGAAGAAGGAAAAATCCCAACAAAAGAAGCCGACGCCGACTTACTCTACCAGTCTGCCTACGAACAGGTAAAGACGCTCTACCAGTCGCAGGTACAGGCAGCCATCAAACCCGAAAAGCCATCATTGGCATCCAACTTCATGCTTACGCTGGATGCCTCTCCTTATTATAACAGCAAGGCTGTGGCGATGCGCATCTCCCAAAATATGAAGAAGGTAACCTCAGCCCCTAAGAATGTAGACGATCTGAAGACATACGATGACTATGAGTTTCTTTACCGCAAGGCAGCAGAAGAGACGAAGGAAGAGATGAAAAAAGCCAATATCTCATGGCAGAACGATGAAGACCGGTTCCTTGCCAGTTTCTCAGCCATCGCCATCAAGCTCTGCAACATGGGCCTCAGCGAAGAAGAAGCTTTCATCCATATCCGCCGCAACAACTGGGGACATGTGACAGAAGAGAAACTCCGCCAAATAGTAGGCACCGCTTACGATACCCATTCCAAAGACAGGAAGACGGAGAAATCAGCCTCAGGCAGAAAAGGCCGTGCCGAAATTCTGCAGATGATCAGATACCTGGAGAGCCGGTACCAGTTCCGTTACAATACCGTGATGAAATATACCGAATACCGCCCGAACAATTCATGGGTTGGCGATTTCAGACCGGTGGATGCCCGTGTGCAGAAAAGCATGACGCTGGATGTTCAGATAGCCGACATCCATGTAAGCATCAAGGATGTAAGGAATTTTCTAGAGTCAGACCACATCAGAAACTACAGTCCAATAGAGTCCTATCTCTATGACTGTTTGGGAAAATGGGACGGCAAGGACCGCATCCGTGCCCTGGCACGAACCGTACCCACCAACAATCCTCATTGGGAAGACTGGTTTTACACCTGGTTTCTGGGAATGGTTGACCAGTGGCGCGGCATGTATCGCCGTCAATATGGCAACAGTACCATGCCGCTGCTCATTTCCAAGCAGGGTTACAACAAGAGCACCTTCTGCCGCCGTCTGATACCGAGCGAATTATCGTGGGGCTTCAGCGACAATATGATTCTGTCAGAAAAACGTCAGGTATTGCAGGCGATGTCACAATTTCTGCTCATCAATCTCGATGAGTTCAATCAGATTTCACCACAGGTGCAGCAGGGATTTCTGAAGAATCTGCTGCAGTTGCCTACGGTGAAAATCAAGCCGCCATACGGAAGTCATGTACAGGAATTTCCTCGTCTAGCCTCCTTCATCGCCACGAGCAACATGACCGATATTCTTTCCGACCCATCCGGCAACCGCCGTTTCCTGGGAGTAGAACTGACAGGACCTATCGATGTGAGTGGCAGACTGAACTATGAGCAACTTTATGCGCAGGCGATGCAAGCTTTGGAGCGTGGCGAAAAATCCTATTTCGACGCCAAGGAAACCGCAATCATCATGCAACATAACAGACAATTTGAGCAGATTTCCCCTATCAAGCAATGTTTTCTGCAGGTTTTCGAGCCTGCAAGTACCCTGGAAAATGGCGAATATCTGATGGCAGCCGCCATTTTCGACATTTTGAAGCAGAAATTCGGCTCTTCTCTCAAGGTTTCGAGTATACAGAAATTGGGCAGAGAGCTTCAGAATATAGAAGGTTTGAAGAACCGAAGAACAAGATTTGGCACTGAGTATCTGGTAGTTAGGAAATAACTCACTCACTTTTCATCTCATTCCCTCATAAAAAGAGTGTGGCAATGCGTGGCATTAGGTGGCAACAGAAATACCGCTTACTGCCACGCATTATTCACTTATAATCAGAGAGTTAAACGTATAGGTGATAGATGTGGCAATAAAAACAGAAAAACAGCACCATGTAGAGTGGTTGTTCGGAAATTCCGAACAACCACTTTTTGCTTTACCATTCGCATGTATTAATTATTATGCAGAAATCATGAACTTCATTATGCGAACTCATCCACTTCATTTCACGAGTTCATCCACTTCATTTCACGAGTTCATCTACTTCATTGAGTTGACACATACGGCTGCGGTGGCTGAAGGAGACGACTGAGTTAGCTGAATGAGTCGAATGCATTAGCTGAAGGAGACGGCTGAGTTGGCTGAAGGAGACGACTGAGTTAGCTGAATGAGTCGACTGCATTAGGTGAAGGAGACGGCTGAGTTGGCAGAAGGAGACGGCTGCATTAGCTGAAGGAGTCGAATGCATTAGCTGAAGGAGTCGAATGCGATAGCTGAAGGAGTCGAATGCTGTGGCAGGAGGAGACACATTCTGAACACTTATAACTAGAGATTGCGGTATAATACTAAAGCTATCAGTACTTCTGAATTAATTCCATAAAGGTACGATTAGAACTAGCATCAAATATAAACTCGCCTATAAACAACAGTATTTCATCACCTAGTTTGGCGAACTATCCATTAAGTTTACACAACTAATATTTTGTTTATCCCCCATACATAGAGTTTTTCACTCTAAACTAAAAAAAATCACAAAGAAAATACACTTTCCTCCTGAATATATGCCCTGTTTTCAAAGAAAAATATTATCTTTGTAGCTGTTTAAAGATTAAAGAGTATGAATATAATTGAATTATATGAAAACTTGAAAGGCAGCTACAAAAGTTACCTGGAAAGTTTTGTTACCATAAAGGATGAACGAATTAAGGAAAAAGTCAGCGATTCCATCAAACACGAAGAGCTTTGGCCTAAAGCCTTGATTCAATTCAATCCAAATTTCGAGAAGGGAATAGGCGTAAAAGAGCTTATTGCCAAGGGATTCCCTATCCATCCCGATCTGGAGTATTTTTTCGACAAACCATTCTATAAACATCAGCAAGATGCGATTGAATTAGGGTGCCAAGATAAGGAGTTTATCGTAACTTCTGGTACTGGCTCAGGAAAGTCACGCACCTTTATGGCAACCATTTTCAATTATGTTCTACAAAACGAAGAAGTATGCAAGGACAAAACGATTGCCATTATCGTTTATCCGATGAATGCTCTCATCAACTCACAAGCAGAAGAGCTTAGTCGCTACAAGTCCACTTACGAAGAAAAGACTGGCAACAAATGCCCTTTTACATTCGGCAAATATACAGGACAAGAAAACGATGAAGCTCGCACTAAGATGCAGCAAACACCACCCAACATCATATTAACAAACTATATGATGTTGGAATTGCTCATGACACGTGCTGGCAAAGAAGAAGATTTGCGAAAGTGCTTCTTAGAGAATTTACATTTCCTGGTATTCGATGAGTTGCATACTTACCGTGGCATGCAAGGAAGTGATGTCTCTTTCTTGATTAGACGAATCAAAGCACTTGCATTAGGAAAAGTTCTTTGCTTCGGAACATCAGCTACCATGGTAGCTGATGACAGCATAAGTTATGTACAACAGCGAGAAAAAGTAGCAGAAGTGGCATCCTGCATCTTCGGAAGCACATATACAAAAGAGCAAGTAATTGATGAAACACTTGCCATAGGTTTATCCGATGAGGAGCCATCGGATGGAGAATTGCGTGCTTGCATCAATGCACCCATACCAACTTCTTCCGACATAGATGATGCCAAGAAATATCCTACCGCCATTTGGATAGAGCAAAACATAGCACTCGAATACAAAAAGAAGGAAGGTAAATACTTTCGTGGAAAACCTATTGCCATAGAAGATATGGCAAAAAAACTCTCACTGCAAACTGGAGAGGAAGAAGAGAAATGCCAAAAGCACATTATTGACTTACTAAATTGGTGCAATCAACTGAATTTAAGTAATGGAGCATCTATACTCCCTTACAAGATTCACCAATTTATACCACAGACAGGAAATGTGTATCTTACCATTGGTGACCAAGCCAGCCGTCAGATTACAGTAGAAGAAAAGCTCTACTGTAAAGAGTTGTCGCATGGTGACGTAAAAATCATGTACTACCCAGTCGTATTCAGCCGTCTTAGTGGTCATGAGTTTTATGTGATAAAGATTATCGGCAGCACGATTATGCCTCGCAACTTTGACGGCTATGCCACTGGTGATGGTGATAGCGATGTCAATGACGGTTATATCATCTTGCCCCATCATGGCGAATCCGTAGATGATTATATGCTGGATATTACTTCCGATGACATACCTTCTGACTGGTACACCACTAACAAGAAAGGTGTACGAAAACTGAAGAAGACATATGAAGCACGTATTCCACAAAAGATTTACGTGACACAATCTGGTGCCTACAGCCCAACTGAGCCACTTGACGGTATGGGATATATGGAAGCTGTATTTGTACCTTCTCCACTGATGTACGACCCAACAGCTCGTGCCATATATAAAGGCAAGCAGTCGGAATACTCAAAACTGTCAAGAATAGGCGGTGAAGGTAGAAGTACTGCTACAACAGTATTGTCATACGAAGACATCATCCTTATGCAAAAGATGGGGATAACGCAAAACGACCGTAAAGTATTAACTTTTGTCGATGCTCGCCAAGATGCTGCATTACAAGCAGGTCACTTCAATGACTTCATCCGTATAGGTAAAGTACGTTCTGCTATTTGGAATGCCATCAAGGATGCAACAGAGGCTATCGATAATACTAAAATTGCCAGAATGGTATTAGATAATCTTCACCTTCAAGTAGATGACTACTCCAAGCGAGAAGGACTTCGTGGAGGGCGTGCCAACGATGTCAAGAACATCATGGAACGCTATCTATCTACCATCATTTATGATGACCTTGCTGGCAACTGGACTGTAATTATGCCAAACCTCGAAGATTGTGCACTTTTAAACATTGGCTACAAGTATCTTCATGATGAAATTACGGGCGATAATGGTGCAGAACGCCTATATGATATTCCTGAGTTAGAGGGATTTGACGATGAGCATAAAGAAGAATTCATCACGCAGATATTGGATTATTTGCGCCATAAGCTGTGCATCTACAGCAGCGAGAGAACCATACAAGCTGTAAAGGATACGACCAAGGCTGTAAGAGAAAACTTGAAAGCACCTTGGACACTGGATGAAAGCGACAAGATTGCCGAAGCCAACGAATTGTTTATTGAAAGCCCTCGCAGACGCAATGCATATAATTTGGAAAGTGGTGGCTACCGAAGTAAATTAGGCATCTTCGTTCGAGACTACATCAGCAAGCAAACTGGTCGTAATATAGACAAAGAAGAAGATTACAAACACTATATGACAAGGCTATTCAAAGCTTTGTCAAACTATGTCATATTCGATAATGGCACCTATCAACTGGATTATGGTTGCATACTTTGGCAAGCTGGCGACAAGCAACACATTTGCCGTGACTTTGTAAGATTACGTACCATAGAGGGTGGTAAGATACTTGACAAAGAACCCAACCATTATTTCCAACAATTCTACCAAAGCATACCTCTCAAAGATGTATGCCTGGAAGCAAAAGACCATACAGGTCAAGTTTCAAAAGAAGACCGTGAACAGCGTGAGCAGGATTTCCGAGAAGGAAAATTCCCAATCCTTTATTGCTCCCCTACTATGGAGTTGGGTATCGACATCAAAGACCTCTCCATCGTTGGTATGCGCAATGTGCCTCCTACTCCAGCCAACTATACTCAGCGTGCAGGACGTGCAGGACGTAGCGGACAGGCAGCTTTGGTTTACACCTATTGTCGCCCACGCAACTCTCATGAAAACTACTACCTCAGCCATCCCGAAAAGATGGTAAAGGGAGAAGTAAAGGCTCCAAGAATGGAATTAGTAAACGAAGAACTATTCCGTACCCACCTCCATTCTACCATTCTGTCATTATGCCCTATCAAGGAACTGTCTGACGGAATCAAAGACTTAGTGGATTATACAGACATCAACAACATCACTTTGAAAGATGAGGTTCGTGCATCCCTACAACTCACTCCAGAGCGCAAGGAGCAAATCAAACGTATCTTCACACAAATCATGGAAGATACCTTTTTAAAGAATCGTATGGAGTCTGAGCGTCCTATTTGGTTTACAGAGCATTGGATGGATCATCTTCTTACCAATTATGAACATGATTTCGACAAAGCCCTCCAACGTTGGCGTTCTCTCTATAAACAAGCACAAACTCAGATTGAGGAAGCAAGCCTTGTCATCAATAACCGCATCTACGGTGAGAACTCCAAGGAGAAGCGTGATGCCCACATGAAACAACTCCGTGGAGAGAGTCTTCGTGACATGTTGTTGGGTGTAAACCAAGGAAAGAACAAGGAAGAGAACGAATTCTATCCTTATCGTTATCTCGCAAGCGAAGGTTTCTTGCCAGGCTATAACTTCACAAAGTTGCCACTACGTGTGCTATTGCAATATAAGTCGGATAATATGGTGGAATATCTTAGTCGTCCAAAGCGTCTTGCATTGAACGAATTCGGACCACAGAATATCATATACAATAATGGTGGAAAATTCCGCATCAGTCGTATGCAGATACTGTCTGAGGTCATCCCTCATAAATTCTTCTACAATCCAAAGACTGGTGTCGTATACAAAGACGAAGAGAACACTGCTCACCATACAGACATTATCACGGGTGAATCTCTTGACGGCGTTGCCAAACTTATTCCTGGCATGTGTATAGAGGCACAGGATATGGTTGCCATCGAAACGGAGAAAATCACTTGTCAGGAGGAAGAACGCTCTCGTAAATACTACCAGACAAAGACTTACTTTGCAAGCGACGACCCAAGAACTATCAGCGAGTGCGAATTGCTATCACCACATGGTGAGCATTTGGCAAACATTCGCTATATTCCGTCATGTCGTCTCACTTACATATTGGAGTCGCGCAACGACAACAATGCTAATGGTTTTGCTTTCGACACCAAAACTGGTGATTGGATTAGCAACGAGCGTCTGGTGCGCATTCAGGAAGAAGCCGGCAACAATCCGGAGGAAGCTGACAGAACGAAGTTCGTGAAGCTTTTTGCCGAGACCACTGCCAATGCCATATACATACAACCATTGACAGCCTTGCTGTTAAGAAAACAAGAGGCTGTTCGTACCTTCCTTTATGCTTTCAAGCAAGCCATAGAGGATGTATTCCAAATAGAAGGAAGCGAGATGGGTGCTGAGATTATGGGAGAAGGAGCAACGCCAAACATTCTTATTTATGAGAATGCGGAAGGATCTTTGGGAGTGCTTAGTAGGCTTGTGCATGAGCCTGAGGCTTATCGTGATGTCGTGCAAAGGGTATACGACATTTGCTTCAACAAGCCGGAGCTGACGCAGGACGAGATAAACGAATTGGCTCCTGCCGACTACTCTAACTTGCTCAACTATTACAATCAGCCTTATCATCAGCAAATCGACATTCGCATGATATACCGCACGCTGAAGTTGATGCAAGAGGCAAGAGTTGAACTACATCATGCAGGACAGACACTCAGCTATGACGAGCAGTATGCCGCACTGGAAGCAGAACGCGACCATAACAGTTCTACAGAATATGAGTTTTTGAAGTATCTTCATGACCATCAACTGCGTCTGCCAGACAAGGCACAACCGATGTTCCCTGAGGAGTATTACGTGCAGCCTGACTTTATGTACGGCGACCGTATTGTCATATTCTGTGACGGCACTCCTCACGACCGTCCAGAGGTTCAGCAAGACGACATGCAAAAGCGTGAGGTGCTTGAAGACGCAGGGTTCATAGTCTTGGCTTGGCACTACGCAACGCCATTG
>OLNF01001456.1_pt1 | contig 20102 bp, 22 predicted proteins | sample 1673061 | NCBI WGS metagenome assembly OLNF01 (sample SAMEA3136751, study PRJEB25190) | human gut metagenome
TCATCCGCTTGATGTCATTCAGTCGCTGGATATGTACTTTTCAAGCTGCACGAGGCGGACTGAAAATGTCCCCTCAATGCATAGGCCACGGGAACGGCTTTTTTATAAGGTCGTTTGAAAAATTTTTTTAATTTTTTTCATACGGATAGCAACTGCTGCCTGGGTACACCCCCATCTTCGCGCAAGCTCTTCTTGACCATGTCCCTCAAGTGTGACATAGGTAAGCAATTCCAAGTCTTTTTTGTTTAATTTCATAATGGCACGAAGCAATCGCTCATCTTCCAATGTGTCAACCCATGCATAACGATCTGGAAAGGCGCTTTCATCAAAGGAAGTGGAAAGCGCCTCGTTTTTCCGAAACAGTGCAGAGCGGCGCTCATCGTCCGGACTGTCGATTTCCAGCGATGGCATTTGTGTCGCCCTGCGCTCATAAGCGCGATTGCGGCAGAAGCAGTACCAGTCGTATTCATAAATCTTCTGTATCGCCGTTTCGCTCATACCGGCGTCCGTGTATTCTTTTCGAAGGCGCAGCCATTCACGGTCAAATTTTGCTTTTTCCTGTGCGCAGTTGAATCCCATTACGGATTCCTCCAATCTTTTGAAATTTTGAGAAAGCCAAAATTTCAAAAGCGGAGGCGCGCGGGGATGGATACAAAAAACAGCTATCGGTATGCGCCTGCCGTTTTGGACAGATGCACACCGATAGCTGCAAAAATTACCGTCTATCAGTGCATGCCTGAAATATGCCGCACCGTGGCTATAACACAGGCTGCACCATTTGTTTGAAGGACGTGCTGCGACGTGCCGGTTCGCTGGTCACCGCAAGAAGCATCCTATCTGCTTCCAATCTCCCATATAACACATCAGGACTCCATTTCTGGCGTAAATGAAGCCCTTATGGCCGTACCGATAGACTCCCAACTCTGCTGATTTTTATATAGCGAACCAGAAGCGTTATCGTTATGATTGATAAAAAGTTTTATTGCCTAGATAATGGCACTTACATGTAGCAAATTTGCTCAGAACTCTCTCGCGTCGAGCTGAAGGGTGTAGTGGATGTCGTGGGCTTTTTCTTCGTCGGTGTACTTGCGGAGGGTGTTGATGGTCTGGCCGCCGTGGAATTTGCGGTCATTGACATCCTCAGTCGTGCCCATGACGGTGACGTTCAGCTGGCGGTGACGGGCGCGGACGTGATCCCAGTCGATGAAGTAGATGTGTGCGAACTCGCCGCCGTCCAGAACGCCGTCCTTGATGGTCATGGTCTCACTGCGGCCGAAGAAGACGGAGCGCAGGTGGCCGTCGGTGTTCATGCTGGTGTAGTCGCCCGGCTCATTGACGTAGCGGCCAAACTGCGTATGGATGGGGCCGGGGTGACGGTACTGATGCTCCTCAGCAAAGTCGGGGATCATCTTGCGCATGATGTCGAGCAGATCATGCTGCAGGTATTCCAGATCGAACGAGTCGATGTCGTGGGAGCACTCCTGGATCATGACGGAGCAGGTGGTGTGATGGGACGCGATGCAGACCGTGCCGTTCTTGATGCCGGATTCCTTGACGATCTCAACGACCTCACGGGAGACATCGTGGAAGGTGGGGATCCACCCACGGGACTGCAGCTCGAGTTCTTTCTGATAAACCTTGAATTCCATTGTGTTTGACCTCCAAATCAATTTGTTATATATTATTTTGTATGTCTTTCATCCCAAGCCCTGCGCACGGCGGCGATCATCTCGTCCTCGGTCAGCATCTCCTCATGCGTCTTTTTGCAAACGCCTTCCTCGGGCATGCAGTAGCGGCAGCGCAAATTGCACCGATCCGTCACGGACAGGCGCATATAGTTGATTTCTCTGTCGTATTGATCGCGCATAGTTCAGTCCCTGCCAGGCATGCAATGAAAGCGGCGGCAGACCGTTCTGTTCGCCGCACGCCCGGCATTTTCCTTTTTTACAGCAGGAATCCTTTCAGTTTTGTTCCGGCGGGAACCGGGCCGCTGCCTTCCGGCACAATGGCCATTGCGTCGCAGCCGATGGCGCTGGACAGCACCACGTTGCCCTGCTCCGGCTGAAGCCGCATGCGTACCGTGCCGTCGGACAGATCCAGCTTGCCGCGCAGCAGGCGCGTGCGCTTGCTCTTTCTGCCAAAGCTGTCGGCCAACGTGATTTCGATCTCCCTGGGAATGGGTTCGCTGTATCCCGCCAGCTTTTTCAGCGCGGGCAGCGTGATGGCATAATAATTGGTCAGCGCACTGGCAGGATTGCCCGAAAGGCCGCACACGAGCTTGCCGTCCTTCATGCCAATGGCGCAGGCCATGCCGGGTTTAAGGGACGCGCCGCGAATCAGCATTTCGCAGCCCGCCTGCTCGATGGCCGCCGGGGTCAGATCATAATCGCCCACGGATACGCCGCCCGTAAGCAGGATCACATCACAGTCGGGCAAGCCTTTTTCAATCAGGCGCGCGATGCCGTCCGCGTCGTCCCCAATCAGCCCCAGATGCACAGGTACCATGCCCAACTGCATCACAGCCGCCTCTAACATGTAGCGGTTGGAATCGTAAATCTTGCCGGGACGCAGCGTTTTATCCAGCGCAATCACCTCATTGCCGGTGGAGATAATGCCCACCCGCACCCTGCGGTAAACCAGGGGCTGGCTTACGCCCTGCGCGGCCAGCGTGCCGGCCACACCCGCGTCAATACGCGCGCCCTTGCGCACCAGCAGCGTGCCTTTTTTCACATCCTCGCCCGCCAGGATGATGTTCTCCCCCGCGCTGCCAGGGGCAAACAACGTGACCGTCTCGCGGGTAAACTCCGTGCGCTCAAACATGCTTACGCAGTCCGCCCCCTCAGGAATGGGCGCGCCCGTCAGGATCTTGGTCGCCGTGCCGGGCGTCACGCGCTTGGCAGGCACCGCGCCCGCGGGCACCTCCTCCAGGATGGTCAGCGTCACCGGATGCTCGGGGCTGGCCTGCGCCGTATCCGCCGCGCGGAAGGCATAGCCGTCAAAGGGCGAACGGTCAAAGGGCGGAATGTTATCCGCCGCAATCAGATCCTCCGCCAGGATGCGCCCCGCCGCCTCCGACAAGCTGACGCGCTCGGTTTCCACCGGCGTCATCCGATCGGCCAGGTATTCCCGCGCAGTGATAAAATCCGGTTTTCTCAGCATGGTTTTTCCCTCCAATTATTTCATTGCTGCTGTTTCATCCGTAAAAAGGGAGTCGGCGCGCGCCACTCCCTTTTGTTATTCCACATGTCAAAGTTCCACTCCCGCGTTTTCAGGATCAATCCGACGGAGCAAGGGCTTGAAATCCACGTTCATTGTACTCAACTTGTGAAAAATTGTCAATGTTTTTCCATTTCACAAATTCCCGCACAGGCTTAAAAAAGCCCGCTATGTTTTTGACATTATTTGACCTTTCGCTGTTGATAATCTTGACAAAGGGTGATAAAATATTGTCCGGCCTGAGGAAAAGCCCCAGGTCAATGGGAAAATAGGAGGATCAGGATGCGCAAGCTGACCGCACTTTTGCTTGCCCTGCTCATCTGCCTGCCGCTAAGCGGCCTGGCGGAGGAGCAAAAGGATTTGACCACCGTGCGCATAACGCTGGTGGGCGACTGCATTTTAGGCTCGGATGAACCGCTTCACAGCGAAAAGGACTCTCTGGTGGGCATGATCCGTGCGATGGGCAACGATTACGCCTATCCCTTCAAGTACGCCAAGGATTTCTTTGAGCAGGACGATTACACGCTGATCAACCTGGAATGCGTGCTGACGGACAAGAAAAGCTATAAAAACGCCAGCCTGTACACCAATTTCCGCGGCCCAGCCGACTTTGTAAACATGCTGACTCAAAACAGCATAGAGGGCGTGAGCCTGAGCAACAACCATGCGCTGGACTATGGTCAGGGTGGCCTGAAGGACTGTCAGAAGAACCTGACCGAGGCGGGCATTCAGTGGGCTTACAATACCGATACCTTCACCTTCGAGCGCAACGGCATCAAGTTCGCCGTGCTTTCCTTCCGCCGGTACTATATGGAAATGTATTATCAGTGGATCGAAAAGGAAATCCCGCGCATGAAGGCCGAGGACGGCGTGGATTTTGTGATTGTCTGCCTGCACCATGGGGAAGAATACCAGGACAAGCACAACGATAAGGATCAGACCCGCTTTGCGCGCCACGCCATCGACAGCGGCGCCGATCTGGTGGTGGGCACGCATCCGCATGTGCTGCAGGGCATCGAGGTGTACAAAAACCGCCTGATCTTTTACAGCCTGGGCAATTTCGTTTTCGGCGGCAACAAGAACCCGCTGTCGGATAAGAAAACGGCCAAGCAGATTCCCACCGCTCTGATGTCGGTGGAATTGCAGTTTGATCAAAACCAGCTCTATTCCACCCAGTTTACCATTCATCCCTATTACGAAACGGGCGACGAGCAGATCAACAACTATCAGCCCGTTCCCGTCACGGGCGACAAGGCCCAGCGGGTGATGGATATTCTTCAAAGCGATACCCCTTTCACGCTCAATCCCTTTATCGAGGGTGAAGGCGCGGTACAGGATATCATATACGCAAACGACCAACATTAAAAAGGAGCAATCATTATGGTCAAGGTTAACATTATTTCCGGTTTTCTGGGCGCTGGCAAAACCACGCTGATCAAAAAGCTGATCTCCGGCGCGATGAAGGGCGAAAAGGTGATTCTGCTTGAAAATGAATACGGCGAGGTCGGCGTGGACGGCGGCTTCATGAAGGATGCGGGCATTACCGTGACCGAGCTGAACAGCGGCTGCATCTGCTGCACCCTGGCGGGCGATTTCCAGAAGGCCATTGACGATCTGATCAATACCTACCATCCTGATCGTCTGCTGGTAGAGCCCACGGGCGTTGGCAAGCTGAGCGATATCCGCCGCGCTGTGGAGGAAGCCCGCGAGCATCATCCCGAAATCGAAATCACCGGCTGCGCCACCGTGGTGGACGCCAACCGCTGCCGCACCTATATGAAGAACTTCGGCGAGTTCTTCCTGGATCAGATCAAGAGCGCCGAAACCATCATCTTCAGCCGCACCCAGCTGCAGGATCCCGAGCGCGTAGAAAAGAGCCGTCAGCTGGTGGCCGAGCAGAACCCTGCCGCGCGCATCATCACCACGCCCTGGGGCGATCTGAGCGCTGAAACCATCCTGGATACCATCGAGCATCCCGCCGCCCTGCTGACCATGGAAGACGTGGAGGATGACGACGAGGACGAACACGAGCATGAGCAACATCATCACCATCACGATGAGGATGGCCATTGCTGCTGCGGCCACCATCATGACGAAGACGATGACGATGATGACGACGAGCACGAGCATCATCATCACCACGATCACGATCATGACGAGGATCACGACCATGACCATGATGAGCATGCCCATGACGAGCACGATCACGACCATGAGCACGGCCATTGCGGCTGCGGCCACGATCATGAGCATCATCACCATCATCATGGCCATGACGCGGATGAAATCTTTGAGAACATCGGCGTAGAAACCGCCAAGCGCTTCACCGAGGACGGTCTGCGTGCCGCGCTGGCCAAGCTGTCGGAGGAGGAAGATTACGGCGCTATCCTGCGTGCCAAGGGCATTGTGCAGGCCGAGGATGGCCGCTGGCTGCACTTTGACTATGTGCCCGGCGAAACCGATATCCGCTACGGCAGCGCCGATTATACCGGCCGCCTGTGCGTAATCGGCACCCATATCGACGAAAAGGCGCTGCGCGAACTCTTCGGCGTGTAAAGGAGCATTCTCATGCCTGTCAATCAGATTATCCCCATTTATATTGTCGCCGGTTTTCTGGACAGCGGCAAAACCACGCTGATCCACAACATGATCGACGACGAGAGCTTCTCCCGCGGGCAGAAAACGCTGCTGGTCGTCTGCGAGGACGGCGAGGAGGAATACGACGCGGAAAAGCTGGCCAAGCAAAGGGTGACGCTGCACATGGTGGACAGCGTGGAGGACATGACGCCCTCCCTGTTTGTGGATTTGAACAAGCAGTATAAGCCCGAGCGCGTCATCATCGAATACAACAACACCTTCACCTTTGCAAAGCTGGATACCATGCAGCTGCCCCCCAAGTGGGAGCTGGTGCAGGTGATTGACATGGTGGATGCGACGACCTTCGACTCCTACATGAACAATATGCGCCAGCTGATGACCGATCCCATGCAGAACGCCGACCTGATCCTGTTCAATCGCTGCGAAAACGATATGAACGTCAGCGCCTGGCGGCGGCAGCTGCGCGCCATGAACAGCACCACAACCATCCTGTTTGAATACAACGACGGCCACTCGGACGACGGCGTATCCGACGAGGATCTGCCCTATGATATGAAGGCGGACGTCATCGATATCGGCGAGGAGCATTACGGCACCTTCTACCTGGACGCGCTGGATCACCCTAACCGCTACGATGATAAGGTGGTGCGCTTCAAGGGGCAGGTGTTTGCTGAGCCCGGCGTGCCCAAGGGGTTCTTCCGCTTCGGCCGTCTGGCCATGACCTGCTGCGCCAACGATATCACCTGCCTGGGCTTCCTGTGCCGGGGCGATCTCAAGCCCTCCAAGACGCAGTGGTATACCCTTACCGCCAAGGCGCAGACGGTATACAACAAGGCGCAGGATCATGAGATGGTAGCGCTGATGCAGGTGAGCGCCGAGCCCACCGAAAAAGCCAAGGATCAGTACGTCACCTTCAACTAAAGGATTATAAAAAAGCGCCTGCTTTCACGGCAGACGCTCAGCATTCAAAAGCGGCGTGGCCTTTATGGTCACGCCGCTTGCTTTTCTGCTTATTCTATTTTTTCCACAAACTTTTCCATCACATAGCCTTCGGTCACGTCGGTGCGCACCTTGATCCACCCCTCCTCATCACAGGGGGAAGCAAGCAGCTCCTGCCCATAATAGAGCACGCGCAGTACATCGGAAGCCGTGCTGGGGGCGCTGCGCAGATTCAGGGAAGAATTGGCAGATATCTGCGTTACCTTAACGCGCCATTCGCCCGCCTTCAGCTGATCGGAAGCCGGCATCAGGGTGGGGCGTGGCGTGGGCGTAGCCGCAGGGCCGGGCGTGGTCAGGAAGGCAGCGGATACCGCCGGCGGCAGTGTCACCTGCGTATCGGTCTTTTTGAGCGCCAGCCCCGGATAATAGAACCGCAGGATCTGATCGTATGTCCATCCGTACTGCCCGGCCATCCACTGCGCGCCGCGCTGGCTCATGCCTACGCCGTGACCGTAGCGACGGGATTCAATCACATACCGGTCATTCTCCTCGCGCACGGTCAGGATCTCGTTGTTACTGCCATTGATGGATAGACCCAGCCAGGGCTCGATGGCGCTGAACACCGGCACATCCACCTGCACCGTTTGCTCCAGCGTAACAAATGGCGCCTGGGTCGGCTGCGGCGCAGAGGTGGCCTCGGGGGTCGTTTCCGGCAGGGCAAAGAGGTTCACCTCTTCATCCTGCATGGCGGCGGTGGGCTTCTGGCGGCACTGCACCGTCAGATCAAAGCGCATCTGCGTCATTACCTTGGCGCTCGTCCCGCCCTGCGGCGTATGCAGGCTGATGCCCGCCACCCCAGCAATGCGCGTATCTGCCGCGTCGCCGCTGTACCCCAGTGCCGTCACGGCCTCGGATACGCCGTCCAGCAGATAATCCGTCAGCTGCTGATTATAGACGATCCCATCCTTGGCTGTTTTGGCAATAGCGGCAGATTTGACCACGCTTTCGGGATTTTCCACATCGTAGGGATCATCGTGCATGGTAATGTAATCACCCTCGCCCTTGCCCCACACATTGCGCACCAGCTCCACCTGGCCGCCATTGCTGGCCGTGTAATAGCAAATCGCCAGCGCACCATTATTATAGCAGGCCACGCCCGCCGTCTCCTGCACGGCGCGGATAGCGCGCTCGTTGCTGGCGTTATAGCCGCGGAATACCTGATCGTTGGTATTATCCACCAGATCATACGCGCCGCTGGCTCCCCGCATCTTATACAGCGCATAGGTGCGCGCGGCGACCGCCTGCGCCTTGAGCGCTTCCAGCGGAAAGCTGTCGCTCATCTCATAGGGCACCACGCCCAGTAGGTATTCCTCGATGGGGATATGCAGCACAGCGGTCAGCATTTTTCCATCCGTCTTCACATGCAAATCGCCGCGATACAGCGCGTAATCGCCATTCAGGCGCAGGCCGTTTTCCAAGCCCTCCGCCGCCTGATGGCGGGTAAGAACAAGCTCCTTGCCGCTGTCCAGCGCCATGCCCTCGTAATAGACCATGATGCGCCCTGTCGCGCAGGACAGCACCAGCCTGGAGCCGCGCTGAAAGCTCATGCCGTCCAGCGTATAGCTGCCGTCCAGGGCGATTTCCAGCCGGTCGGTCAGGTTCAGGCGCGTCAGCAACACGCGCACGGTATTCTTTTCAGCCCGCGCGCCCACAGGCAGCGCAAGGCCGATCGTCAGCAGCATTACCAGCGCGGAAAGCCCCGCGATCCATCTTTTGAAGGCTCTGCGTTTGGTCATGATAAAACCCCTTTAATGCGTCAAAGCGCGTGCAGCAGGTTAAAATCGCGCACAATGGCGGTATCCACCCAATACATGGCATACTGCCGTCGCTGACCCACAATCAGCCCCGCGTCGTTTCGCACCAGCGTATCCACCGCGCTTTGCGGCACAATTTCCCGCACATGCGGACGAATCTTTTCTTCCATCGATTCGCTGTAGGAATCCAGCGCCAGTGCCTGCACCTCGCCGTCCGCCTCGCGCGCATCCAGCAGCGATACGATATGCCCCACGCGCAGATTGCACAGCGCTACGCCGCGGTGCTCCAGTAGATGCACCCGCAGCGTTTCCAGATCATTGCGCAGCCCATCGCCCTGATAACTGAAGCCATACTGCGCCGCCAGGCCCTTTTGCATCATGGCGGACAGGAGCGCTGGACGGTCCGTACCGTCGTCGCCGCGGCCGCCGTTCTGCATGGAAAAGTCCGCCAGTTCCTCGGGCGAAAAAGCCTTGCCTGTCAGCCACTGGCCGCAATGGCAGATAGAAAACACACCGCAGCCGGCGCTGGATAACGTTGCCTTCTGCGGTGTTCTGTAATCGTAGGGGTGCGTCCACAGGCGGCTGCGCTGGTTAAGGATGGTAACAGCCTTCCCGTTATAGATCATTTCAATGCGTTTTCCGCTTTCCATATAACCTCCGCTCAGCGGCGCCGCCAGCCCATGGCCAGGCAGACCATCGGCTGTGCCAGTCGCCAGGATACATCCTCCAAGCCCGCGTCCTCCATGCTTTTAAGCAGCTGCGCGGGCGACACGTGGTCGTCGCCGTCGCACAGGCCCAGGAGCTCCCCTACCTTGCACAGGGGCTCGGGCGCGCCCTGCACGGCAATCAGCAATTGCCCGCCGGGCTTAAGCACCCGCGCGGCCTCGCGCAGGAAAGTGCCGTCAAAGGCGGGCGCGTTCTTTTTCATCTGATAAAACACAGCGTCGAACGCCTGATCGCGCCAGGGAATATCCTCCTTGCGGGCGCAGAAGATCTCCGCGTCCGGCAGCTCCAACCGCAGCGCGCGCGCATGCTCGGGATCATCCGCGATGCCGCAGGCGCGCAGACTATATTTTTGCGAAAGGAAGCGCAGCAGCCGGGTATCCTGGCAGCTCAAATCCAGAATATTGTTATAATCATCCACGATTGCCCACTGTGCCAGCGCCTTTTGCGCTCCGCGCAGGTGCGTCCGATCCTGCAAACCCAGCGCGTGCAGCCAGGAGCGTTCCTGAACCCGTTCGAGCATTGCGTGCTTCCTCCAAACAAAAATAACCATTTTGCCGTTCGACAAAATGATTATAACACAAGTTCGCAACAATTGCACTATGTTTTGTAATATTTTTTTAATAAAGATTCTGTAAATCTTTCAATTTTGTTGCAGCCCAGCGGGCATGCTCCGCCACAGCGGGCGAAGGGCTGTTTTCCAGCGCCGTAATCTGCGGCAAAAAAGCCGTATCACCGCTGTTTGCGGCTGCCAGCAAGGCCTGCGCGATCACGCGGTTGCGGATAGCATAGTTGCGCCCGTACAACGTCGCAAAGCGCTCCATCGTATCCGGCGCACATGCCAGCAGCTCGGCCAGCGTAAACTCGTCGGTATCCTGGCGTTCGCGCTCCTGTAATGCGTTATAGGGGCAAACGCGTTGGCAGATATCGCAGCCAATCACCCCCATGGCCTCGCCCGGCACGCCGTAATGTGCGCGAAACTCCTGCGGCACGCTCTTGCCAGACAGCATATAGTTGCGCAGGCAGCGCTCACGCACAAAGCCTTCGGCTGTAATCGCGCCCGTAGGGCAAGCGTTTCTACACTGATTGCAGGATGCACACTTTAAATTCCAGTCTTTAATTTTATTATTCTGGTTTATTATTTTTGTTTTCTCTATCAAATCATCTGAAACGCCGATCAATTCCAGGCAAAATCTCGAGCCAATGCCCTTCAAATAGTTCAGCGTATTGATGCCGCGTCCAAACTGCGGCAGGCGATTGCAGATAGGCTTCAACCGCAGATTACTCAACGGCCATGCCTGCATATCCTGCGATAAAAGCTGCACCAGCGCATGTGCCTGATGATAGGCCGCGTTGCTGGCCGGATAAAAACGATCCACCAGCCTGCCGCCAGGGCGATAGGCGCGCACCAGCAGAATCAGCGTGCGGCAGCCCTCCGGCGCGCCATCCTGCGGCAGGGGCGCAAAGCAATAAGCCGCGGTAAAACCATATACCGCGGCTTGATTGCAAACGCTTTTTTCGTTCCAGCGCATGGGGTGATTATTTGGTGCCAAACAGGCGGTCGCCCGCATCGCCCAGACCGGGAACGATGTAGCCATGCTCGTTGAGCTTTTCATCCATCGCGGCCACATAGATATTGACGTCAGGATGATCCTTCTGAATGCGCGCAACGCCCTCGGGCGCGGCGATCAGGTTAACCAGGCGGATGTTATGGCAGCCGCGCTGCTTGATGAAGCGAATCGCGGCGGACGCGCTGCCGCCCGTGGCCAGCATGGGATCCACCACAAACAGCTCACGCTGCTCGGCGTCGGCAGGCAGCTTGCAGTAGTATTCCACCGGCTCCAGGGTCTGCGGATCACGATACAGGCCAATATGGCCAATCTTGGCGTTGGGGATCAGGTTGGTAATGCCATCAACCATGCCTAGGCCCGCGCGCAGGATGGGAATGATGCCGATGGGCTTGCCGGCGAGCATCTGTACAGTCGTTTTGCAAATGGGCGTTTCAATTTCAACCGGTTCGGTGGGCAGATCGCGGGCAACCTCGTACACCATCAGCATGGCGATTTCATCCAGCAGCTCACGGAACGCCTTGGTGCCGGTGTTCTTATCGCGCATAATGCTCAGCTTGTGCTGGATCAGGGGATGGTCGAATACATGTACCTTGCTCATAATTCTCCTCCGCACTCCGTAATCTTGGTTAACCTTATATATTATAAAGAAAAAGCGCGAATACGGCAAGCCCTATTTTGGATTATTTTTTGCCATTGCGAGCATGAGAAGGATAATTTGCCGCGATCAGGATCCAGGCTGCCAGCGCCAGCAGCGGCTCCAGGCACAAAAGCAGGCGGATGATCTGCAATTTAGTCTGATAGGCCGCCCTGATGGGCGCCTGCAGCTCCTCCGTGCTGCCGCGGAAAATAACGGTGTCCCCCGCAGAATATACCGTCCATCCCAACAGTCCCGCGGTATTGATTTCGCCCAGCGCGCGCTTATAATCTGATTTCGGGTCATATACCGTTGCCCGGAAAACGTCCTGTATGGGCACCTCATTTCCGTTCTCATCATAGTAGTATGCCGCTATCTGCGCGCCGGCATTTTCATCGCTTTGCTCATTTTTTCCGTTTGCAGCCTGCTCCTCGCACCACTGCTGAAACGCTGCAAAATCCGTAAAGTTTGCCCAGGCGTCGGGATTATCCATCCAGCTGCTATTGACCGTCACCGCATCTATCAGCAGCGTCAGGCACATGGCTGCCGTTAGTATACCCGCAACCCAGGCATGCGCATGCCTGCGCGCGACAGGATACAGCCCCTCCGCCGCCAAACGACGATTGAGTAAATACAGCCCCAGGCACGCCGCCGTGCCCAGCAGCGCCCCGCAAAGCGCCGCCCCCTTGAGCCATTCCTCCGGCTGCACCCATACGTCCACATACCCCGCCGATATGCCCGGCAGGCATGCCGCCAGCGGCAGGATCAGCGCGATCATAGCCAGCAGCGCCATGCCGATGCGTTTGACGCTGGCAATCACGCGGATGCGGTACTCGCGCAGCGCGCCCGCATCGTATTCCTCCTCCGCATCCGCGCGCAGGGCGGCGGCGGCAAACGCGCCCAGCAGCGCCGCGCCTGCCAGGCACAAAAGCAAACCTACCACCAGCCCAGGCAGCGCGCGCATCACCGCGAAATTGCAGATCATCGCCGTCAGCAGCCCCGCAAAGCCGCAGCCAAGCCCAATCAGCATGCGCCCATGCGCGCGGCCAAATGCAGCGTTCAGCACGCGGCGCGTCTGCCTTTTCAGCCGTTCGGGATCGGCGTTTGCCTGCGCCTCCGCTGCGCCGTCCGCCTGCGCGCGGCGCTCCCCGCGCAGCAGCTCATCCACTGTAATATGAAACAAATCGGCAATCACCGGCAGCAGCGTCAGATCAGGCAGGCTTTCATCCCGCTCCCAGCGGCTGACCGCTTTATCGGACACCCCCAGCCGGTCCGCCAGCTGTTTTTGCGTCAGGCCGTTTGCGCGCCGCAGCGCGGCAATCAGCATGCCGATGGATTTACGCTCCATTTTTCGTTCCTCCTATGCTGAAGTACGGGCTTATTCTACCATGCTGCGAGGTAAAAAGCTACCGATTGCACCGGGAATGGCTCTCGAAATGCGAGAATCATTGCTTTTGCGCGCAAATCATGCTATAATGAGTTATACGCACGCACGGAGGCTGACAACTTGCAATATCATGCCGTTATCAATGGATACCCGGTATCCGCGCACTATGACGATCAAAATGTAGAAGAAATCTTCATTCCCCTGCTGCGCCGTTTGCAGCAGCTGCATGAAAGCCGCGCGCGCCGCATCATCGCCTTCATCGCCGCGCCGCCCGCTACGGGCAAAAGCACGCTGGTGGATTTTCTATCCCACCTGGCTGCGCAGCTGCCCGGCATGCCTGCCGTGCAGGCACTGGGCATGGATGGCTTTCACTATCATCAGGATTACATTCTTTCCCACACCGTTGTGCGCAATGGCAAGGAGCTTGAAATGCGCCGCGTCAAGGGCGCGCCGGATACCTTTGACGTGCAGCGCCTGCGAGATACCCTACTGGCGCTGCGCGCGGGCAATCTGCGCTGGCCTGCCTACGACCGCATGCTGCACGATGTGGTGGAGGAGGCCATCCCCGTGACCGCGCCCATTGTGCTGGTAGAGGGCAATTATCTGCTGCTGGATCAGCCCATATGGCGCGATCTGCCGCGCGACTATGCTGTGTTCATCACTGCGGACGAAATTCTGCTTCGCCAGCGCCTGATTGAGCGCGGCGACAAAACACATGAGCAGGCTGCGCTATTCTATCAGGAAAGCGACGGTCCCAACGTGCGGCTGTGCCTGAGCAGCCACCTGCCCTGTGATTTGGAATTGCAGCTATTGCCCAACGGGACGTTCATGCAAAGGAGCTGAGCCTATGAAGCACGCAAGACGATTTGCCGCGTTGATTGCAGCGCTGCTGCTGCTTTTTGCCTGTGCGCTGGCCGACACGCGCGGGTATACCCTGATGCGGACGGCAGCTTTCTGCTGCTGCGTCAGGATGATCAAACGCTGCTGATCGGCAGCGGCGGCGAGGCGGCCGTTCGCCGTCTGGCAGAGGCAAGCGGCCTGCCGGGCATTGACCGTGTGCTAATCCTGTGCGACCATCCCACCCACATTGAATCTGCCCAGCGCATGGCGTCGCTGCTGGATATCGGCACGGAGACGCGCGATGCGCCGCTGCGCGTGGGAACGGAATCCGGGCTGTATATCATCGGCACGGACAAGATCGAAGCAAACGCAATCTGCTACGGCTGCGATGGGAAAACTCTCTCCCAAACGCCCGCTGCAACGCAGCAATATGTGCTAAACCGCAACACCAAAAAGTTTCACAAGCCCACCTGCGGCAGCGTGAAACAAATGAAAGAAAAGAACCGGCAGGTTTACGAAGGCACGCGCGAGGAAATCATTCAGCGCGGATACGCGCCTTGCAAGCGCTGCAAGCCGTAAAAAGCTAAAAAGATAGCCCTGGATTTTTCTTTAAAAATCCAGGACTTTTTTAAATGTGCTGATAGAACAGCCCATCGCGCGTGCAGTACCACAGGAACGTGCCATGCGCCAGATAGGGCAGGCGCGCCTCCAGGTTCCACTCGGGATACAAGCGTTTGATCGTCAACGTATCGCCGTTGAGCAGGGCGACAAAGGCAATCGCGTGCTCACGCTGCATGGGATGCGCGGCGGTAATATACCATTCGCCGTCGTTCTTTTCGATCGTCAGCGTATGCTCCGCATCCGGCTTTTGCGCCTTCAAAGGCTTCAGCCGCTGTCCGCAGCAGCAGATATCTGCCTTGTCTGTGGCCAGGATCAGATTGCCGCAGGCCGGGCAAACGAAAAAGCACGTTTTGCGCAGATTACCGTTGCTGCGATCGTTTTCCGCAAGCGCGCCACTGAGCAGCGCGGTGGTATCCACCCCCAGGGCGGCGCTGAGCGCGGGCAGCAGCTCAATATCCGGCGCGCCGCAGCCACGCTCCCACTTGGAAACGGTTTTACCGCTTACGCCGATCTGCTCGGCCAGTTGCAGCTGGGTCATTCCCTGCCGCAGGCGCTAAGCACGAATCAGTGCCCCTGTTTTGATTTGATCCATGTTTGTTTGCGCCTCCTTTCCAGCCCATTATAGCGAATAGGCATCAGACGCGCAATCAACGCTCCGTAGAGTCGCTCAGCTGTCCTTGCGGATGCGCGCCACAAAGAAGCCCTCGTACTGCGCCGTGGGCCGCACGCACAGCGCGCCCTCCAGCGCGCAGGGCAATAGCGGCAGCGTCTCCATGCCGGGCAGGATAATCGGCTCCACATGCGCATGCGCGCCCTTGAGCGCCGCGCGGACAACGTTTTCATTTTCAGTATTCAGGATGGAGCAGGTAGAATACACCATCGTGCCGCCCCTTTTCAGAATGGTCAGCGCTTTCTTCAGCAGTGCCAGCTGCGTGGCGGCGGAATTGCGCACCAGCTTTTCGGAAAACGCGCGATAGCTGGCTGGCTCGTTCAGCAGGATCGTGCCGCTGCCACTGCATGGCGCGTCCAGCAGAATTTGATCAAACCGAAAAAAATCCTCCAGCTTGCGCGCGTCGCGCACCATGATGTTTACGCGCGTCGCGCCCTGTTTTTCCAGATTGTATTTCAGCTTTTCCGCACGGATCTGATTGATTTCGCAGGCTGTGATATTCGCACGATTGCCGGTCATGGCGGCCATCTGCGCGGTTTTCCCGCCGGGAGCCGCGGCCATATCCAGAATGTCCGCGCCCTCCTGCGGGGCCAGCGCCAGCGGCGGCAGCATGGAGGACAGGCTTTGCAGATAGATTTCGCCGCGCTCATACAGGGGCAATGACTGCACAGCGCGCTCATCCGCTCCCTCCAGCAGGAAGGCCGCGTCCTCCGCCGCCCAGCGGGTATACGCAATACCTGCCGCTGAAAGCACGCTCGCCACGTCCTCGGGCGTGGTTTTCAGCAAATTGGCGCGCAACGTGGTAATGCGCTGCTCGCCCATTCCCTGCTCAATCTGCGCGGCGACCGCCTCGCCGTACTGCGCTGTCAGCGCTTGCGCCAGAAAAGGAATCTGCATCGCTATTCCCCCAGTCGTTGCTTACAATACATGCTTTTCAATAAAGGTCGCCACGCCGTCCTCTTCGTTGGTATCGGTGATCGCGTCGGCCACCTGCTTTACGCACTCCTTGGCATTGCCCATGGCCACGCCGCACCCCACCGTGCGCAGCATATCTTCATCGTTATTGCTATCGCCAAAGCCCGCTGTGCGCGCCAGCTCAATGCCCTCGCGCTGGCACAGGAAGCGAATGGCGTCGCCCTTGGTACAGTTGTCGCCCACCACTTCCAGACTGCGGCCAATGGAGCTGGTCAGATTGAAGCCGCCAACATCGTTCAGCTTTTGCCAGATCAGATTGATGGTTTCCTTGCCGTAATGCACCAGGTTGATCTTTTCCAGCCCCGGCACGCCATCGGCAATGTACTGCTCAATGCTCTCCACCACCGGGGTATTGCCCTTGGCAAAGTAATGCCTGTGCCACACAGGCATGCTGTGCGTTTCAATCTGCGCGTAAGCGTCCTTGGCCAGCAGGATGCCGCCGTCAGCAAAGAACTCGATAAAGCTGTCGATAGGATGCACAATACGGCACACGATGGCGGCTTTTTCAGCCTTTACGCCGTTATAGTAGATTTGTTTGCCGGCCTTTAGATCATATACCGCCGCGCCATTGGAGGTAACAGCGTAATCCATGCCCAGCGCCATCACTTCCTCCGGCAGAATATGCAGGCAGCGGCCCGAAGCCACCGCCAGCTTAACCCCCGCCTCCCGCGCGGCCAGCAGCGCATCGCGCGTGCGCGGGGACAAAGTGAAATGATCGTCTCGCACCAGGGTACCGTCGATATCGAAAAACAGAATATCGTATTTGCTCATGGCGGTTCCTTTCTCATTGGCAAAATCTCATACCAATTTAGCTTACTATCCCGCGTGGCGTTTGTCAAGGTTGACGAAACAAAGATGGCATATATAATTTGATGTGAAACCTTCTTGCCTGTCCGCGCATCTAATTGCCGAATTGGTTCGAACCGGTTTGCATGGAAAGGAGCCGCTGAATGGACAGACAGTTTTTTATCGCCTCCGCGCAGGCCATGGAGCGGTCGATGTACTGCATTGCCCGCTCGTATCTGCGCTGCGAGGCCGATTGCGAGGACGCGCTGCAAAACGCGCTGCTGCGCGCCTGGGAAAAGCGAAACACCCTGCGCGAGGAGCGGTATTTCCGCACCTGGCTTACGCGCATATTGATCAACAGCTGCAAGGAAACGCTGCGCCGTCAAAAGCGCGAAGCGCCCACGGCAGATTTTCCCGATGCCGCAGCGCCGCAGGGAGCCGATCCCGCGCTGTGGGAATCGCTGCGCGCGCTGGATGAAAAGTATCGCGTGACCGTTATCCTGCACTATCGGGACGGCTACGGCATCAGGGAAATCGCAAGCATTCTGCGCATACCTGAAAGCACGGTAAAAACCCGCCTGTCCCGCGCGCGTCAGCAGCTGAAATCCATTTTATAACGAGAGGAGTCGTTTGCATGAATCTGAATCAAAGCAATATCGACCGCGCCCTTGGCGATACCCCCGCCAGCTTTTCGGCCTGTATGCAGAGCACGCTGAACCACTGTGTTGAAGCCCGCCGCGCCCCGCGCAGGCTGACCGCGCGCACGCTGATCCTGGCCGCTGCGCTGGTTCTGTTTTGCGGCGCTGCCGTCGCCATGGTATCCGCGCATGGCCTGGACTGGTGGATGAACAACCGCTGGCTCTACATTCAGGAGTTTAACCCGGATCTGTACGCGCGAATCAAAACCTCGATGCAAAAGCAGATCGAGCAAACCGACGATCAGCCCAAAAACAACGTAACCGTGCGCGTGCAGGATGCGGCCTGGCTGGCCGACCAGGCGTTTTTCGCCATTCAGGCTGTGTGCGATAACCCCGATTACGAAATGCACCCGGAATTCAATTTTGACGTGGATGGCGGGCTGAGCGACGATCCCAACGCCAACGAAGAAGATAACCATTATCGTCACTGGCTGTGGACTGAAAAAGGCTTCGGCCTGCCTGAGGACGTGATGGACAACCCAGACAAAAAGCTGCTGGTGTATTACGGTACGGAAGTCCATATCGGCACGCCGCAGGGCGAAGTGCTGATGGGGGCCAGCGACGCCATGAAAGTGGAGGGCAACAGCGTGCTGATCGGCCTGACATTCGAGCGCGCAGTCTACGAAACGGGTCCGGTCAAGGCCGCTATCCTGCGCTGTACGGACGCCAAAGGCTATCTGACCCTATGCTATCCCTACGAAACCCGCCTGTTCGCCAACAATGAATTCGGCGGCATTGTAGATCATGGTTGCGTCACGTTCAAGGTGAAAATCCGTTAATTATCCAAATAAACAAAGCGGCGGAATCGACACACAGCCGACTCCGTCGCTTTGTTGTTTATTTACCCAAGCGTACAATATCGTATACCATAATGGCCCCGGCCACCGAGGCGTTGAGCGATTCTGCGCCGCCCGCCATGGGCAGCTTGACCCGCTGGATGCCGGGCACGGCATAAACCGCATCCGAAATGCCCGCGCCCTCATTGCCGATGATCACGCACACGCCGGGATGCGTGCGAACGCGTTCAAAGAAGGGCTTGCCGTCCAGCGCGCCGGCATACAGATCGTGCGTATCCGCAATCGCGCCCAACTGCTGCGGCAAATCGCAGGCGTACACCGGCACGCGGAAAGCCGCGCCCATGGTGGCCCGCAGCGCCTTGGGAGAAAAAGGATCAGCCGTGCCCGCGCCCAGCAGCAGCGCGTCAAAGCCTGCCGCATCCAGCGTGCGCAGCATGGTACCCACATTGCCGGGGTCCTGCACGCCGTCCAGCGCGGCGATTTTCAGCTTATCCGCCGGAAGCGGCTGATGCAGCTGCGGCAGGCGGCACAACGCCGCCACCCCCTGCGGGGTTTTCGCATCGCATACCGCCCCCATCGCGCGATCAGACAACACATAAACAGGCAGGTTCTGCCCCTGCGCCGCGTCCAGATGGCGCTGATAGCGTGCCTGCTCCTGATCGGCAATCAGCAGCGCCGCGGCGGCGTGAGCCGTCAGGGCCTCGCCGGTCAGATGATCGCCCTCGGCCAGAAACAATCCCTGCTCCGCGCGGGCTTTGGCATCCTTGAGCGCGCGCCAAGCCTTCACCAGCGGGTTTTGCAGGCTGGTAATATACAGTTTTTCCATCGTTCTTAGCGCTCCAGCATCGCCTGAGCCTGCGGCAGGCCCGTCATCAGCGGCTTCATCTGCGCGGCAGGCACCTGATTGGCCCGCATATGCGGCAGAATGTACGCGCACGCGGCATAATCCATGGCCTTGGCCACGCCGCCCTGCATATGCACGGATGCGGCGGACAGGTAAGCGTAGATCTGCCCGCGCACAGCCTGCGGCAAGGGCGCGCCGCTTTGTGCCAGCTGACGATCCATATCCTCCATCAGCTTCAGCGCGGCTTTTGGCGGCTCGGCCGCATCGCGCAGCACGGCTTCGCGCAGCGATTCCGCACGCACAGGCGGGAAGGCAGGCAGCTTTTCAACCTTCCAGCTATCCGAAGCGTTAAAATACGCCACTGGATAGGGAGAAGCAGCGTAACCCGCGCCGCATGCAGTGGTAAGCAAGCGAATATAAGGCTGCTCCTGCGCGTCGGGCGCGGCAGAAATGGCAAACATCATCGTATCGCCGCCCGCCTGTACGGATAGCGCGCGCTTGGTGCCATTTTGATCCTCAAAGGCACACGGCGCACCCACGGCAGCAGCCAGCGCACGGCACAGGGACAACGCGTCAGCCGGGGCAGGGCCCTCCAGCGCCAGCTGTCCGCCGCACAGGCACAACAGGGTCAACAGGTGCACGGCGTCGTCCTGCGCACAGGCAAAGCCCTGCGCAGCCATAGCCTTTTGCACGCGCTCACACAGCGTGTTCAGATCTGCATAGCCGCCCATCTCGGCGGCCAGGGCCTCGTCCGTCAGGAGGTCGCCGCGGCGGACAACGCAGCGCTCCGCCGGAACGGCGTTGCGGGCCAGGTTCTCCGCCACCACGGCGGGGCAGTCGGGCTCTAAGTCGCAGGCGAAGGCGGACTTCGCCCCCAGCTTCAGCGCGGCGATGGCCAGGATGCCGCTGCCGCAGCCAAGGTCCGCCACCTTCTCGCCGCCATGGACCAACCTCTCGATGGCGGCGAGGCAGAGCTTGGTGGTCACATG
>OLNF01001458.1_pt1 | contig 20079 bp, 15 predicted proteins | sample 1673061 | NCBI WGS metagenome assembly OLNF01 (sample SAMEA3136751, study PRJEB25190) | human gut metagenome
GGCGTTGGTCGCGAATCCAGGCGAGCACGTCGTCGCGCACAAAATGATGCTGCGGTCCCACAAAGCCGTTTTGGCGCATGTTGCGCTCGGCCCAGTCCAGGTAGGTGTTGGAGAGGTCGACCGTCACGGTCTCCTCGACGCCGCCGTCTGCCGCGTAGCAGGTGGCGGTGCCGGTATAGGCAAACAGGTTGAGGAAGCGACGCGCCTGCTTGGCGTGCTCGCGCACCAGGTTGCGGGTGACGCGGTGATCCAGGAAGATGCCCACATCCAGATAATCGTCAAAGTTGACGGCAAAGGTGAGTCCACCCTCTTCGATGAGCGGCAGGCGACGGCGAGCGATGTTGGCGCGCTCGCCCGATCCGCCCTTGCCGGCGCCCTGCTTGCCGTACTGCGAGCCGCCACGCGAGCGCATGCGGGCCTTGGCGTGCACATGCTCGGCCGGAACATCCAGGATGCGCGGCGCGATGGCCAAGATGTCGAGCATGCGGGCCTGGGCTAGCGCGGGATCGATGGTCTTAGGCGCGGCGTACTCGGCGATGACGAGCCAGCGGCCCGGCGTCTGCGGGCAGCCCTCGTACAGATCGATGGCGGCGGAGTAGTCGGGTAGGTCGGCATCGTAGACGCGGTAGCAGCTCACGCCCTCGCGCTTGGCCCACTTGCGACGCAGACGGGCATTCTTACGCAGGCGGTTGGCGAACTGCTCGGACTCGGGGATGAGCACGGGCAGCGGCTTGCCGTCGCCCAGGTCGAGCATGGCGGCAGGCTCGGGCATGGGGGTGCCGGCGGCTTCGTCTTGGGCACCTGCGGTCTGCTCCTCAGCACCTGCACTGGTCGAAGCCTCAAACGCCGCGGCGGCCTGGTCGAGCGAAGGCCAGACTTCGACGGTCGCCTCCTCGTTGTTGGGCATGACGGCGATCGCGCACTCGGGCTCGGCGTGGAGCGCGCGGGCCAGCAAGCCGTCGCGGGTGAGAGCGGCGACCGGCGCCGAAGCGAGCTCGGGGGCGCGGCGCAGCTCGCCGATGAGCGTCATGGCATCGTGCATGAGCGAAAGCGGGGTCTCGGTCGTGTCCGCGACCAGGGCGGCACCGGCGACGGCGCCCGCATGGTCCAGCACGGTGGCGGACTTGGCGGCGCAAAAATCGACAAAGCGCTTGTAGCCGGCGCACTTGACCATGCGCTCAGCGGTCTTGCGGGCGGCGGGGTCAACATCCACGGCCACGATGCGTGCCTGGCGCTCGCGTGCTGCCGCCTCGCGCTCGCGTGCCTCGGCAAGCAGCTGCTCCCACAGAGCGGCGTCGTGCAGCTGCCAGCCCTCAAAGCCCCAGCGCTCGCGTGCGGCGCCCGGGGCGCGGTCGGTCAGAATGTTCACGGCCTCCAGCAGCAGACCGCCGCCGGCGCACGAGGCGTCGACCAGCGTGGGAAGGGCTTCGTTCTCGTAATCGTCGGCCGTTAGCTCGCGCTCGCACAGTGCGGTCCAGCCGACCTGCGCCAGCACCAGGGCGGCGTAGTCGGGGCGCAGCACGTGCGCGCCCTCGCCGGCGCGGGTCGCTGCGGGCGGCAGGCGTTTGAACAGCGGGTCGCCTGAAAGGTCCAGGCTGATGCTCGCGCGGCGCTGGCGCAGCGAAAGCAGCAGGTGAACGTCGGGGTCGGCAGCATCGACGTCGGCGCGACGGCCCGTGGTCTCGGCCAGACGGTCGCACAGCGCGTCTTTGGCGCGCAGGGCCGAGAAGCGCGTGTTGCGCAGCTGCTCGGTCACGCCGCGGGCTGTGATGGCGATGGTGGCGCCGGGGCGGACGATGCTCTCCCAGGCGATGTCGTAAACGCTATCGTACAGTTCATCGGCATTCTGCGCCTCAAAGCGCCCGAGCACCACGAACACGCGGCTCGCCAGGCGCGACCACAGGCATGCTCGGTAGCCTTGCTCGAGCTCGCCCTCAAATGTAGCGCGGCCCTTCAGCCGGCGAACATGCGAAAGCCCGAGGCGTTTAAGCTCATCGGCGAGTGCGGACTCAAAGCCCTCGGGGCAGCTTGCGTAAAATTCCATGGGTGACCTCTCTGGTTGCGTCGCTTCATTATATGATGGATGCTTCGTTTGCCCTTATCCTCGAAAGGAACCCATATGATTGATGCGTGCCCCGATTCCGCCGTGCTCTTTTTTGACGTGGACGGCACGCTGACGTCGTTCGATCCCGACGATATGACCGATAAGGACTTTTCGGCGGTTCGCCCCTCGCAGATGGTCGTCGAGGCGTTTCATCGTCTGCGCGACGCGGGGCACAAGGCGTTTATCTGCACGGGTCGCCCCCTGTGGCTCATCGCGGACAGCTTGCGTGCGCTCGACCCCGCGGGTGTCGTTGCCATGGCGGGAGCGACGCTCGAGGTCGAGGGCCGCGTGGTACACGAGGACTGCTTTGGCGAAGACGTTATCGAGGAGCTTGTACGCCGTATGGCTGCGGCAGGGATTGAGGCCTTTTTCGAGACCAACGTGGCTACTTTTGCCCTGGAATCCGCGGGTGTTGAGCAGTCGTCTCTGATCGGCACTTCTGTGGTGCACAGCGCCGAGGAAATGCGCGTCGACGGCCGTCTGCGCGTAGGCAAGGTGTGCCTCGATGTGCCCAGTTTGGCTCGCGTAGCCAACGACGACGGCTTTATCGATCGCGAGTTTGAGCTGTGCAACACCGGTGGTCGGAATCGAGAGCTGAGCCCCAAGGGCATCGACAAAGGCGTGGGCGTGGCGCGAGCACTGGCGTATCTGGGCCGCAAGGGAAATGCGCGCACCTTTGGCTTTGGCGATTCGGGCAACGACCTGGGCATGCTCGCTGCGGTCGAGACGGCTGTCGCCATGGGCAACGCCATGCCCGAGGTCAAGGCGGTCGCCGACTACGTGACCGACGATGTCGCACACGACGGCACCGTCACAGCGATGCAGCATTTCGGCCTCATCTAATGAATCCCGCGTTCTGGCGTTTGCTCAAACTGTGACTCTTTGCGTTTGCATGCTCAATCGATTTATCAATCCAAACACTGAGGTGTTTATACCGTTCGCCGAGAAGATAAAAACCCGCAGCTCACGCCTTGATAAACATAGGTAAAGTGTTTAGCAGCTTACCGGCCGTATGCAGACGAAAGGAATCAGGCAGATGGCAATTAAGGTGTTCGCTGACGGTGCAAACCTCGAGGGCATGCTCGACATGTACGAGAACGGCAACGTTCAGGGTTTCACGACCAACCCGTCCCTTATGAAGAAGGGCGGCGTGACGGATTACCGCGCGTTTGCCAAGGAAGTCCTGTCCCACATCACCGATGTGTCCGTCTCGTTTGAGGTCTTTGCCGACGACGTCGAGACCATGGAGGTCGAGGCTCGCGAGATCGCTACCTGGGCCGAGAACGTCTACGTCAAAATTCCGTGCGTGACCACCAAGGGCGAGTCCACCGCTGAGCTGGTCCGCAAGCTTTCGGCCGACGGCATCAAGGTCAACGTCACCACCATCTTTACGCCTACACAGGTCGATGAGATGGTCGAGGCCGTTGACGCCGAGACGCCGTCCATCATCTCGCTCTTTGCCGGCCGTATCGCCGACACCGGCGTCGACCCCATTCCGTTTGTGACGGAGTCGGTCAAGAAGGCCGCCGCTAAGCCCAACTGCGAGGTCCTGTGGGCGTCCACGCGTGAGCTTATCAACATTTACCAGGCCGAGGCCTGCGGTTGCCAGATCATCACGGTGCCCAACAGCATCCTGGCCAAGCGCAAGAACATCGGTCGCGACCCGTACGAGGTCTCGCTCGACACCGTCCGCGGCTTTGCCAAAGATATCGCGGCACTCGGTTTCCATATCCTGCCGTAACGTGAGCACTGGCTGCTCCGAGGGTTGTTCGCCCCGGCCTTTCCTTTCCTCTATCGCTCACTCGCTTCGCGAGGGTCGCGCCAGGCAAAGGAAAGGCCGGGGCTGCCGACACGAACTTGCCAGTAGGTTGGTGATTGGTTTCCATATCCTGCCGTGGGCAAAGGTACCCCCGCCTGCGCCGTGCAAAATTGAGAGTATTCAGCAAGGTAAAGGCTTTTACCAGCTAGATAAAGCACGGAACAGCCCCCGTTTTGGCTCTGACGACGCTAAAACGGGGGCTGTTTTTGCTTTTTCGCCTCTGAGGGGCATCCGGAACGGCGGAATTTGCAGAATACTCGCGATTTTGCACGTCGCTACCGGGGGGACCCTTGCTTTGGCGGTTTACTTCCCCTGCACCATGGTCAGGGAGATCTTTTTGCGGTCGCGGTCGACCTTCTCTACCCACACCTTTACCGTGTCGCCGACGCGTACCACGTCGCTCGGGTGCTTGACAAAGCGGTTGGCCAGCTTGGAGATGTGTACGAGGCCGTCCTGGTGCACGCCGACGTCGACGAACGCGCCAAAGTCGACGACGTTGCGCACCGTGCCCTTGAGCTCCATGCCGGGTTCCAGGTCGTCGATGGAAAGCGCCGAGCGGCTAAAGACCACCTCGGGCGCGTCGTCGCGCGGGTCGCGCCCGGGCTTCTTGAGCTCATTGACGATGTCGATGAGCGTGAGGGTGCCGCAGTCCAGGTCACTTGCCAGTGCCGAGATGCTGCCCAGACGGCGCTCGATGTCGGGCACGCCGCCGCGGCTGAGCTCGCTGGCTTTAACGCCGGCGCGTTCCAGGACGGACGTGGCCACCTCGTAGCTCTCGGGGTGGACGCTCGTCGCGTCGAGCGGGTTCTTGCCGCCGCTGATGCGCAGGAAGCCCGCGGCGTTGAGATATGCCTTGGGCCCCAGCTTGGGGACCTTCTTAAGCTGACGGCGATCGGTAAAGGCGCCGTTTTCCTCGCGGTAGGCCACGATATTCTTGGCCACGCTCGGCGTGATGCCCGACACGTATCCCAGCAGGCTCGCGCTTGCGGTGTTCACGTCGACGCCTACGCGGTTGACGACGTCTTCCACCACGTGGCCCAGGGTGCGCGAGAGCTCGGCCTGGTCAAGGTCGTGCTGGTACTGGCCCACGCCGATGGACTGGGGCGGAATCTTGACGAGCTCTGCCAGCGGGTCCTGCAGGCGGCGGCCCAGGCTCATGGCGCCGCGCACGGTGACGTCCAGGTCGGGATACTCCAGGCTGGCGAGCTCGGAGGCGGAGTACACCGACGCGCCGGCCTCGTTGACGATGGTGTATCGCAGTCCGGGTGCCTGCTCGGCAATGAACTCCGAGACGACTTCTTCGGTCTCGCGGCTGGCGGTGCCGTTGCCGATGACGATGGTGTTGACGCTGTCCTTCTTGACGAGGCGGGCGAGCTCGCGCTTGGTGCCGGCGACGTCGTGGCGCGGCTTGGTGGGGTAGACCACGCCGTGGTCGAGCAGCTTGCCGGTTTCGTCCATGACGGCGACCTTGCAGCCCGTGCGGTAGCCCGGGTCGAGCGCGAGCACGCGGGCGCCGCGCACGGGGCGTGCCGAGAGCAAGCCTTCGAGATTCTTGGCAAAGACGTTGATGGCTTCGGTCTGGGCACGAACGGTGAGCTTGGCGCGGGCCTCGCGCTCCAGCGAAGGGGCCATGAGGCGCTTGTAACCGTCGGCGATGGCGGCGTCAAAGACGGGCGCGAACACGCCTTGGCGGCGGGGCCAACGGCTGCCGAGGCGCGCCGTCGCGACAGCACCGTCGACGTTCACGTGCACGCGGAGTTTGCCCTCGCGCTCACCGCGGTCGATAGCCAGCACGCGGTGGTTGGGTATACGGCGCAGCGGCTCGTCAAAGTTGTAGTAGGGCTCGTAGGGAGTCTTTTCGGCGGGGTCGGTGGCCTCGACGACGATGTCGGCGGTGTTTTGCGTAAAGGCGCGCAGGTCGGCGACGTTCTCGGGATCTTCGGCTACCGTCTCGGCCACGATGTCGGCGGCGCCGGCGAGCGCCTTCTCGGGCGTGTCGAAGCCGGCCTCCTCGTTGACGTATGCCGCGGCGGCGTCGAGTGCGCTGCCCTTGGCCGAGGCCTGCATGATGATCATGTTGGCGAGCGGCTCCAGGCCGGCCTCGCGGGCCTTTTGCGCGCGGGTCATGCGCTTTTTGCGGTAGGGCTTGTAGAGGTCCTCGACACGCTGGAGCTGCGTGGCCTCGCGAATCTGCTGTTCGAGTTCGGGCGTGAGCTTGCCCTGGGCGTCGATGAGCAGAATGACGTCCTCTTTGCGCTGCTCAAGATTGCGCAGGTAGGACAGGCGCTCGTCGAGCGCGCGCAGGGCGACGTCGTCCATGCCGCCCGTTGCTTCCTTGCGGTAGCGCGAGATAAAGGGGATGGTGTTGCCCTCATCGATGAGCTTGACGGCAGCCTCGACGTTGGCGGCCTTAAGGTTGAGCTCGCGGGCGAGCTGGGCGATAAGATCCATGGGACTCCTTGCGTTTAAGGTGCGTTTGCAGCACGGGGCTACCAAGGATACCACCCGTCCCAAAAGACTGTTTTGGGGTTGCGCCACGAAAGGGGCCTATCTACTACGTTTGAACCGTATGGGTCGACCATCCCCCGGTTTTCCGAAAATCGGCAAGCCGTCTACCTGCGGTTTTAATTTCGCGAAATTCGGCATGGTTGAGGGTAATCGGTTAAACGTAGTAGATAGGCCCATTTGGTGGCGAACGAATCAAGCCGAGGTGCAAAATAGCCCCCGCCCCAGAAAAATCGTCGTTAAGGTAGCAAAAAGCCCCGCGGGCAGGAGGCTGCTCGCGGGGCAAAGAAGAGGGGCATATTTGTGGCGGACCGAGGGGTTCGGCATGGGGTTTCTGCCGCGGCCGCTCTTAAGGCATTACAGCTCGACAAGCTGGCCGGTCTCGGCGGCCTCCTTGATGGCGTTAAGCAGCGTGAGCGTCTTAACGTTGTCGGCGGGGGTCACGACGGGCTCGACCTCGCGGCGAACGACCTTCACAAAGTGCTTGAGCTGCATCTTGTGCGGCAGCGCCGGGTCGACGGCCGGAATCTCCATCTGCAGCGGCTTGTGCCAGTTGGAGGCTCCGTCGTAGGAGAACTGGTGCAGGCGGGGCAGCGAAAGGGCACCCAAGGTTCCGCCAATAAAGTAGGCGTCGGCGTCGAAGGGGCGGTACTGCGGATCCTCGCGAGCGGTGGCCTCCCAGTTCCAGGGGCTGGCGGTGGCGTCGGAGATGGTCATGCTCGCAAGCGCGCCATCGGCAAAACGGACGTTGACCACGGCGGAGTCCTCGGTCTCAAAACCGCGGGCGGCGCTGGACTGCATGCCCTGGACGGCAACGGGCTCGCCCAGCAGGTAGCGGAGCAGATCGACGTCGTGCACCAGGTTGACCAGGATCGGGCCGGCACCCTTCTTGCGGCGCCACTCGACATCGAAGTACTCGTCATTCTTATAGATCATGTAGTGGAAGCTCGACACGGTGAGCTTGCCCAGCTCGCCGGCCTCGATGATCTCCTTGGCCTTGTTGACGAAGGGATTGTGGCGACGGTGCTGACCCACGAGCACGGGCACGCCAGCGGTCTCGGCCTCGGCGGCGAAGGCCTGGGCATCCTCCAGGTCGTTGGAGATCGGCTTTTCGACCAACGGCACGATGTTGCGCTTCACAGCCTCGCGGGCAACGCCCAGGTGTAGGTCGTTGGGCGTGGCGATGATGACGGCCTCGGGCTTGACCTCGTCCATCATCTGGGCGGGATCGGTATAAAACGGCACGCCGGCGGCCTCGGCCGTGGCGCGGGCGCCCTCAAAGGCGTCGGCGATGGCGACGAGCTCGGCCTCGGGCTCCTCGGTGACAAAGCGGATGTGGTTGCGGCCCATGGCGCCGGCGCCGATAACGGCAATGCGGACGGGGTTGAGCTCAGACATTTCGACTCCTTAATACTGGTGGCGGTGGAATGCGGCAAGGGGGCGGTCCTTGCCGCATCAAGCAAAACTAGGCGGACTTCTTCTTGCTGTCGGAGACCATCATGTAGACGGTGAGCACGACGGCGATTGCGGCGATTACGATGGCACCGTAGAAGGACTGCTGGTAGGCGGCGCTGCCGGCCTCGGCGTGATACAGCACGGCGGTGATGGGCTGGCTGATCCAGGTGGAGGCGGCGTAACCCAAAAACATGATGCCGTAGTTGACGCCGATGTTGCTGGTGCCAAAGGCGCCACCGGTGAGCGGCGGGTAGATGACGAGCAGGGCGCCAAAGCTAAAGCCGAGCAGGGCGAGTGCCACAAAGAACATGCTCTGCGTGAAGCTCATCGACATGATGACGAGCGCGACGATGGTGACGACAAGGCTGATGAGCAGCGACTTATAGGCGCCGAGCTTGTCGATGATCTGGCCAAAGGACAGACGACCGACCAGGTTGGCGCAGGTGTTGACGGAGACGACCACACCGCCGAGGGCGACGGCCGCGGCGCTCGTGGGGTCGGCGAAGAGCTGGACGGCGGCGATGGAGGCAACCTTGCCGACGAGCAGGGTGCCCGCGGTGGCGGCAAAGGCGAAGGTGACGATGAGAACCCAGAAGCGCGGGGTCTTGACCATCTCGCCCGGAGTGAGGTCACCGAAGGTGCCGGCATGCGCGCCACCCTTGGGGGCCTCGAAGCCCTCGGGCAGCCAGCCGGCCTCGGGGGCCTTCAGGAACAGGGCGGAGGCGGCGATCGTCACAAAGAAGATGACGCCGAGTGCCTTGAGGGCGCCAAAGATGCCCAGGCTCGGGATGAGCAGCGAGGCGAGTACCGGGGACAGCACGGCGGGACCGGCGGTCGAAGCGGCCAGGGTGATGCCGGAGGCGAGACCCTTCTTGTCGATGAACCACTTTTGGCCGGTGGTGAGCGCCGGGTTGTAGCCCAGGCCGTTGCCGACAGCGGCGACGAGCGAGAACCACAGGTAGAACTGCCACGGCTCGGTGACGGTGCCGGACATGAACCAGCCCAGGCCGTAGCACACGGCGGCAGCGATCACGACGTTGCGCGGGCCGATCTTATCGGAGATGCGGCCGGCGAAGATGCCCGTCACGGCCATGATGGTCTGGAAGACGGGGAAAGCCCAGGTAAGGGCGCTCGACCACTCGGGGTAGACGGCGAGCAGGTTCTTGCTCACGACGGAATACAGCGCGATGGAGCTGATGAAGAACATGGTGACGCACGCGGCGGAAAGCACGACGGCGCGACCCTTGTTGGAGTTGGTGGAAGCCATTGGACTCTTTCTGATCGATACGGGGGAGGAGCGGGCGTGTCCGCGGGGCCTCCCTGTCAGGTTGGTTTACTGGTCAGTCGGCTTGGCGACGCCGGACTCATCGGACCAGAGCTCGACACCCTTGTTCTTAAGGTAGTTGTCGGCATAGGCGCGACGGCCGCCGGGCTTGGCGGTGAGGTCGCCCATCATATTGGAGAAGCCGCCATCGACCTTGATGGCGTCGCCGGTGGTAAAGTCCGAGCGCTTGGACGCCAGGAACATGACGGCGTTGGCGATATCGCTGACCTCGCCGATGCGACGCGTGGCGATCAGACGGCTGCGGCTCTTTTCGACCTCGGGATCGGCGTAGAAGTTGGCTGACATCGGGGTCTTAACGAAGCAAGGCTCGACGCAGTTGGAGCGCACGCCGTAGGGGCCCCACTCGGCAGCCAGCATCTTGGACATCATGTTGACGCCCGCCTTGGTGGAGCTGTACACGCCCGAGAACGTCTCGGGGGAGTGGCTGGCGACGGTCGAGATGTGCACCAGGCGGCCCTGGCCGGCCTTGATCATCTCGCGACCAAAGCGCTGCGAGGTGATGAAGTAGCCGGTGAGGTTGACGTTGATGACCTCATTCCAGTCGGAGAGCGGCAGGTCCTCCATGGCGGCGAAGCGCAGGATACCGGCGGTGTTGACGAGGACGTCGACGCGACCGAAGTCGGCGATGGTGGCGTCGACGGCGGCCTGAACCTCGGCCTCGTCGGTGGCGTTCATCTTGTAACCCTCGGCGTGGATGCCAAACTCGGCAGCGAGGTCGGCGGCAGCAGCCTTGACCTTCTCCTCGTCCAGGTCGAGCAGGACGACGTTGGCGCCGTTGCGGGCGAACTCGCGGCAAATCTCGACGCCCATACCGCCGAGCGCGCCAGTCACGGCGCAGACATCGCCCTCGAGCTTAAGCCAATTGCTCATAGGAACTTCCCTTCTTGTGCCTCCCGGTGGGTCGCTCCCATTAACCGACCCACGTGGTTTTCGCTGGTTATCGTATGCTTTGCATTTGCGCAGGTGAATTGCATATTTGTTAGAATGGCGTTAACCGTAGGTTTATACTGTGCGATGCAGTTTTTTCTCAATTGAGCGCGTGACCTGCCAAAACGACCCCCTTCGGCAGTTCATTGCCATGCGTCTGGAAACGGGAGATTGACGTGTACGATCGACGACTCGAGGCCATATCGGCCGCCGCGGAGCTGGGAAGCTTCTCGCGTGCGGCGGCAAAATTGCGCGTGTCGACCCCGGCGCTCGTCAAACAGGTGTCGGGATTCGAGGCCGAGTTCGGCATCACGTTGTTCGAGCGCTCGCATTCTGGTGTTAAGGTGACGCCGGCAGGTGCTCTGCTGGTGGACGATGCACGTTCGATCATGCGGCAGTCCGAGGACGCGCTGCGCCGTGCCCGACGCGCGGCAGGCGATGGCGGGGCCGTGCGCCTGGGCGTGTCGATGATGTGCCCGGGGCGCCAAACGCTGTCGATGTGGTCGGACATCCACGATCTGGAACCATCGCTGCGATTTGAGATCGTGCCGGTAAGCGACCTCTATGACGAGCGCGAATCCGTCATGCGCAGCTTGGGCCGCGAGGTGGATGTAGTGCAGTCGAGTTTTTCTACTCCACGCTGGGGCGACGCCTGCCAAAAGCTTCGCATCGTTAACGTGCCGTTTTATATCGACCTGCCGCGCACGAGCCCGCTGGCGCGCAAGACGCGCATCACAGTTGCCGACTTAGAGGGCATGCGCCTGCGCGTGCTCCGTCACGGCAACGACGCTATGGACAGTCTGCGTATCGATCTGTTGGCCGACGGCGGCGTAGACGTGATCGACGTGGACAGCTTTGACTTTGCGCTCTTTAACGAGGCAGAGGAAAAGGGCGACGCGGTGCTCACCTGCGGCGCATGGTCGGGGGTGCACCCGGCCTTTGTGGGCGTGCCGTTCCTGTGCGGGCGAGAGGTGCCGGTCTTTTTGCACTATCCGCTCGAGCCCACCCTCCAAGTACAAAAATTCGTCAACGCCATGGCCCAACTCCTCAAGTAGCTCACCTGGAACGGGACTTTTTTGACTCCTTACAAAATGAGGCCCTGGCCAAACGGCCAGGGCCTCACCACTTCTTTTTAGGCTGCGAGAAAAGGCTGCGCGTAGGAGTTCCCCGAGGGAGACGGGGTGTTTGCTCCGCGCGCAGTTTCGCAGCGAAGCGAGAATGTTTGAGCACGGGATGATATATAGGGGCCTCCCACAGGCAAGCGAACATTAAGACGCTAGCGGATGTGCGCTGGCTTATCGCCCCAGTAGAAGCGGCAGAATGCGCGTTTTCTTTTCTGGGGTTTGCCTGCGAGTTCCATGGTGGCGACGGCGATGTCTTTGGCTGCATGGGGGCGGCGTAGTACTTCGCCGTTGATGAGCAGGGCTTTGAGTGATTCGGGATGGTCGTGCAGGTGGCGCAACGTTACGATGAGCTCTCGTGCCGTGGTGACGTGCATGCTGGCGCCCATGCCGGTGAGCATAGTGGTGTTGGCCTTTTCCTGGCCATAGGACTTGCCCAGCAGGATCATCGGCAGATGTGCGCATAGGCACTCGGTGACCGTGAGTCCGCCCGATTTGAGGATTGCCAAGTCGCAGCCGTGCATGAGGGCCGCCATGTCGTCGACATAGTCCAACACCGTGACGTTCTCGAGCTTCATGGCATCGAAGAGCGTCTTCAGCCGGGTGGCATACTCCACGTCTTTGCCGGGCAAAAAGACAAAGTGCATGTCTTCGAAGCTGCGCAGGAAGGGGAGTGTGTGGTCCATCGCCGCGCGAAAGCGGACGTAAGGCTGGGGCAAGCTGGCGCCGGCCATTACCAGCACGACGGTCTTGTCGGTGGGGAGGTTGAACTTGGTTAGCTCTTCCTCGCGATCGTAATTCGTGTCGAATCCGGCGCGAATAGGGATGCCGGTAATGCGAATCTTTGCCTCGGGCACCTTGCGCGGACGCAGCGTTTCAGCCATGAATTCGTTGGCAACACAGAATAGATCGGTGTCCTTGTGGGGCCACCAGCCCTCGACTTCGTAGTCGGTCGGTACGCAGATGACCGGATAATCGATACCCGTAATTACGCGGGCGCCAACGGCAACATTGGCTGCCGTGATGTGCGTTGCGACCACGGCTATGGGCCTTCGACTACGAATATATTCGTTGAAGGCGGGGAACATAATTCGCGACCATGCCGTGCCGCCACCCCAGAGAAGATGCCCCGTAAGCGTATATCGCCAGGTCAGGTCGTAAATGGGGCGCGTGGCTCCCGTAAAAGAAGCCGCGGTCTTATTGCCGTCGAATTTAATACGTCCAAAATCAAGGATATCGAGCACTTCAATCTCAACGTCCTCGGGGATGCCATTGGTGCCGCGGATGAGGTCGAATGCTTGCGCAATCGCATTTGCGGCGGCCTTGTGACCCGAGCCGACCGAGGCGTGCACGATGGTCACGAGAGGTTTTTGCTGTGCCAAGAGCGTGGTTTGCTCCGATTGGGGAGTGCTGTGCGTGAGCAGGGGAGCGTCGTCGCTCGTCTGCGTCTGATCCATCGATAACTCCCCTTCGACGTTGTATCACGGATTTATCATTGTAGTGCATGAGTGTCACGTTCACGTAAATTTGGGTATGAGCGCAAAGAACGACAACGTTTCGACGAGAGGACTCTTCATGACTACCGATCAGACAATCGATGTTGCGATTATCGGTGGCGGCCCTGCGGGCTATGCTGCCGCCATTTATGCGGCGCGCGCCAACCTGACGACGACTGTCCTTGAGCAGGGCATGTCTGGCGGACAGATTGCCACGTCCAACGAGATTGAGAATTATCCCGGCATTCCGCTACTGAGCGGTGCCGAACTTGGTGAGCGGTTCCAACAGCATGCTGAAGGCCTGGGGGCTCAGGTTGAATGGAGTATGGTGACGGGCGTCGATTACGATGCCGATGCGGCTCTATTTATCATCCATCATGATATGGGCGATACAGCGGCCAAGAGCGTCGTTGCGTGCATGGGCGCCACGCCGCGTCCTGCGGGTTTTGTCGGCGAGGACACGTATCGCGGTCGTGGCGTTTCGTACTGCGCGACGTGTGACGGCATGTTCTTCCGTGGCAAACAGGTCTTTGTTGTCGGAGGCGGCAATTCAGCATGCGAGGAGGCACTGTTCCTGTCCGACATTGCCAGCAGCGTGACCATTGTGCTGCGTCGCGATCAGTTCCGTGCACCCGAGGGCGTTGTGAATAAGGTGCTTGCTAAAGACAATATTTCAGTTAGGTACCAAACTAGTATTGTTGAGCTTTCTGGTGAAGCGATGCCCACGACAATCACGTTTAAGGACAACGCAACCGGTGAAACGTATTCCGAGTCTTTTGATCCGGGCTCGTTTGGCATTTTTGTCTTTACGGGGACGCAGCCACATACCGAGCTCGTTGAGCACCTAGTCGATCTGGCTCCCGACGGCGGCATTGTCACCGATGATTCCATGGCCACCCGCACACCCGGATTATTCGCAGCCGGCGATATTCGTTCCAAGCGTTTACGCCAGGTTGTGACCGCCGTATCGGACGGTGCTATAGCGGCAACCAGCGCATACGCTTTCCTACGCGGATAAGTACGATAATATATCTTATGTAAGGTTGCTATCTTTAAACAAAGTGGTTGGACGGTGCTTCAATGTGCTGTCCAACCACTTTTACTTAGCGGCTATGTCGTATGCAAAACTAGATGACCTAGAATACAATATAGAAAACGAACGGAGGCCTCTTATGAACCACGCTAAACATGTTATCCCGATGTCCGATACATCGGTCAGCATTAAGCCCGAGGATATTCAGCCGACGGTGCTGCCGGATGCATTTATTCAGTCCGATATGGTGGGAAAACTCAACGCGTTGAGCTTGCCACGCTATGACCAGCTGCCCAACGTAACGCTCTATCGCGATCAGGTTATTGAATATGTTGCGCTGTGGATGGAGCCGCTTTCGATTTGCGTAGAGCAGCCCGTTATCACGCCATCGATGATCAATAACTACGTGAAGGTCGGCCTCGTTCCTGCTCCGGTTAAAAAACAGTATGGCCGTGAGCAGATTGCGCGTCTCATCGCCATTTGTATCTTTAAGCAGGTACTGCCCATCGCTGCGGTTCAGGCACTTTTTAATATTCAGCGCTTGAGCTACGACGCTCCAACGGCTTTCGATTATGTAGTCGATCAACTTGAGGCATCGATTCGTGCGGCGTTTTCCGTCGAGCAGACTCCCGTACCCGATACCGCACATCAGGTTACGCGCGAATCGCTGCTCGTACGCAGTGCGGTGTCGTCCTTCGTTTCGAAGGCGTACCTGATGAGCTACCTCAAGTTCAATGGGTTTAATAGCTAACCGAGGTATAAGACGGGCGGGATAAAGAGCCATTGGCCCCTTATCCCGCCCGTGCGTTTGATTAGTTGGACATTATCGGCCCGAAGCCACGCCCATGCCGTAGCCGATAATGAGACCGTGCATCTCGGCATAGTATGAATCTAGGCCGTTACAGGGCATGACAATCGTCTTGGAGCCGGGCCAATGCTCGACAATGCGGTCGGCAAGCGCCTGGGCTCCAGCTTCGTTCTCAACGTGATCGATGATGACCTCGCCGCCCGTGAAACCCTCGGCCTCCATGGTGTCGACAATCTTGTTGAGCATCTTCTTTTCGCCACGCGTGTGCCCAACGAGTTCAATTTTACCCGCTTCGCTCGCCGTGCCCAAAATGCGGATATTGAGCTTGTTGGCAATAACGCCGGCTGTCTTAGGAATGCGTCCAGCCTTTGCAAGGTTCTCGTAATTACACAGGCTAAAGAGAATCTTGCTGTTCTGTTCCAAGCTATCGAAGTAGGCGCAGGCGTCCTCAAAGGAGGTTTCCGGGTTGCTTGCAAGATAACGATCAAACAGTAAGAAGATCAGATCCATCTTGCCACCAGCTGCCCGCGAATTGACCAGGTGAATCTGACGGTTGGGTTCTTCGGCAAGCACCATGTCACGAGCGGTGGCCGCGGCATTGTAGCTCCCCGAGACGCCCTCGGAGATGGGCATGCAGATCGTCTTGTCGGCAAGCTTAAAGAGCTCAGCCCACTCCCCTACGCTTGGGCAGGAGCTCGATGATGCGCTGGCTTCCGATTGGATGGCAACATTAAGCTCGTGAACATCGAGCGAGAGGTCATCGACAAATTCACGCTCCCCCACTCGGATCTTAAGGGGTGCAAATGCAAAAGTGGTATGAGGTGCGGTTGGCTGCCAATCGCGAAGATTGCAGCTCGAATCGGAGATAAGCGCCCAGCTCATTGAGGGTCCTTTCTAGTTGTTCCTCAACAATTATAGCCGTCTTTCTCATCAATTGGACGGCTATCTAGTTTTGAATACTAGATAGCCGTCCTGATACTAAGGCAAACGGTAGAGGCAAAAAGAATGGGCCTCGTGACTCAAAATCGCGAGGCCCACGTTCGTTCACTGTATTAATAGATTAGTAGCGAACGAAAATATAATTGTTGTTCATGCCAGCGGCAACGGAGCTGATGATAACGCCCGTCTTGTAGTCGGAAGCATGGATCATCTGGCCGTTACCAATGTAGATGCCGGTGTGGTAAGAGTTAACCACGACGTCACCAGGCTGGGGATCGGACACGCGGGTCCAGCCCATAAAGGTGCCCGTGGTGCCAAGGCGGCAATAACGGCCGGTGAGGCAGTAGCTTACAAAACCGGAGCAGTCAAAGCTATTCGGTCCAATGCCGCCCCAAGAATAAGCATAACCGAGCTTGCTATACGCGCGCGAAACAACGGTACCACCGTCAACGGACTGGCTCGGTGCGGAAGGCGTCGGAGCCGGAGCGGGCGTCACGGGCTGCGGCGTGGGGGCAGGAGCGGGCGCGGGGGTGTTGTCGCCGCCATTGTTGGTCGTGCCACCACCGTTGTTGGTGTTCTCGGTCGTACCGGCGGTGTCGTTGCTTACCGTGGCCTTTTCGGCGGTGCTGGCATTAATGCCAGCCTGAAGCGCGGCGTTGGCCTCGGCCTCGGCAGCAAGCTCGGCCTGCAGCTGTGAATCCAGGGAGTTCACGACACTCTGGGCCTCAGCCTGCTGGGCATTGAGCTCGTCGACCTTCTTCTGCGTCGCGGCGACGTTCTTTTCCTGCTCAGTCTGCTTATCGGTGAGCTGCTGCTTAAGGTCCTTGACCTCCTGAATGGTCTGGGCCTGCTTGTCGGAAACCTTGCTGTAGTAGAACAGACGGTTGAGCATGTCGCCCAGATCGTCGACGCCCGTCAGAACCTGAAGGAGACTCAGACCGCCGGTCTTGTACTCACCGGCAACGTAGCTCGAAAGCTTTGCCTGGCCCTCGGCAATCTCTTGCTGCTTTTGCGTGATCTCGCCTGCAGTCTGATCAAGCTCCTGCGTCTGTGCGGAGAGTTCTTCATGAATTTGCTGGGTTTGGGTGCCAATCTGCTCGAGCTTGGTACGAGCAGCGGCAAGGTCGGATGCGGTATCGGCGTAGGCCGGAGCCACGAGGCCCAGGCCCAAAACACAAGCGAGGGTTGCCGTAGCAGCGCAGCGTGCCATGTTTCTGTGCGTGTTTGCTGTGCGCATGTAGCTTCCTTTCCGGTATCTAAGGGTAGCGGCTAGTCCACCGTTACCAGGCTAAAGAGCTCAACGTCCTCGTTAGAAGGCGTGAGCTTCTTGCGCGGGTTGAGAAACGCAAGCTCAAGGATACAACCGTAGCCCACAAGCTTTGCGCCCATATCTCGCACCAGTTTACCTGTTGCCTCGACGGTTCCGCCCGTCGCGACCAAGTCGTCCAGAATCAACACGGTATCTTTAGAGCTGATAGCGTCGGCATGGATCTCGATAGAGTCGGTGCCATATTCGAGCTCGTAGCTCTCGCTCACCGTCTTGCGCGGCAGTTTGCCCGGCTTACGTGCGGGAACAAAGCCGGCACCCAGGGCGACGGCCACGGGCACACCGACCATAAAGCCGCGGGCCTCGGGTCCTACGACCTTGGTGATACCCATGCCAGCAAAATGCTCGGCCAGGGCATCCACCATGGCCTTCAGGGCCTCGGGATTGCCAAAGAGCGGCGTGATGTCCTTAAAGACGACTCCGGGCTCGGGATAGTCGGGGATATCGACAATATGAGATTCGAAGTCGTACATGGCGTGACCTTTCATGGATTGCCGGGTGGACGGCGATTATTTACTCGTGTTAGCAGACGAGCTATGCGAGGGGACGACGACCTTGGATGGCTGCACGAGCGACTCGTCGTGCGCGGCAACCGCGGGGACGCTTGCCCCATCGCTTTTAGCCTTGGTGGATTCGGAACGCGCGATCTCCTCATCGAGAGCATCGATGTCAGCGTCCTCGACCACGGCGTTGAGCGACTCAAAGACACGGTTCTTAAGTAGTGCGGTGTGCACACCCTCGGTGAGGTCGTGCAGCTTCTTAAAAGCGCGCTCGAGCTTGGCGTCGCGCTCGTCATCGGAGGTATCCATGCCGAGCATGCTCACGAGAACCTGCTCAAACATCGAAGACTCGCGGTTTGCCGACGATACGTACTGACGCAGGTTGCGCGGCTCAATGTGGAAGCGCGACAGCTCCGAGCAGTAACGGATAATCGGGAAATCTCGGCCATCGACGAGCTCACGGTTCTGCGGGCTCTTGATGATGCGGATTAGATCGTTCTCGGCAAGGGAGCGGATAAACGAAATCTCGACGCCGAGCATGTCGGGAATGGTCTCGATGGGATGCAGCTTTTGCTTGGTTTCCTTGGGCTCCGTCTTAAGCGGAACATCGGACAGAAGACCCACCTCGTAAGCCAGAGTGGAAAGGTCCGTTGCGTTTTCCAAGCGCTGCTTAATGACGTTGAGCGGCATATAGCGGGTCTTCTGCAGGTGCAGGATGACCTCGAGACGGTCAACGTCTTCCTTGGAATACTGGCGATACCCCTTAGGCGTACGATGAGGGGTGATGAGCCCCTCATCTTCTAGAAATCTAATTTTTGAGTTCGATAGATCGGGGTATGCGCCTCGAAGAAGGTTGACGACTTGGCCGATACTCAGATAGTTGCGTTCGGCCATTACCTACTCACCGGTTTCGATGCGCTCCGGCGTGCTCTCGTGATAGATGAGCGTGAACGTACCGATCTGAACGGAAGAGCCGTCGTGCAGCGGAGCACCGTTGACGATGGCTCCGTCAACCCAGGTGCCATTGAGCGAGCCCAGGTCCTCAATACGGGCGCCCAAGCCCTCACGAATAATGCGTGCGTGGCTGCGCGAGACGGTCATGTCGTTGAGGAAGATACCGTTCGCGGGATCGCGGCCGATGGTGGTCACGTCGTCCTCGAGCTCAAAGGCAGCTCCGGTCTGCGGGCCCTTGACGATGGACAGAACCGGAGCGGTGATCCGCACGTTGGCCATGAGGTCGGGAACGGTGACATCGCTCGAAGGAACACGGAAAACGCAGGTAGCGTCCGCAGTCTTATCGTTCTGAGGTATATTGTTAACCTTGTTGTCCATGACAACCCCTATCTAACGCGGACGTGCCGCAAAGAATGAACCGTACGTAATCATACCCCAATGAATCAGTCTTCGATTTCGGGGTTGAGAAAGTCGGTGTCCTCGTCCTCGGGATGCGCGATGGCCTGTTTAATGGCCGCCCCTCCCTTAATGGAATAGATGACAGCGGTGAGCATGGAGAAGATCACGCCGCCATACACAAAGAAGATGCCGAGGGGCACCGAGCTGCCGTTGAGGCCCGGAAAAGCCGTGAACGCGGCGGGCAGCAGTCGCCAGCCGTCCACGACGGGAAAGCCAAGCAACATGAGCGAGAAGCCGGTCATGAGCAGCGCGGTGGCAATCTTGCCGGGAAAGACGACGTCAATGGGACGACGGTGGTAGTGGCGCACGATGAGTGTACCGATGCCCAGGTAGATATCGCGGCCGATGATGAGCACGCAGACCCAGATGGGCAGTTCGCCGCGGACCACCAAGCCCAGCACGCCGGTAAACAACAGCGCACGGTCGCAGATGGGATCCATAACCTTGCCGAGCCACGAGACCGTTTTGGTCATGCGGGCAATCTGGCCGTCCATCCAGTCGGTGGAAGCCGCGATGGCGTAGATGACAATGGCGACGACACGGTTGTTGTCCGTCACGAACAGGTACAGGAAGACGAGCGTGAGGACCAGGCGCGTAAAGGTGATGAAATTGGAGATCGTAAAGATCTTATTCGACGGGTAATCGGAAGTGCCGATAAGCTCCTTTTTGATCTTCTTCTTGATGCCCACAGGACTCCCCCGCTGGTAAACGACAAAACTTTCGATACTATACCCGTTCTAGCGATGTCTATCCAGTGTAAGCATAGAGAGTCCAGACATGTGGAGGGTGGTATCGGGCGGGATGTCATTCGATTTTGTGTACATCAGCCTCCAAAAATGACATTTTATGTCTGACGTTGAACGAAGCTGGTTGATAACAAGCAGGTGGAATAAACATGGAGCCCGACACCTCTCGCGCAATCGACGCGCGGCAAGGGTCTGGCCCATCTCATATGTTGCCAACGCTAACGGTGAACCTGAGCGCCCGGGCACATTCTTTGTTGGCTGAAACCGGCATAGCAACTAGCGGAAGGCATCATCGAAGGAGTGTGCTGGAAAGCACCCGTCTCCTTAACTGTTAGAAATGCAAGTTAATAATCTATGTGGTCAATATAATACCGTTGAACCCGCGTATCGATACCGCTCAGCCATTCGCCTCGCCCCCATCGCACGCATCTTCATTCGGTCTGACATTATTAATCTAACGATGCTTTGAGAAATGTAGGTGCTTCTAAATGTACTGTCGACTTCTTCTCAAACTAATCCTAAGAGACAGGGCCGTATGGAT
>OLNF01001469.1_pt1 | contig 20020 bp, 15 predicted proteins | sample 1673061 | NCBI WGS metagenome assembly OLNF01 (sample SAMEA3136751, study PRJEB25190) | human gut metagenome
CGATATGAGCATAAAAGTGGGATGATAATCCCACGATATGCGAATATTGGGTAGGGTGCTATGTGCCAGTGGCACATGTTTAGCACGGACCGAAGCGGAGCGTAGAAGCGAGAGTGCATAGCACGAAGCAATCCGTAGGCATCAAAAAAGTCCCCGGAATCTGAAGTTCCGGGGACTTTTTTAGTGGTGCGCCATGCGGCGCACCTTTTTGTTCTATTCCTGTGGCTGCTGTGCAGCGGCATTCCGTGCGTTGATCTCAGCCTGCTGCTGATTGATGACTGCTTCGTAATCCGGGTTCGCGAAGAAGGTAGCGTCATGCTGACACTGAGTTCTGGTGTTCGGTGTGCTGACTGTCTGTGTACCGTCCGGATTGTTGATGATGACGGTAGAACCCTGCTGTAATGCGGGATCCTCTACCAGAGGCATGGTAGCCACACCGGTGTACTTGAACGGGCAGTCAGGACTTGCGGGAAGTCCGTCGTAAGCACAGATCTCGCCCTGATAATGCACGTCACAGCTCTCGGTAGGTTCGGTACCTTCTGCAAAGTATTCGGTATAAACAGATCCATCACACAGACCGGGGATCGGCAGTTTTCCGGACTGAGAACATACCGCAACCTGTACGATTCCGGAAGGAACCGGGAACTGGGTGTTCGGCAGATCCTCATGAACCCGTTTCATCACCTTGCGCCATAAAGTCTTGGAGACACCGTCTTCCGCATTGTTTAAGTCTACGTTGTTATCGTAACCGGTCCAGGTAGCAGCAGTGTAATAAGGGGTATATCCTGCAAACCATGCGTCGGTAGGTCCTGTTGTGGTACCTGTCTTACCGGCAATGGCCATGCCACCGAAGTTAACCTTTCCACCGGTACCGGAAGTAACAACATCCTGCATGGCACTGGTCAGCAGGAAAGCAGTAGTTTCCTTGATCACCTGTCTGGTGGGAGGATTCGTATTGTCCAGGATTACATTGCCGTCCGAATCAGTGACTCTGGTGTACAGCTTTGGCGTTACATAAGTACCGCCGTTTGCAATGGCTGCGTAAGCAGCTGTCAGCTCATAAGGAGTAACACCGTAGGTCAGACCACCCAGAGCCAGGGACTGGTTCACATCGGACTTGATCTCATTGCCGACCTGGACACCGTCGGTCAGCGTGGTAAATCCAAAGTTTAACAGATAATCGTATCCGAGTCTCGGGGTGATCACCGTGATATTTTTTACAGCGATGATATTCAGGGAGTCACGGATCGCACTGCGGATATTCTGGATGCCACGGTAGCCGGACTTGTACCAGTTACGTACAGGAGTACCGTCTGCGTAATTAAACGGTGCATCGTTGTAGACCGTTGCCAGAGTCTTTCCGGCACTGTCCAAAGCGGGAGCGTAGGAGGCCACTACCTTGAAGGTAGATCCGGGCAGACGCTTTGCACTGGTAGCACGGTTCAGGGTCCTACGGCCTTCCTTGGAGCCACGGCCGCCGATCATGGCTACAATATGACCGGTACTCTGTTCTTCGATGACCATAGCAGACTGCGGCTGAGGTGTCATGGTGATCGTCTCTTCGTAGTTATCCGCATTGTCTTCCACACCCAACTGGGCTAACATGGCGGAACGGTACGTATCTATAGCCGCATAAGCATCATCCTGGGAGGAGAAGATCAGATTGAACTTTTTATTCTGATTTTCCTTGAACCAGGTCATCATGTTTTCTTTACTGAAGTTATTTTTGGTGCCATCAGGAGAGATAATGGTAAGTGCATAGTTCAGATACCATTTCACGTTCTCCGGATAATTGGAGGGATCTGCATATTCTTCGTTCAGAATTGCCTGAATCTTGGGATCCAGAGTGGATTCCACACGCAATCCGCCGGAAGTAAGCAGCGTCTCTGCCATGGCTTCGTTATAACCGGACAGGATCAGATCCTGCTTTACCTGCTCATACACGGCATCGGAGAAGTAAGAGCCGGTAGTAGCATTGGCTTCCTGATAGTCGATATCATACAGCCCGATGCGCTCGTATACCGCATCGGTATCTGCCATGGCTTCATCGTATTGTGCCTGACTGATAAAGCCAAGCTCCAGCATTTTATTCAGACAGGTCTTACGACGTTTTGCATTTTCTTCCGGATGCCGGATCGGATTGTTTTTGGAAGGGTTCTGCGTAATACTAGCGATCACAGCACACTCGGAAATCGTCAGGTCACTGCAGTGCTTACCGAAGTAACGCAGGGAAGCGGATTCCACACCCAGAGTATTCTGTCCTAAGTTGATGGCGTTCATGTAACGCAGCAGGATCTCATCCTTGGAGTAGTATTTTGTAATCTCCAGTGCCAGATACTGCTCCTGGATCTTACGTTTGATCTTTTTGATCTTGTTATTCCCCTCGGAAGTCCAGTCGGTGAAGACGGTGTTCTTCAACAGCTGCTGGGTGATGGTACTTGCACCCTGGGCTTCTTCGCCACCGGTCTTTATGAACTGATAACCGGCACGCAGGATACCCTTGACATCAATACCGTTGTGCTGATAGAAACGCTCGTCCTCGATCGCCACGAAGGCTTTGCCCAGATAGTCGGGAATTTCATCCATGCCTACGGAGAGACGGTTGGAGTTGGTGCTGACATATTGGTCGATCTCATTGCCTTCCTTATCATATACGATAGTAGCCTCGCCTACTGCCACGACATCGGACAGCCGGATCGTGGGAGTGGAAGAGAGGATGCCGCGGAAGACACCGATACCGGCAGCTACACCGCAGATGCCGATGCCTACGACAGCGGCCAGCATGATCTTGACACAGGTCAGTGCGAGCTTCCTTCCCCATTTTTGTGATTTAGAGTTGAGTGCCTTCTGCTTCGCTCGGACACCTTTTTTACCATAATTCATAAAACAAGTCCTTTCTGTCTGAGATACAGACGAAAATATTATACCAAATAATGCTATGTAAATAAAGGCTTTCTTTCCAGTCTTTAGAATTGTTTCACATTTTGGAAAAGTTATGCTACACTGGAAAAGAATCCGAAGGAAAACAAAAATAAGTGAGGTTAACATGGGCGATACGGCAGCAACAGACAGCTACAGAGTATTATTATCCGGCGGCGAAGGAGAGATCGTGGAGAAAAAATCCCGTTTCATCGCAACGATCCGTAAGTGTGAAACCGAGGAAGAGGCCGTAGCTTTTATAGAAGAAATGAAGAAAAAGTACTGGGATGCCAGACATAACTGTTCTGCATTTATAATAGGAAGCAGAGGCGAACTGACCCGGTGCAGTGATGACGGAGAACCCTCCGGCACTGCGGGCAGACCGATGTTAGAGGTGCTGACAGGCTCCGGGATCCGCAACATCGCGGTGGTGGTGACGAGGTACTTCGGCGGCACCCTATTGGGTACCGGCGGGCTGGTGCGGGCATACACCCAGGCGGTGAAGGAAGGTCTTGCCCACTGCGAGACGGGGATCCTGCGAAAAGGCTGTGAACTGGAAGTGACGACAGATTATAATGATGTAGGAAAATTGCAATATTATTTCGGACAGCAGGGCATTGTTCCCGTGGACAGTATCTATGCCGAAAACGTAAAATTTATTTTACTTATCCCGATGGAAAGTGAAGAAAAAGTCAGGAAAAACCTGACAGAAACCACCTGTGGAAAGGTAAAAATTGAGAAATTGAAAGAGACTTATTTCGTTGACAAAGAATAACCAATGAAATAAAATAAAAATAGCGGTTTAATGATTCCATGAGGAAAGGTGGTGGTTTTTATGAAGTGTACACAGAAGAGCTCTGACAACCCACTTCCGGGGCGAAGTTGCCATGTAAGTTACACCCATAGAAAACATCATAAGGAGGATCATCATGGAACAGATCAAAGAACTGGAAGAGGTATTAGAGCTTCTTAACACCAAGCAGTACACCAAGCTGCGCCAGTACCTGGCTGAACTCAACGATGCCGATATTGCGGGACTTTTGGAAGAACTGGAAGAGGAAGAGATGTTAAAGGTCTTCCGTATCCTTCCCAAGGACCTGGCGGCAGACGTTTTTTCCTATTTAGATATGGACAATCAGCAGAAGATCATCACGTCCCTGTCGGATAAGGAAGCAACGAACATCATCAACAACCTGATGGCGGACGATGCGGCCGATCTGCTGGAGGAGATGCCTGCCAACATTGTCAAAAAGCTTCTGACTAACGCAAGCCCCGATGTGCGCAGAGATATCAATCATCTGCTGCGCTATCCGGAAGATTCCGCCGGAAGTATCATGACGGTCGAATATGTTGACCTGAAGGAGAATCTGACGGTGAATCAGGCCATTGAGCGGATCCGTAAGGTGGGTCTCGACAGTGAGACCATCAATATCTGTTATGTCTTAGATGCCCAGAGAAGACTGGTGGGAACGGTGGCTCTGAGGTATCTGCTGCTCATGGACGGCGACGAGATCATCGGTGACATCATGCATGAAAATGTCATCTCCATCAATACGCTGATGGACCAGGAAGAAGTTGCCAGACAGTTCAAAAAATACGACTTTACAGCCATGCCGGTAGTGGACAATGAGAACCGACTGGTAGGTATTATCACCGTGGACGATATCGTGGATATCATCGAAGAAGAGACCACGGAGGATATGGAAAAAATGGCGGCTATCGTGCCCAGCGATAAGCCCTATATGAAGACCGGGGTATTTGAGACCTTCAAAAAGCGTATTCCCTGGCTGCTGCTTCTGATGGTGTCAGCTACCTTTACCGGAGCTATCATTTCTTCTTTTGAAGATGCTCTGAGTGTGTGTGCGGTACTGGTGGCATATATCCCCATGCTGATGGATACCGGCGGTAATGCCGGAAGCCAGGCGAGCGTTACGGTCATCCGTGGATTGTCCCTGAATGAGATCGAGTACCGGGATGTGCCGAAGGTCGTATTCAAGGAGATCCGCGTGGCACTGATCTGCGGTATCACACTTTCCGCAGCGAACTTTGTAAAATTACTGTTATTGGATAAAGTAGGGGTGCTGGTGGCAGCATCCGTGTGCCTGACTCTGGTAGCAGCGGTAGTGATCGCAATGATCATTGGATGCCTTCTGCCGATCCTGGCAAAGCGTCTCGGCTTTGATCCGGCGGTAATGGCAAGTCCGTTTATCACCACCATCGTGGATGCAATGTCACTGTTAGTATATTTCCGCGTTGCATCTGCAATTTTAGGGCTTTAAATGCACTGGATTTATAAAAAGCGTCTGTTTTAAAACGGGCGCTTTTTTGATATTTTTTTGACAGGATGTTTTTTTTTAAGTACTTTTCCACAAGCTCTTTGCAAGGGCGGAAATTTTTGCTAGAATCAAGGAAATTAGAAAATGTAACCGCTTTCGTAAATCTTTTTCTTAAGAGAATATTCGGGAACAGCAAAAGCAACGGAGGAATGAATCATGAGATATTTTTTTGAATCTAAAGTAGAGAAAAAGGATGCAGGATACACCATTCAGATTCCTTTTAATGTATGGGAAGTATGCCATCAGAGAGAAGGCATCAAGGGAGATATCGTTCTGGATAACAATATCATTGAGTGCGAGCTTCATCCCAAGGAGAAGGGCAATTACGAGATCGTGATCACCGATGAAGCTGCTGTAAAGGTAGAGCTGGGTGTGCTCCACAAGATCCTGTTACATATTAACGGCTCCCTGATCCGTATGGACCAGAACAGCCCTTACAGCTTCGAGAACCCGATCCGCAAGATCGACAGCATGAATGTGATCATCCAGCCTGAGGACGGTCTGTGCGGCCAGGCATGTGTGGCAATGTTAGCCGGTGTTACCATTGCAGAGGTGATCAGTGTGATGGACTGCAGAGAGTGGCAGGCTACCATGGGTCGCGTGATCTCTGCACTGAACTATTACGGCATTGACCATACCGACATCATCGTATATACCGAGGGTAGACCCGCTGTACTGCCGAAGTGCTGTATCATGATGGAAAAGATGGGACGTTTCTGTCATTACCTGGTACATTACGATGGCAAATTCTACGATTCCAATCTGGGCGTACTGGAAGAGTACGATATGAGCAAGCTGTTAGGTTACCTTGAGATCAAGTGCTGATGGAATGCAAATTCCGTATTTGCGTGATTTCGATTACCTTGTTCTATTTATAAGGAAGTTCAAAAACTGTAGGTTACACAGATGTGCCTACAGTTTTTTTATAGCAAATAGGTTAATCGGCGAAAAAACTCCTAAATAGGGTTGCATGTTAACACGGTAAAGTGTAAAATGGAAAAGTGAAATTTCGTAACGCTTCAGAGCGATTACTAATTTTCTATTACAAAGGATGGGAGAAAAATGAATCAGAAAAAGAAGATTGAAAATTATCAGCAGATTGCCATGGGAACCGGATTGCGTTATGATGAAGTGGGTGGCCTGTTTCATGGGGAACGGGATGGGTTTGACTTTATCGTCTATGCACCCGATGCAAGATATCCATATATGATGGTGCTGCATACGGCGGCAAAAAGCGCTGACGGGTCGACATTTGACAAGCAGGCAGTGAAAGGGTTTCAGAAAAGCAGCAAGAAGATCGCGAGTTTTGGTCAGAAGAATCTGGATATCAGAGTATCACTGAAGGCACAGTCCAATGCGGAAAAATGTAAGGATACATTGAACGAAGCACTTGCAGCTACAACGACATTCCTGCGTACAAACAGTTACAGTCCATGCTGTGATCTGTGCGGTCAGAATGTAGAGACCGGAGCGTTCAGAATGGGCAGTGAATACTATCATTTATGTCCGGACTGCGAGATGAAGATGCGCAGTGACATCGCAATGAAGGCACAGCAGAAGGCGCAGAAGAAAGAAAACATCGTAGGCGGTATTGTAGGTGCCCTGTTAGGATCCCTGTTGGGAATGCTCAGTGTTCTGATCTTAAGCCAGTTGGGATATGTAGCAGCATTATCCGGTGTGATCATGGCGGTGTGCGTTCTGAAGGGATATGAGATGCTGGGCGGAAAACTGACCAAAAAGGCAGTAGTCATCAGCGCTGTGATCATGATCCTTATGACGTATTTTGCAGACCGTGTGGACTGGGCGATCATTCTGTTCAATCAGGGCGGCGGTGCGGAAGCAGGTTATAGTCTGTTCGAGTGTTATCGACTGATCCCTGCGGCACTTTCCGCAGAAATTATTGATATGGGAAGCTACATAGGCAATCTGGTTCTACAGTATCTGTTTGTGGCGCTCGGAGCAATCCCTACCGTTATCGGAAAAATGAAAGAGAAAAAAGAAGAAGGTATTATCGCAAGATTAAATTAAGCTCTTTGCTTTCAACAGACAATGTGGTACAATAGTACCAGCGATGTAATTCCTCATATCGTGGTATTGGGTTCGGACTTTTGACCCCGGTAGCATACCTGTTGGAATTAGGGGGAAGGAATATGAGAAAGTGGAAAGCATGGCTGTTTGCATTGGCTGTTCTCATAGGCATTGGGACTATTGGGACGGTGTCAATGAAGGCAGAAGCACAGAATCTGAATCAGGGAAAGCGGGTACTGTTTATCAGCTCGTATTCTTATGGATGGGATACAGTCCAGACACAGATCGAAGGAATCAAGGCGGGGGTGGACGAGAATACCACCGTGGATTATGAATTCATGGATACGAAGCGATTCCGGACGAAAGAGTCAGCAGCAATGTTTGACGAAATGCTGAAGTACCATCTGGATCATTCAGATCCCTATGATGTCGTGATCGTGGGAGATGATGCCGCACTCCGTTATGCAATGGCATTCAGGGAGGAACTGTTTGATGGTATCCCCATTGTCTTTGAAGGTGTCAATGATGAGGAATATGCCCTGGAAGCAGCGAAGAATCCTCTGGTAACCGGGATCCTGGAGAAGCTGTCAGTGGAAAAAAATATCGATATGGCATTAAAGGTAAATCCGTCAGCAGACAAAGTAGTGGCCATATTGGATGATTCTGTGACCGGTGAGGCAGAGCGTAAGAATTTTTACAGTGCCGAGTCAGAATATCCGGAATTGGAATTCTCTGAGATCAATTCTTCCGAACTGACAACCGCACAGCTGCAGCAGGCAGTCAGCAAGGCGGATGAGAATACCATACTGATCTACATTGTAATGTCAAATGATGGCAGTGGCAAGCAGTATACCAATGCGCAGGCGATCCGTATGCTCGTAACTTATTCCAAAGTGCCGGTGTACCGCATGGTGGAGGCCGGGATCGGTGATGGATTGCTGGGTGGTAATGTGGTATCCATGTATAAGTCCGGAGAGATTGCAGCACAGATGGCCATGGATATCGCGAATGGTACCGACAGTGCAGAGATCAATGTGGTAAAGGACAGCCCTAACATTTATTGCGTAGATGAAGATGTCATGCGAAAGTTCGGACTGGAGGCATCACAGTTTCCGAAAGATACCGAATTTGTAAATCATCGGGAGGGCTTTTTTGCCAGAAACCGTGAGGCTTTGATCCCGGCACTTATCCTTATCGCTGCACTCGATGTTATTATCTGCTGGGTGTGCTTCGATAATTACCGCAGACGAAAGCTGTTACAGGAACTGGAGAAGGCACGTGCGATCATGGAATCGGCATCCCAGCATGACTTCCTGACGGGACTTCCGAACCGTAGCAAGTTCATGAAGGATCTGGAACAGCTGATCGGAGCCCAGATTCCCTGTACGGTCATGATGCTGGATATCGATAATTTTAAGAAGATCAACGATACTTACGGACACACAGCGGGAGATGAGGCACTGCAGCAGGTAGCCAACCGGCTGAAGGACATGCAGTCCCAGATACTTACCTCTTATCGGTTCGCTGGAGATGAATTCATCCTGATCCTTCGCAGCAGTCAGAGCATGCTGGTGGAGAAGACGGCGTACCAGTGTCGTCAGGTATTTGCCAAAGATGTGACACTCTGCGGAACGAAACGGCGGATCGGCGGCAGCATCGGTATTGCAAGCTATCCCAAGGACACCGATAATCTGGAACAGCTGATCGTATGCGCGGATGATGCCATGTATAAGGTGAAAAAGAACGGCAAGAACGATTTCGCATATTATGAGAAGCCCACAGAGGAATAAAATATCAGACAGGCGGTTATTTCTGTTCTATGAGCAGCAAATACTGCCTGTTTTTTTCTGCCTGTTTTGAACATAAGGTTGAAAAAAAGCAGGATTATGTTTATAATTAGTACTATTGACTAAAAGGATCTTGCAAAGGAAAAACTTACATAGGATGACACCCTGTTGCTGACATCCGATACACAGTATGGACAGTAAATAGTGAGAGATTTTAGACGGCATGAGGACAGCTTCCTTAAAACCGCTTAATTTACGGATATAATAGCTTGCAGAAACAGATCATGCAAGAACAGAACATGTTATAAATGATGAAAAAGAGGTAGCAAATAATGAAAGTATTATTAGTAAACGGAAGCGGACATGTAGAGGGATGTACCTATACAGCACTGGAAGAGGTAGCAGGTGCATTGGAGAAGAACGGTATCGAGACAGAGATCATTCAGGTAGGCGTAGAACCCATCGCCGGATGCATCGGCTGCGGTGCCTGCTTAAAGACCGGAAAATGCTTCCGTGAGGACGGCGTCAATGAATTCGTAGAAAAAGCGAAGACCGCAGATGGATTCGTGTTCGGATCTCCCGTGCATTATGCATCGGCATCCGGTATGATCACTTCTTTCTTAGATCGGGCTTTTTATGGTAAGAGTGCACTTTTCCAGGGCAAACCCGGTGCCTGCGTTGTCAGTTGCAGACGTGGCGGAGCCTCCGCGGCTTTTGATCAGTTGAACAAATATTTTACCATTAACTGTATGCCGGTGGTATCCAGCCAGTACTGGAACCAGGTCCACGGCAATACACCGGAAGAAGTGAAACAGGATCTGGAAGGTATGCAGACCATGCGCACATTGGGCAATAATATGGCGTGGTTGTTAAAATGTATAGAAGCAGGCAAAGCTGCCGGTGTGAGTTTCCCGGAGAGAGAACCGGCGCAGAAGACCAACTTTATCCGATAAATACGACAGATCGGACAGGAAAAGGAGACAGACGAAACTATGGCACAGTGGCAGGGATTGGGAAGATATCCGGAAAATGCAGATCCAAAGGACTGCCCCGCAGCGGGAGAACTGTTGGCTTACGTGGACGGAAGCTATCAGGATGCACTGAAAAAATATGGTTTTGGCTGTATTTTCATCCTTCCCGACGGGCGGATCTATACAGAATACGGTAACGGCGATAACCCGGATTCTCTGAAACAGCGAAATGTCTCCGGAGAGATGCTGGGAGCCATGTATGCGGTACGGTTTGCCTTAAACAGTGGATTTCGAGCCATTGAGATCCGGTATGATTACGAGGGGATTGAAAAATGGGTCACCGGTGCGTGGAAGAGCAAAAATGAACTGACGCAGAAATACGCACAGACCATGAGAGGATGGGGACAGAAGATACAGATCCGCTTCACGAAAGTGCCGGCACATTCCAAGGTAAAATACAATGAACTCGCGGACGAGACAGCAAAACTCGGCGTGGCGAACGGTAACGGAATTCCCAAGGTGAAGAGTCTTAGCGATTTCGAGGCGGCGGATGCCGCAGAGAGGATGCAGGATGCGGCTGAATAAATATCTGGCACAGTGCGGTGTATGCTCCAGGAGAGATGCGGACAAACTCATCGAACAGGGAAAAGTCTTAGTCAACGGTCAGGTCGCAGGAATGGGACAGCAGGTGTTAGAGACGGATACCGTACAGGTGGGAAAAAAGATTTTACAGGGGAAACAGACCTGCAAAGTCCTGGCTTTCTATAAGCCGGTGGGCGTCGTCTGCACAGAGAGGGATCCACATGCGGAGAAAAAGATCATGGACATGATCCGCTGCCCGGAGAGATTGACCTATGCTGGACGCCTGGACAAAGATTCCGAGGGACTGATCCTTCTGACCAACGACGGAGACCTCATCAATGCCATGATGCGGGGAGCAAACCGCCATGAAAAAGAGTACATTGTAAAGATCGACCGGGAAATAACACCCGATTTTTTGGAGATAATGAGAAAAGGCATCTATCTGAAGGATCTTGATATCACTACCAGAGAATGTAAGATAGAAAAAACAGGAAAATATACATTCCAGATTATACTGACTCAGGGAGTCAACAGACAGATCCGCCGGATGTGCGAAGCCTGTGGAGCGAAAGTGAGATCCTTAAAAAGGATCCGCGTCATGAATATCCGCCTGGGAGATCTGAAGCCCGGAGAGTGGCGTGAGGTCACAGGGGAAGAACTGGAAACGCTTCTGACAGACACCGGAATGTTAAATCGTAAATAATCTTTTAAAGGCAGGAACACAATATGCAGTCTTCCAAGATAGACCGGATCAAATATCTGGTAGAACAACTGAATGCGGCTTCGGAGAGCTATTATGCCAAAGACCGGGAGATCATGAGCAATTATGAATACGATAAGCTCTATGATGAACTGGTGGAACTGGAAAAAGAGACAGGTGTTACCCTGGCGAACAGCCCCACGGTGAATGTGGGCTACGAAGCGGTGGATGAGCTTCCCAAGGAACGTCACGAGAGTCCGATGCTGTCTCTGGGTAAGACCAAAAGCCGGGAAGAACTGCGGGACTGGCTGCAGGGCAACCCTGCAATTTTAAGCTGGAAACTGGACGGACTGACCATTGTGTTGACTTATCGTGAAGGAAAACTTGCAAAAGCGGTCACCCGGGGAAACGGTGAGATCGGGGAAGTTATCACGAATAACGCTCGTACTTTTAAGAATCTTCCGTTAAATATTTCTTATACCGGGGAACTGATCCTGCGGGGCGAGGCGGTTATCACTTACAGTGATTTTGAGAAGATCAACGGTGAGATCGCAGATGCAGAGGCAAAATATAAGAATCCCAGAAATCTGTGTAGTGGATCTGTTCGACAGCTGAATAATGAGATCACGGCAAAACGCAACGTGAGATTTTATGCGTTTACCCTCGTAAAAGCGGACGATGTGGACTTCCACGATTCCAAGGAAGCACAGTTTGCCTTTTTACAGGAGCAGGGATTTGCAGTGGTAGAACATGTGGCGGTGACCGAGGAAAATATCCTGTCAGTCATCGAAGATTTTGAACACAAGATCGAGCATTATGACATTCCCTCCGACGGACTGGTACTTACCTATGAAAGCATCAGCTATGGACAGTCCCTGGGCAGAACTGCAAAATTCCCCAGAGATTCCATTGCTTTTAAATGGGCGGATGAACTTCGCGAGACCACTTTAAAAGAGATCGAATGGAGTGCCAGCCGCACCGGCCTGATCAATCCGGTAGCCATCTTCGAGCCGGTAGAGCTGGAGGGTACCACAGTCAGCCGTGCTTCGGTGCACAATATCAGCATATTACGTTCCCTTCGACTGGGGATCGGAGATCACATTACAGTCTATAAGGCGAATATGATCATCCCCCAGATCGCAGAGAATCTGACCGGCAGTGACAACGTGGAGATCCCGAAGGTCTGCCCTGTCTGCGGACAACCCACCGAGATCCGTCAGATGAATGAAGTACAGACATTGTATTGCACCAATGAGAAATGCCCGGCGAAAGAGATTAAGGCATACACCTTATTCGTCAGCCGTGATGCCCTGAATATCGATGGGCTCTCCGAAGCTACATTGGAGAAAATGATCGATCAGGGCTTCATCCACGAATATGCTGACCTGTTCCGGCTGGATCGTTATAAGGAAGTAATCACACAGATGGAGGGCTTCGGAGAGAAGTCTTATCAGAATATGATAGACAGCATTGAAGCTGCGCGCCATACGACGCTGCCCCGCCTGATCTACGGACTGGGAATCGCTGGGATCGGTGTGGCCAATGCCAAGGTGCTCTGCAGATATTTTGATTATGATCTGGAGAAAATGCAGTCAGCAGACACAGAGACCTTAAGTGCTATCCCCGGTGTGGGAGAAGTGCTTGCCGGGGCATTTACGGAGTATATGTCCGATGCGGAGAACCTGGAACAGATCGAACATCTGAAACAGTTCCTGATCATTGAGGTGCCTCAGGTGGATGAAAATGCACAGACACTATCCGGTATGAGTTTCGTCGTAACCGGAAGTCTGAACCATTATGCCAGTCGTAATGACTTGAAAGAAGTCATCGAGGAGAGAGGCGGTAAAGTCACCGGCAGTGTGACGGGGAAGACCACCTGCCTGATCAACAATGACATTACCTCGACTTCTTCCAAAAATAAAAAAGCCAAGGAGCTTCAGGTCCCGATTCTGACAGAGGAGGATTTCCTGAAGACTTATAATATTCCTTACGAGGAATAAGTAGACCTGGAGGAAAATGAAATGCCTATTAAGACACAAAATGATCTGCCTGCCAAAGAGATACTGGAGAACGAAAATATATTCGTCATGGACGAATTCCGTGCTCTGCATCAGGATATGCGTCCACTGCAGGTATTGATCTTAAACAATATGCCGGTAAAGCAGGACACGGAGCTGCAGCTGCTGCGTGCCTTGTCCAATACCCCTTTGCAGGTGGATGTGACCTTCATGAATACCAAGACCCATGTGTCATTGAATACCCCTGCAAGCCATCTCAATAAATTCTATACCACCTTTGATGAGATCAAAGACCGCACCTTCGATGGACTGATCGTCACCGGAGCACCGGTGGAAGATATCACCTTTGAAGAGGTGGATTACTGGGAGGAGACCTGTAAGATCTTAGACTGGGCGGAGACCCATGTGACTTCCACCTTGCATATCTGCTGGGCGGCGCAGGCCGGATTCTACCATTATTATGGTATTAACAAGAGACAGCTGCCGCAGAAGCTGTTTGGTGTCTACGAACATAAAGTATCCAACCGGAAAATACCGTTAGTGCGTGGCTTTGATGATATTTTCCTGGCACCGCACAGCCGCCATACCGAGACTCCTTCCGAAGCCATTCATGCCTGTAAGGATCTGACGATCCTGGCGGAATCCGAGAAAGCCGGTGTATTCCTGGCTATCGCAGAGGAAGGCAAGAAAATCTTCGTGGCGGGACACCCGGAATATGACCGTTATACGTTGAACAATGAGTATCACAGAGACCTGGACAAGGGACTGCCGATCCAGGTTCCCTATAATTATTATCCGGATGATGATCCGGAGCAGAGACCACTGTTACAGTGGAGATCCCATTGCAATAACCTTTACAGCAACTGGCTGAACTATTATGTATATCAGGCAACACCGTATGACCTGGCTCAGATCCGGTAACACACGTGGAATATCGTGCGCATTTTGCTACAATAAATTGATAAAAAAATAATAGATATCACTGTTCGTCAAGCTGCCTGTATGGTAAAATACATATCATACAAGCAGCTTTTCATATATTACGAAAGCAGAAAGAATGAGGGAGTACATATGGAAATTAACATTGGTATTATCGCAATCGTCGTATTGGCCATTGCCATTCTGGCCATCCTGGCATCCGGTTATGTGAAGGCATCACCGAACAAAGCCTACATCATCTCCGGTATCAAGAGAGAGCCCAAGGTCCTGATCGGACGTGCCGGCATCAAGATCCCCTTCCTGGAGAAAAAGGATGAACTGATCCTGAAGCAGATCAGTATCGACATCAAGACCAACGGCTATATCCCACCAAGGATTTCATCGGTGTAGATATTGACGCCGTGGCTAAGGTCAGAGTCCTGACCCAGAGAGATGTTACCGTGAATGCCAAAGGGGAAGTAGTGGCAGGTGCCGATTCTAATAAGAGGATCACCACCGAGATGGCTAACGCAGCCATGAAGAACTTCCTGAACATGAACGAAGATCAGATCCGCGATGCGCTGACCGATTCCTTACAGGGTAACATGCGTGAGATCATCGGTACCCAGTGCCTGAAGGAGCTGTGTAATGATCGTAAGACCTTCGGTGACGAGGTTCAGGCGAAGGCACAGAAGGATATGAATGCCCTGGGTATCTGGATCGAGTCCTGCAACATCCAGAAGATCGAGGATGAGAACAACCTGATCACTGCTTTGGGACAGGATAACATGTCCCAGATTCAGAAGGACGCTTCCGTAGCAAAGGCACAGGCAGACAGAGATGTGGCCATCGCCAGAGCACAGGCGCAGAAGGATGCCAATGATGCACAGGTCATCGCAGAGACCGAGATCGCCCAGAAGCAGACCGAACTGGCGATCAAGAAGGCTGAACTGAAGAAAGAGTCCGATATCAAGAAGGCAGAAGCCGACGCAGCATATAAGATTCAGGAAGAGGAACAGCGTAAGACCGTGGAGATCACCACAGCAAATGCGAACCTGGCCCGTCAGGAGAAGGAACTGGAATTAAAGGAGAGAGAAGTATCCATCAAGGAGAAAGCTCTGGAAGCTGAGGTCAAGAAGACCGCCGAAGCGAATAAATACGCAGCACAGCAGAAGGCAGATGCCGAGCAGTACGAGAGACAGAAGAGAGCGGAGGCAGAACTCTTCGAGATCCAGAGACAGGCAGAAGCTGAGAAAGCAAAATCCGAGGCAGAGAGATTCGCCAAGGAGCAGGCGGCAGAGGCAGTCAAGGCAGCCGGCCTGGCAGAGGCAGCCGCTGTAGCAGCCAAAGGTAAAGCGGAAGCAGAAGCCATCCAGGCGAAGGCAGAGGCAGCCGGTATCCTGAAAAAAGCAGAAGCTATGAAACAGTACGGCGACGCTGCAAGACAGCAGATGGAGTTGGATACTCTGAAGGTATACTTCGAGCAGCTGCCTAAGATCGCAGAGGCTGTGGCTAAGGGCTACATGAACGTAGATTCCATCAAGATGTTCGGCGGTGATTCCAGCAAGCTGGCAGGCGATATCATGACCACCGTGACCCAGGTCACCGACGGCATCAAAGAGTCCACCGGACTCGATATCAACGAGATGCTGGCAAAGGGCTTCGCCAAGGAAAAGGCAGAAGATACAAAGCCTGTAGAGAAGAACGACACCGGTAACGATTATCAGGAAGTATAGAGCTGGAATAGAGCTTGCCATACGGAATAGTGCTTGCCATACGGAATAGTGCTTGTCATAAATGATATATTGTCATAAACTGAGGGTATAGAGACGGAAATTTAGTCTCTGTACCCTTAGTTTTTATGCTTTGCGGGAAAGCATGCTTTACTCCTGCACAATTTTGAAGAGAAGGGCACAGACACCGCCGTAAGCTCAATCTGTGCCCACGAAAAAGAGCGAGAAGGGCACAGACGCCGCCGTAAGCTCAATCTGTGCCCACGAAAAAGATCGGGAAGGGCACAGCCGCCGCCGTAAGCTCAATCTGTGCCCATGGAAAGGAAAAATATAATATATGACAACAGCAGATGCAAAAGCTACACAAGAAGCAAGAGAATTATTGGAATACCTCAAAAATACAGCGGGACAGCAGATCATCACCGGTCAGCACACCCAGACCATCCCCTGTGAGGAGATTGCCTATATCCGGCAGACCACTGGAAAAGAGCCAAAGCTGCGCGGTTTTGAACTGCTGGCGTATTCTCCGAATATCAATTATGCAGACGCTTCCCCAGAATGCCTGAAGGAAGTGGAAGAGAATAAAGGCACGGTAGAGACCGCCCTGCAGTGGGCTAGAGCGAACCGCCCGGATAAAGTGAACGACACGGGTACAGAGAACAGCACAGACTATGCCACCGGCGGTATCCTCACCTTCAGTTTCCACTGGTTCTCGCCCTTAGGCGGCAGAGACAAAAGCTTCTACACCGAGCATACCGATTTCGATGCGACGAAAGTATTACAGGAAGGAACCCCGGAGCGCGCAGCGTTCTACGCAGACATGGATGTGATCGCAGACATCCTGCGACGTTTCCAGGACGAGAACATCCCCATCCTCTGGCGCCCCTTCCACGAATCCTACGGCACATGGTTTTGGTGGGGAGCAAAGGGCGCGAAAGTCGCAAGAGACTTATACCGATTGATGTTCGATTATTATACCGGAGAAAAGAACCTGCATAACCTGCTCTGGGTCTGGAACTGCGATATAGAGGAAGCCTACCCCGGAGATGAATACGTGGATGTAGTATCCATAGATGTCTACCTCCCGGAGTATCAGTCCACAGACTATGCGGATGCCTATGAGAAACTGGTGGCAGCCACCTCCCGTGACAAAGTGGCTGCCCTGGCAGAAGTGGGATACCTTCCCGATGTGGAGCTTTTGCAAAAAAGCAGAATCCCCTGGGCCTACTACATGACCTGGTCCAAGGAATTCTGCATTGGTGAAAAATATAACCGTGTAGAAAATCTGAAGAAAATGTATGACAGTGAATACGCGGTGACACTGTAAAAGCCTATTTTATAAAAAATATTGAAATGGATTGCTTTTTCAGCAGAAAGTGTATATACTATTATTAAGAGCAGAGATGTTCTTCTTCATCTATCAAATGAGTCCTGTGACGGTTCCGACAGGACGGTAAAATAAAAATTGACCGAGCGATGAGTCCTGTGACGGTTCCGACAGGACGGTAAAATAAAAATTGACCGAGTGATGAAGAATTTGGCGAGAGGCTGAATAGCCTCTCGTTTTTTACATTCTACGAAGGAGGAAAAATGAATTTACCGGAAAATGATTATCAGATTTTAAAATTAACCACTCGTTTCTATGAGGAACATCCTGATCCACCATACCATGAAATATTGAAAAAGAACCAACGGGCATACAATTGTTTACTGTTTCAATCACATTATGATTATTATATATGTGTGCCATACAGAAGCGAAATATCACATCCATATTCTTTTAAGTTCAAAAAAACTCAGAGATCCAAAAGCCATAGATCGGGTCTTGATTACACCAAAATAGTTATCATAACCAAAAGTGAATATATTGATACAAAAGATGCTCTTATTGATAAGGATGAATTTAAAGAGACAATAAAATATCTCGACCGTATCAAAGAAGAGGCAATGACGTTTGTAGAAGAATATGTACAGCATGTATCAGGAAGCAGAAAAATGGGTCCGCGGGAATTCAAAAGAAGATATACATATTCGCCGCTTATCTATTTTCATCAGGAGCTGGGAATATAATTTTTCGCAGAAATTGAAACAAAAGTACTAAAAACAATTTACATAAATCTAAAATATGCTATAATGTTTTAGTATTGAGCCAAAAAAATTGTAAGTTGTAACGAAAAATGCTACAATTATACAGATAACCCAAATATGTAAAAGTAACAGGTGAATGATCATGGAATTAGGCAGAAAAAAGGTCCGTTTAGGTGAATTGCTGGTAAACAGCGGTGTTCTCTCGAATGAACAGCTGCAGCAGGCGTTGGACAATCCCGCCCGTCAGGGTAAGAAGTTGGGAGAATTCCTCGTAGATGAAGGCATCGTATCGGAGGATGACCTGGCGAAGGCACTGAGCAAACAGCTGGATCTGGATATGATCGATCTCCAGAGCATCAATGTGGACAAGGAAGTGCTGAATCTGGTGCCGGTCAACGTCCTGAAGAAGAACAAGATCTTCCCCTTCGCTTACAAAGAAAATAACTTCAACGTTCTCATGGTCGCCATGGCGGATCCCCTGGATTACAACGCCATCGATGACATCAATATCATCACCAACTTCCAGGTAGAGCCCGTAGTAGCCACCACCCGCAGCATCATGCTGGCGATCGATAAATATTTCGGTCAGGAAGAAGTAACCGAGGCACTGGCTGCCTACGCCAAAGAGAAAAAGCTGGATGTGGTGGAAGATATCGCCACGGAGGAGAACATCAACAGCTCCCCCATCGTAATGCTGGTCAAGGACATGATCGAAAAGGCCGTCCGCCAGCGTGCATCCGATATCCATATCGAACCTATGGAAAATATCATCCGTGTCCGTTACCGTATCGACGGTGCCCTCTATGAGAGAGCGAGATACGGTGTTAATGTACTGTCCGCCATCATCGCCCGTATCAAGATCATCGGCGGCATGGATATCTCCGAGAAGAGAAAACCCCAGGATGGCCGTATTACCCAGGTGGTAGACCGCGTGGAATACGATATCCGTGTATCCGTCCTGCCTACCGTATACGGGGAAAAAGTCGTAATGCGTCTTGCCGCGAAGAGTGCTCTGAACCGCGACAAGAGCCAGTTAGGCTTCAAACCCTACGAATTAGAACAGTTTGACTACATTCTGAAAAATCCTCACGGTATCATCCTGGTAACCGGACCTACCGGAAGCGGTAAGTCCACCACCCTGTATACCGCACTGAGCGAGCTGAACAAAGAAGACGTGAACATCATCACCGTCGAAGATCCTGTCGAAGCGAACATCGACGGTATCAACCAGGTACAGGTCAACACCAAGGCAGACCTCACCTTCGCGACGGCACTGCGTTCCATTCTGCGACAGGACCCGGATATCATCATGATCGGTGAGATCCGTGACCAGGAGACCGCCAGCATCGCCGTACAGGCATCCATCACCGGACACCTGGTCGTAAGTACCCTGCATACCAACTCCTCCGCCAGCACCATTACCCGACTGGAGGATATGGGGATCGAACCCTACCTGATCGCAGATTCCGTCATCGGCGTTATCGCACAGCGACTGGTCCGCAGACTCTGCCCCTTCTGTAAGAAGCCGAAGCAGGCCACCAGGGATGAAAAAGAATTCATGGGTCTGAAGGAAGAGGAAAACGTGACCATCTACGAACCCTGCGGCTGCAGCAAATGCGACAATACCGGCTTCAAGGGTCGTATCGGTGTCTACGAGATCATGCAGATCACTCCGAAGCTGAAGACCATTATCAGCAAGCGGGAGGGTGCCGATATATTAAAGGAAGAAGCATTAAAAGAAGGAATGCATACCCTGCGTATGAGTGCCACGGATTACGTACTGGATGGCACCACCTCCTTCTCCGAGATGGTAAAGGTATCATTTGACGTATAATTCTATAAAAACCGCAATATTTTATAGAAATTTATCAAAATTTATAAAAATTCGTTGAATGAATTTTAAAAATCTGATTTGGGTATAGAAACCATAAGTTAGTCAT